>Ga0315273_10002214_pt1 | contig 22772 bp, 20 predicted proteins | sample YL17G02_0_MG_FD_205753 | JGI IMG/M metagenome (GOLD analysis project Ga0315273, IMG submission 205753) | Sediment microbial communities from Yellowstone Lake, YNP, Wyoming, USA - YL17G02_0 | ecosystem: Environmental > Aquatic > Freshwater > Lake > Sediment | place: USA: Wyoming | collected...
CAGGAACCCGGCCACCATCAGGCGGTTGGCCACCGTGTTCAAGATCGCCGCCCTCGCCATCGTGCCCTGCGTGGGCGAAGTCTCGGGCACCGCCTCGATCATGGCGTTGGCGTGATCGAGCACCCGCTTGCTCGCGTCGGCGACGAGCGCGCCCAGCAGCTCCGTGTTCACCATGCTCACGCCCGCCGACTTCGGGAAGTCCTTCAGGAACTTCTGCAACGCCTCGAGCTTCTTGGCGGGATCGGTCAGCCGCAGCGCCTCGGTGTACGCCTTGCGGTCGGGCGCCTCGCCCATCTGCTTGGAGTACAGCGCCATGATCGCCTTCTGCGTGGCTTCGGCGCGCTTCACCGGGTCGGCGATGTCGGCGGCGTCCATGATGGCCTTGAAATCGGACGGCACCGACGGCAGGGGTTTCTTCGCTTCAGTCGGCTTCGCCTGGTCCGCCTTTTTGCCAGCGGCGGGCTTCTCTGGAGCTTTCTTCTCCTGGGCCGGTTTCGCCGCGGCCTGAGGGCCGGCCGCCTGCACGGGCGCCGGGGGCGCCCACGCCAGCGCCGCGATGACCACCGTCAGGCCGACAACGAACAGAAGACGTTTCATCTGTGTCTCCATCGGGCATGCACCACCCGGGAAGAGGTCAGGTCGACGAGCGCCGCGTCGAGTTGGAATCGCCAGAGTATACGCCACCACGCCACCGAAACACCGATTTAACATCAGGGAAACCGTGCAGCAACGTCGCCCGGCTACGCTGTTTGTCGTGTACTACCATCGCGTCGCGGTCGCCGAGCGCGCGCCGGGCGCCGAGACGACGCCAGCGCCGGCCAAGATCGCCGTCGAGAACCTGGATTTCTACTACGGGGCAAAGCGGGCGCTCGAAGGGATCTCGCTGGCGATCCCGCCGAACCTCGTCACGGCGTTCATCGGCCCGTCCGGGTGCGGCAAGAGCACGTTCCTGCGCACGCTGAATCGCCTGAACGACACCATTCCGGGCGCGCGGGTGACCGGCCGCGTCGTCGTGGACGGCATGGACGTGTACGGGCCGCGCCTCGACGTCGTGGACCTGCGGCGCCGGGTCGGGATGGTGTTCCAGAAGTCGAACCCGTTCCCGAAGTCGATCTTCGACAACGTGGCCTACGGCATCCGGATCAACGGCCTGGCGAAGTCGCGGGAGGATCTGCGGGGCCGCGTCGAGGACAGCCTGAGGGCCGCGGCGCTGTGGGACGAGGTGAAGGACCGGTTGAGGGAGAGCGCGCTGGCCCTGTCCGGCGGCCAGCAACAGCGGCTGTGCATCGCGCGGGCGCTGGCCGTGGAGCCGGAGATCCTGCTGATGGACGAGCCGGCGTCCGCGCTGGACCCGATCGCGACGCAGCGCATCGAGGAACTGATCTACGGGCTGAAGCAGCGCTATACGATCGTGATCGTGACGCACAACATGCAGCAGGCGGCGCGCGTGTCCGATCACACCGCGTTCTTCTGGCTCGGACGCCTGGTGGAGTACGACCGCACGGATCGCCTGTTCACGGCCCCGCGCGAGAAGCTGACCGAAGACTACATCACCGGCCGGTTCGGGTAGAGGTCTATCGATGCCAACGGAATCCAACGCGCGCGTCGTCCGCCATTTCCAGCAGGACCTGGGCGAACTGAAGGAGCGGCTGCTCGCCATGGGCGGGTTGGCGGAGGACCGGGTGCACGCCGCCGTGAAGGCGCTGGTCGAGCGGGACCTGCCGGCGGTGCAGGCCGTGCTGACCGGCGATGGCCCGATCAACCAATTGCACATCGAGATCGACAGCCGCGCGTTCACGCTCCTGGCGCTGCAGCAGCCGATGGCGATCGACCTGCGCGCCATCGTGGCGGCGCTCAAGATCAACACCGACCTCGAACGCGTGGGCGATCTTGCGGTCAACATCGCCGAGGCGTCCGGGCGCTACCTGCAGCACCCGCCCGTGAAGCGGCTCATCGATCTGCCCCGCATGGCCGACCTCGCCGAGTCGATGCTGCGCGACGCGCTGGACGCCTTCGTCCGGCGCGACGTGACGCTGGCCCAGACCGTGCTCGAATGCGACGACCTGCTCGACTCGCTCAAGAACCAGATCTTCCGGGAACTCCTCACCCACATGCTGGAGAGCCCGTCGAAGATCGAGCCGTCGCTCGACCTCATCCTCGTCTCGCGCCACCTGGAGCGCATCGGCGACCACGCGACCAACATCGCCGAGGACGTCATCTTCATGGTGTCCGCGCGGGACGTGCGCCACATGAGCGCCGACGCCCCGCCTGCCGTACAATAGGAGCGTGGACTCAGGCCAGCCGTGCGTGTTCTGCCGCAAGCACCCGGCGGTGGCGCCGTGGCGTCCCTTCTGCAGCGAGCGCTGCAGGCTGCTCGACCTGGCCCGCTGGGTGGACGGCACCTACCGCGTGCCCGCCGAGCCGGCGCCGACCGACGAAGAGGACCCGGAGAACACATGTTCCTCTTGACGAGCGGCGCCTTCGGGCGGTCTCATGGGCTGGCAGCCCGTGGCGGAAGTCGCACACGGGCTGCCAGCGAAGCGTTGCCTCAAACCGCCCAGCACGACGGCGGTTCACGCCGCTTCGCTGGGAGCGTTGTTGGCTGGCCCTGCGAAAGGCGGGGCGACGACATCTTCCAAGGCCACCGTCAGTCCGGCGGTGAGCCCCGAAGGGGCCTAAGACAGATTCCAGGGCGGTCGCGTGACACTTGCTTCATTCGTCACGCCTTCGGCCCTGGAAGATGTCTAGCAGGGCCGACTTCGTCGGCTGGCATGCAGAGAACATTGTGAAATCGCGCGCGAAGCGCGCCTACTAGGAGCCCGGCAGGGAGTACTCGGACGGGCTCCTAGAAGAGGAACCGCCTTGCCCTACCGCAAATCGCTTGCGCCCGCCCTGTTCCTCGTGCTGGCTGTGCCACTGGCGGCCGCAGGACCGTCCGGCTTCGACAGCAACCGCGCCTACGACCACCTGCGCACCGTCGTCGGGTTCGGCCCGCGGCCGCCCGGCTCGCCGGCGTTGGACGCGACGCGCAAGTACATCCGGGAACAACTGGGCGCCGTCGGCGTGAAGGTCGTCGATCAGACCTGGGACGCGAGCACGCCCGTCGCGTGGGCTGAGCGGCCACAGGTGAGGATGACCAACCTCGTGGCCACCATTCCCGGCACGCGGCCGGAGCGCATCATCTTCGGCGGACACTACGACACCAAGCTGTTCCGCGACTTCCGATTCGTCGGCGCCAACGACGGCGGGTCGAGCGCCGCGTTCCTGATCGAGCTGGCCCGCGTACTCAAGGCGCGCAAGAACCCGTTCACCATGGAGATCCTCTTCCTCGACGGCGAAGAGGCGTTCCATCCGACCGCCTGGGCCGGCACCGATCACACGTACGGCAGCCGCTACTACGTCGAAGCGGCACAGAAGGCTGGGACGCTGAAGAGCATCAAGGCGTTCGTGCTGGTGGACATGATTGGCGCGCGCAACCTGATATTGGACCGCGAGAGCAACTCGACGCCATGGCTCATGGACGCCGTCTGGCAATCCGCGAAGAAGCTGGGATACCAGGACCACCTCGGTCAGCCGAGCGCCATCGAAGACGACCACATGCCGTTCCTGGCGGCGGGCGTACAGGCGGTGGATCTCATCGATCTCAACAACTACTCCCCATGGCATACCCCTGAGGACACGCTGGACAAGGTCTCGGCGGGCAGCCTGCAGATTGTCGGCGACATCCTGCTGAACGCGCTGCCGGGCATCGAGGCGCGTCTGGGGAAACCCGGGGCGACGTACGCGCCAGCGAAGTCGAAACGCTAAGAAGACCGCTTGTTTGCTCGCCGGCCAAAGTGAGACTGGGGTGAGATATTGTGCCAGACCCCATTTTCGGGGGCTGCTGGCTATCGCCTCCGGCGTTCGAACACGCGCCACGCCAGCACGATCACCGCCAGCACCAGCAGCACCACGCTTGCCGCCTGCGGCACGGTTCCCGGCGCGACGCGCGGCATCAGCACGCCGCCCACGACGAGAATTACCAGGGCAATGAGGGTCGGGATGAGGCTGCGGCGTTTGGCGGGCTGCTGACGCCGTGCGGGTTCGAACGTCGAGTGGCCGCAGCGAAAACAGATGAGGGCCTTGTCCGCGATCTGGGTTCCGCACGTCTTGCAGATCATCGAGTCGAGCTCCAGGAACGAACGGGGAAATGGGGTCGGAAGTAATTATCTACGATTACAAATCTGTATGACAGTTTCGTGATCGGCCTAATTACTCCCGACCCCGTTTCCCCCGTTTCTCGTGATGTGCATCGATCATAGCGACTTCGCTATACTGGCGGCATGATTCCCCTCCGGGACGTCATCCCGTCGCGCACGGTGCCCTTCGTCACGGTCAGCCTGATCGTGGTGAACGCGCTGGTGTTCCTCGTCGAGATGACGCTCTCGCCCCGCGAGCTGCAGAATCTGGTCTACCACTACGGCCTGGTCCCCGTCCGGTTCTCGTGGATGGCGTCGGTGACCTCCATGTTCCTGCACGCCGGCTGGATGCACGTCATTGGCAACATGTGGTTCCTGTGGATCTTCGGCGACAATGTGGAAGACCGCGTGGGCCACGCCCGCTTCGCGGCGTTCTACGTGGCGTGCGGGGTCTTCGCCGCGCTCGCGCAGGCGCTCTCGCAGCCCGACTCGTTCACGCCGACGATCGGCGCCAGCGGCGCCGTCGCGGGCGTCATGGGCGCCTACTTCGTCCTCTACCCGCGCTCGCGCGTGCTGACGATCATCCCGCCGTTCATCTTCTGGATCCTGGAGATCCCGGCGGTCTTCTTCCTCGGCTACTGGTTCCTGCTGCAGATCCTCAACGTGGGCCTCATCGCCAACGCGACCACCTCCGGCGGCGTCGCGTTCTGGGCGCACATCGCCGGGTTCGTCGCCGGCGTGCTGCTGGTGTTCGTGCTCCGAAAGCCGGAACGTCAGCGCGTCGAGTGGTGGGACGTGGGCACGTAGCAGCAGGCCGTCGCGCAGGCGCGGGCGCGCCACGACGCGATGCAGCGCCAGCAGGCCGAGCGGGATCCACTCGGCCATCTGCAGCTCTTCCTGGCTGTAATGGCCGAACCGGAACGGCATGAACGCAAACGCCGCCCCCGCCACGATGGCCGCCGCCCCGTCGCCCGTCAGTCGCCTCACGAGAAGAAAGCACGTGAACGCCGACAGCGCGAAGCCCGACAGCACGACCAGGTTGTAGGCGACGATGGGCTGCACGCCGCCCCACAAGAGCGGCGCGGCGGTCGCGGCAGAGACCAGCGACGCGTCCGAGTACGCGAGCGTGTTCCGCTCGGGGTGGAAGATGTTGGCGTCGAAGAGATGCCGCGGGTCGCGGAGCGCCTGGTGCGCAGGCCAGGCGATCTTCCACGTGGAGAACAGCGGGTCGCCCAGGTCCGGCACGCCTTCGAGGAAGCGTGCCTGCGGCCAGGTGATGGCGACGGTGAGTCCCACGAACAGCGCGAACGCGAGCAGGTTCTGCAGCCACCGACGCGCGCCGACCGCGCCGACGACGGCGGCCATCGCGCGGCGCCCTGCGCCGCTTGCCGGCGGCGCTGCCGGGCCCGCCGCGCCGTCGTGTGCCGTGGTTCTCTGCATCATGACCTGCCGTAGCCCGAGGGTCCGTTCTTCCACCGCCACGCGCCTCACCAGCAGCAGTCCGAACGCCGCCGCCGACAGGAGGCCCGTGACGGGCGCGCGGAGCGCCAGCGCCATCCCGCCGAACTCTCCGGCGAGGGCAACGTAGTGATGTCACCCGCATCCAGCCGTAGACATCACCGGACGGCTCGATCGCGCCCGCACCCCGAAGCGCCCGCTCGTGACGCCGCGACAACCACCATTCGAGGCCCATCACGACAAAGACGACGTCAACCATGGCGATGGGCCCATTATGTCCGCGGAGTGCGGGGAAACGAAAGGCCTGCACGCCGAGCGCAGGGGCGTGCCGCGCCGAAGCTGCCAGCGGGTCCGCTTCGGGCTGCGAAGCCGCGAAGGCGGGTCCGGGGACGACGCGAATCGCCGGGAGGATTTTGTCCGGGGAGCACGCGGATGCCGGGGGGGCTGGCCCGGGTTCCTGGCCCTCAGCCCCCCGCCCCCTCACGTTGCTACCCCATCCACAAAGAAGTCGTGTAATCTTTGCTGTGCTAAGGGAGCGGCGAGGCGGCATGAGGATTCTGAGAGCGCTTGAAACGGCGTTTGTCTGGAGCGGCGGATGCGTGTTCGCCGTCTCACTCGCCTACTTCTTCTACACGTACCTGGTCGGCTTCGACCAGCCGGCGCGAGCCGACAGCGTGACGTCGGCGCTGCTGATCAACGGGGGAATGTTCGGCCTGTTCGCGCTCCACCACAGCGTGTTCGCGCGCCAGGCCGTGAAGGACGTCATCGCGCGCGTCCTGCCCCCGGGCATCGAGCGCACCTTGTACGTGTGGGTGGCGAGCGGCCTGTTCATGGGCGTCTGCCGGCACTGGCAGCCGCTGGCGGGCGTGGTCTACTGGCACACGGGGACGGCGGCACTGCTGCACGCCGGCGTGCAGCTGGCCGGGCTCATCGTGATGGCCGTCGCCGTGGTGCGGCTGGACGCGCTCGAACTCGCCGGCATCCATTGGGGCAGCGCGGAGCCCGACGGGTTCACCAGGCGCAGCATCTACGGCCTGGTCCGGCACCCGATCTACTCCGGCTGGCTGCTCTTCGTGTTCGGGACGCCGCACCTGAACGCAACGCGGCTAGGGTTCGCCGTGGTCTCCCTGGCGTACGTGCTGGTGGCCATGCCCTGGGAGGAGCGAACGCTCGAACGCATCCGCGGGCACAAGTACCGCAGCTACCTCGAACGCGTCCGGTGGCGTCTCGTGCCCGGGATCTACTGATCGCAGCACCCCGTCGGCCCCGGACACCAGCTGTGCGACAATAGCGATCGAGCATGGCCACTGCGTCCGACACCCCGACCCCGGCGCTCCCGACCGACGTTCCCGTCCTGCCGCTGCGTCAGACGGTCGTCTTCCCGCTGACACTGCAGCCGCTCGCCGTCAACCGGGCGGTCTCCATCGAATCGGTCCACCGCGCGCTCGCCACCGACCGGATGGTGCTGCTGGCGCTGCAGGAAGGCGACGCGGACGAGCCGCAGCCGGACGACGTGCGCCGCGTCGGCACGCTCGGCGTGATCCGCCAGATGGCCAAGGCGCAAAACGCGCTCCACGTCATCGTCGAAGGCCTCGCGCGGGTGCGCGCCGAGTCGATCACACGCGAGGGGAACCAGATGCGGGCGATTGTCCGCCCGATTCCCGAGGAGGTCGAGCCGTCGCTGGAGGTGGACGCCTACACGCGGCGGCTGCAGGAACTGGTCGAGAAGGCGCTCTCGCTGGCCAGCGGCCTGTCGCAGGACCTGCGCGGCGCGGTGATGAGCATCGAAGATCCGCTGCGCCTCTGCTACGTGCTGGCCACCTTGCTCGACGTGGCCGCGCCCGACAAGCAGTCGCTGCTGGAGGAAGACCGGCTGCTGGCCAAGCTGCAGACGATCTCGGCGACGCTCGGGCGCGAGGTGTCGGTCCTCGAGCTGAAGGGCAAGATCGAAACGGACACGCAGCAGGAGATGACCGCCGCGCAGCGGAAGTACTACCTGCGCCAGCAGTTGAAGGCGATCCAGGAGGAGCTGGGCGAGAAGGACGACAAAGACACGAGCGATCTGCGCGAGCGGGTGGCGAAGGCGAATCTGCCGGGACACGTCGGACAGGTCGTGGGCCGCGAGCTGGATCGCATGGAGCGCATGACGCCGGCCTCGCCCGAGTACCAGATGATCCGGACCTACGTGGACTGGATCCTGGACATCCCGTGGACCATCGTCACCCAGGACCGGCTGGATCCCGTGGAGGCGCGCCGCGTTCTCGACGAGGACCACTACGATCTCGACAAGGTGAAGGAGCGGATCGTCGAGTACCTGGCGGTCCGGAAGCTCAAGGGCGACATGAAGGGGCCGATCCTGTGCTTCGTCGGCCCTCCCGGCGTCGGCAAGACGTCGCTCGGGCAGTCGATCGCGCGGGCGATGAACCGGAAGTTCGTCCGCATCTCGCTCGGCGGCGTGCGCGACGAAGCCGAGATCCGCGGGCACCGGCGGACCTACATCGGCTCGCTCCCGGGCCGCATCATCCAGGCGTTGAAGCAGGCGGGATCGGTCAACCCGGTGTTCATGCTCGACGAACTGGACAAGGTGATGGCCGGCGGGTTCCAGGGCGATCCGGCGGCGGCGCTGCTCGAGGTGCTCGACCCGGCGCAGAACAACTCGTTCCGCGATCACTACCTCGAGATCCTGTTCGACCTGTCCAGGGTCCTGTTCATCGCCACGGCCAACCAGCTCGGGACGGTCCACCCGGCGCTGCTCGATCGCATGGAGGTCATCTGGCTGGCGGGCTACACCGAGGAGGAGAAGGCGCACATCGCGCGGCGGTACCTCATCCCGCGCCAGATGGGCGAGAACGGCCTGCCCAGGGACGCCGTGGACCTGACCGACGCGGCGCTGCGCGACATCATCGCCGAGTACACGCGCGAGGCGGGCGTCCGCAACCTCGAACGCCAGATCGGGACGGTCGCGCGCAAGGTCGCCGCGCGTTTCGTCACCTCGGGGCCGCTCATCGACCTGTCGCTGCAGGGCGCGGGCGGACGCATCGCGCGGGTGGACGCGCCCGACCTGCACGACTACCTCGGGCCGGCGCGGTTCCGCCGCGAGGTGGCGTTCCGCACGTCGCGGCCCGGCGTCGCCACGGGCGTGGCCTGGACCGAGACCGGCGGCGACGTGCTGTTCATCGAGGCCACGCTGCTGCCCGGCGGCAGCCAGCAGTTCATCCTGACAGGCCAGCTGGGCAGCGTCATGCAGGAGTCGGCGCGCGCGGCGGTGAGCCACATACGTGCGCACGCCGAGGCGCTGGGCATCGACGCCAATTTCATGGAGCGCCACGACCTGCACGTGCACGTCCCGGCGGGCGCCATCCCGAAGGACGGCCCGTCGGCGGGCGTCACGATTGCCACGGCGATCCTGTCCGCGGTGCGCAACGAACCGGTGTGCGAAGACGTGGCGATGACCGGCGAGATCACCCTCACGGGCCTGGTGTTGCCGGTCGGCGGCATCCGCGAAAAGTCGCTGGCCGCGCGTCGCTACGGCATCAAGACGTTCATCCTGCCCGAACGCAACGTGCCGGACCTCGAGGAACTGCCCGAAGAAGTCCTGCGCGAAATGAGGTTCGTACCGGCCCAGACGCTGGAGGAGGTCCTCCGGATCGCCCTGCCGGCGCCGCTGCAACACTGAACGAAAGGCTCATGGCTTAGGGCTGACGGCCTGATTGGGCTGAGGGCCTTGAGCCCAGGTGGCCTTAAGCCATAAGCCCTTGTCTCTCACCTTCTACATCTCCGGCCACGGCTTCGGCCACGCGTCGCGCGACATCGAGGTGCTCAACGCGCTGCTCGATCGCCGGCCCGATCTCCCGGTGGCCGTGCGCACGTCCGCGCGGCGCTGGCTGTTCGACCTGACGCTGCGCCACCCGGTTCGATTCGACCAGGTCGAGACCGACACGGGCATCGTCCAGCGGGACAGCCTGCACCTCGACGAGGCGGAAAGCGTGCGGCGGGCGGCGCGCTTCTATGGCGACTTCGAGGCAAGCGCCGCGCGGGAAGCGGACGTGCTTCGGCAATCCGGGGCTCGGCTGGTGGTTGCCGACATCCCGCCGCTGGCGTGCCGGGCGGCCGCGCTGGCGGGCATCCCGGCCGTCGCCCTCGGCAACTTCACCTGGGACTGGATCTACGAGGGCTACCCGGAACACCTCGGCGACGCGCCCGAGGTCGTCCCGACCATCGCGCAGGCCTACGCGAGCGCCGCGCTGGCGCTACGGCTGCCGATGCACGGCGGCTTCGCCTCGATGCGCCACGTGCGCGACATCCCGTTCGTCGCGCGGCGGTCGCGGCGCAAGACGAGAGAGGTGCGCGACGGCCTCGGCCTGCCCGCCTCGACGCCGCTCGTCCTGCTCTCGTTCGGCGGTCACGGTCTCGAGGGCCTCGACGCCGGCCGCCTCGATACGGGCGACCGGTACACGATCGTGACGACGGGCGAGATCGGCCTCGACCCCGCGAAACGCACCGCCGGATTCGACGCGTGGAACAATGCCGCCGACGCGCGACCGCTCGCGCGCCGCAACGGCTCCATCGTCGAACTCGACGAGCGCGCGATGTATCGCCGCGGCTTCCGGTACGAGGACCTCGTCGCCGCCGTCGACGTCGTGGTCACCAAGCCGGGCTACGGCATCATCACCGAGTGCCTGGCCAACCACACGGCGATGCTCTACACGTCGCGCGGCCGGTTTGCGGAGTACCCGGTCCTCCTCGACGCGTTTCCCCGGTTCCTCCGTTCGCGATTCATCGGCCAGGACGACCTGTACGCGGGGCGCTGGCGCGCGCACCTTGACGCCGTCCTGGCCCAAGGCGCGCCGCCGGAGTGTCCGCGGACCGATGGCGCGGAGGTGGCGGCGGACGCGATTCTCGAGATGCTTGACTGAGGCGCGGAAGCCGGCTGGCGCAGTTGGCCGCCCACTCGTCGCGTCGTTTCGTCCAGGCATTTCCCACGGCCCACCCATCGGTTCGGGTGTCAAGCCCCGAAGGGGCCTGAGACAGATCCCCGGGCAGCCACGTGAGAACTTGCTTCGATTTTCACGACTCCGGCCCTGGAAGATGTCTAAGATAGGACCGCTCACGGTCCTGCCCGTCCACAAAGGAGCGCCCATGCTGTCCCGACGCCGGTTCCTGTCGCTCGGTCCCCTCGCCGCCACCGCGTCCGTCGTGCCGAGCCTGGCGCTTGGCGAGCAGGCGACCGGGCAGGCCGCCGTCCCCCCGTCGATCGCGGCGCTGACGCCGATGCGGGACAGGGTCCGGCCCATCACGGGCGACGAGCGACTGGCACGCGTCGAAAAGGCCCGCCGGCTGATGGCCGACAACGGCCTGGTCGCCGTCATGCTCACCGGCGGCACCTCGCTCGTGTACTTCAGCGGCATCCGCTGGGGGTTGAGCGAGCGGCTGTTCGCCATCATCCTGCCAGTGAAGGGCGAGCCGTTCTTCGTCTCCCCGGCGTTCGAAGCCGATCGCGCGCAGGAACAGATCGCGCTGAGCCCGTTCGGGCAGAAGCCGGACATCCGCCTGTGGCAGGAGGACGAGAACCCGTACGCCCGGATCGCGCAAGGGCTCAAGGACCGCGGCCTGCTCACCGGGCGGGTCGGCGTCGAAGAGACGGTGCGGTTCGTGTACAGCGACGGCGTGGCGAAGGCGGCACCCGGGCTGACGCTGGTCAGCGGCACGCCGGTGACGGCGGGCTGCCGCGGGGTGAAGGACGCGCACGAGATCGAGTTGATGCGCCTGGCCTCCGCGGTGACGCTGCGCGCGTACGCGGCGGCGTTCGCGGCGCTGAAGGACGGGATGACGCAGGCCGAGTTCGCCTCGCTCGTCTCCGCCGCGCACACGCGCCTGGGATTCAGCGGCGGCGCGGGCGTGCAGGTGGGCACCCACAGCGCGTCGCCGCACGGCTCCATCGCGCCGCAGCGGATCCGGGAAGGCACGATCCTGCTCATCGACGGCGGCTGCAACGCCGACGGCTACAGCTCGGATCTCTCGCGGACGTTCGTCCTGGGCAAGGCCACCGACAAGATGAAGCAGGTGTTCGACATCGTCCACCGCGCGCAGGAGGCCGCGGTGAAGACCGCGCGGCCAGGCCTGCCGTGCGAGGCGGTGGACGCGGCGGCGCGCAAGGTGATCACCGACGCGGGCTACGGCCCCGACTACAAGTACTTCAGGCACCGGGTGGGCCACGGCCTCGGGATGGACGGCCACGAGTGGCCGTACCTCGTGCGCGGCAACAGGCTGCCGCTGCAGGCGGGCATGACGTTCAGCGACGAGCCGGGCATCTACATCGCCGGCGAGTTCGGCGTCCGGCTGGAGGACGACATGCTGATCACCGCGAACGGCGCGGAGTTGCTCACGCCGCAGAGCCCGTCGATCGAGCAGCCGTTCTCGAACGTGGGGTGACCGGGGATTACGCGGAGGAATTCGTCCGGGGATTGCGCGGAGGAACGCGGAGGAAACGATCCGGGGATTACGCGGAACAACACGGAAGGAACGATCCGGGGATTACGCGGAACAACACGGAAGGAACGATCCGGGGATTACGCGGATTGCGTGGAAGGAAGTCCGTGGACTGCGTGGAGCGCACAGCGAGGCCCGGGCGCGGAGGGTGTCGCAAAGCGAGCCATGGACTGCGACAATCGACAGTCCTCACCGAGAGCCGCGAGCCGGCCAGTGACCCCGGCCGTGGGGGTATGGGGCCACACGCGGCGTCACCCCCACGGCCCCATCACGGACGGTAGGCCGGCGAAGCGGGTCTGCACCAGGGCGGGGCTCGCGCGCGACACCTTCCGCGAACGGATCGACCCGCCCTACGTCATCCGCGGTGCCTGGTGCCGCCCGACGCAGTCCTCGATGTCGCCGCACACGCTGACGTCGATGCTCAGGTGCCGGGCCATCCCCGCCTTGGCGGCGAGCAGTCGCCGCGCCGCGGCGGCGTCGGGTGCGTACGCCACCTGGATGTGATTGGCCTTGTGCCGTCCCATGAACTGGTCGCGGCTGATGCCGTAGAGGACGGCGTGCATGATCGGCCACTGGGGGGTCGTCGCGCGCCAGCGCTGCTCGGTCTCTTCCTTCGGCAGCGTGAGCACGCCGCCGCGGCCGATGTCCATGCACAGGCGCTCGCGGCCGGACGCCCCGCGGCCGGTGCCTTCGACGAAGATGCGGCTCCACACGATCTCGCCCGGCCGGCTCACGCCCTTGATCGTCGCGCCGCCGCGCGGGAAGTACATCGGGGGCTGGCGCTCGCCGCGCGCGCCCGCGTAGCCGTTCACGAGGTGGCTGGGCGGCACCGCGCCAGAGATCTCGAACACCCAGACGAACTCGTCCACGCCCTCGCCCCGGAACGGCGCGCCCCAGCGGACGTCGTGCAACGTCGTGGAGGGGTCCACGCCGGCGTCGGTCCACACCCGGTTGGTCAGCAGCGCGTCGAGGCCAGCGCACTCGTCCACCTCGTTGAAGTGCGGCACGGGCAGGCGGTCGAAGAGCACGCGGCCGTCGTGGCCGACGACGGGCGGACGGTCCGGCGTGTTGAGCAGGCCTTCGGTCAAATCCGACGCGACGCAGGTGTCCTTCAGCCCCTGCTGGTACTGGATGCCGATGACCGCGCAGCCGAACTCTGACGCCATGCGCACGGCCGCGTCGTACATCTTCAGCCCTTCGAGGACCTGCGCCTCGGTCAGGTCGGAGGCGGGATCGGTGCCGAGGTCGAACGTCATGCCGCGGGCCAGCAACCAGTCGAGGTGCGCGCGCGCCGACGCGTCGCTCACCTGCCGCATCGCCGCGTGGAGCGCCGACTGGCTGAGCCGCTCCTTGAACACGCCCATGTCGTGGAGCAGGTGGTCGGGGATGATCGCGTTGTACATCCCCATGCACCCCTCGTCGAACACGCCCATCACCGCCTGGTCCGCCGACAACGCCGCTCCCAGCGTCGCCCCGTCGGCGGCCGCCTGCTGCAGGTCCGCGGGAAGGCCCGCCGCGTCGAACGGCCGCACGTGTGTCGCGTCGTGGTCGATGCGCCCGTCCGAGAGCCACTGCGCCAGCTTGCGCCGGGTCAGTTCGTCCTCGAAGTCCTCGCTCCACCAAGTGCTGTACGGAATGCCGGCCTTGGTCAGCGACCCGTTCAGGTTCAGCATCCCGACCAGCCCCGGCCACTGACCGCTCCAGTTCGCCAGTGTCAGGATCGGGCCGCGGTGCTTGGTGAGTCCCGGCAGGACGTGGCTGGTGTACTGCCACACCGCCTCGACGACGACGAGGGGCGCCAGGAGGTCGATGTGCCGGAACGCCTCGATGCCCGCGATCTGGCAATCGAGGAAGCCGTGCCCCTTGACCGGATCCGTGCCGTGGCCGCGCACCACCGTCCGGCCGAGGCGTGCAAACACCTTGACGACGGCGGCCTCGAGCGCGGCCTGCGCCGGCCAGCACACGCGGTTGGCCGAGAGGCGCGAATCGCCGCTCGCGACGAGACAAATGGTGTCAGACATCGATCGGACCTCCTGAGGGATTCAGGGTGCTGGGTGCAGCGTGCAGGGTGCTTCGTGCTTGGGGGACCGGCGACTCGCCGGTCGTGCCTGCGGGACCGGCGTCCCACCGGTCGTGCTTGGGGGACCGGCTCAGCACGACGGCGGGGTCGCCGGGCCTTCCTTGATGCACGTCACGAGCGACCAGATGCGCGGGAAATTCACTTTCTCGATCGACACCGGGCTGAGATTCGCCTGGGCGAGGAAGCCGGGCAGGTCCAGATCGGACTTGAACCCGATGTGCAGGGTCAGCGGCGAGATGAGCCGCTCGAGGCGCGACCCCAGCACGTTCTGGCTGCGAAAGTGGTTCAGGATAATGACCTTTCCGCCGGGGCGGCAGACTCGGTACATCTCCCGCGCCACGCGCACCGGGTCGGGCACGACGCTGATCACGTACGGGGCGTACACGATGTCGAACGACCCGTCGGGGAACTTCATGTCGGCCGCGTCCATCTCGAGCAGCCGCACGCCCCGCACGCCCCTCCTGGCCACACGCTCGCGCGCCTTCTCCAGCATCGGCGCCGAGAAGTCGATGCCGACCACCTGGGACTCGGGCGGGTACAGGAGGACGTTGATGCCGGTGCCGACGCCCACCTCCAGGAGCCGGTCGCCGGGCTTGATGCCCATCCGCTGGATCGCCTGGATCCGTCCCCGGTGGAGGCCGGGCCCGAAGGTGTAGTCGTAGACGGCTGCCAGCTTGTCGTACACACCGCTCACGAAGTCGTTCTCGACGGCGGTCACCGACAGGGCGCGGGTCGCGGCATCCGACGAACTCATGATCTCGTCGCCGGCATGGCGAGTCGTCCGGTCAAACAACGGCATGAAGCCTCTCCAAGAGCGGAAGAGACACGGATCTCGCTGGCAACGACACAAGTCGCGTACCCTGGCACGCCGATGCCGCGAGAAAGCCAAAAATGGACTATAACCCCCCTCGAAGGCCGGAACAAGGAATAACTGGGAAAGCGGCCCGCCTTCGCTGCGGCGCCGCCCGTGCCACCTCGGCTTGCAGCTTCGGCGGGGCAGGCCCGCACTTGTGACCGGCGAGGCGCGGGTCCCACATGTGCAACTCCCCCCACCTGCCTGCCCTGCCTGCCCTGCCTGCCCTGCCTGCCCCTGCCTGCCCCTGTGACCGGCGAGGCGCGGGTCCCACACTCAGCGGACCTCTTCCATCAGCGACATCACCGCGTCGAGACGGCCCGAGGGCGCAGAGATCTGCACCCCCTGGACCCGACCGCGGACGGCCCGGATGATGGCGCGGGCGATCTCGATGCCCTCCGACGATGCCGCCTCGGGGGTCTCGGCGCTCCGCATCCGCCTGAGCACGTCGCCCGGCACGCGCAGGCCCGGCACCTCGTTGGCCAGGAACTCGGCCTGCCGCAGGGTCTCGAGCGGCCAGATGCCGGCGACGATCGGGATGCGGAATCCCTCGATCCGCTTCATGAGGGTGCCGAACGCGTCGAGATCGAACAGGACCTGCGTGACGGCGAACTCGGCGCCCGCCTCGATCTTGTACTCCAGCCGCCGGATCTCGAGGTCGAGATCGAGCGCCGTGGGATTCACCGCAACGCCGACGTGAAACGACGTCGGCGTGCCGATGGGCTGGCCGCCGATATCGATCCCGTGGTTCAGCCGCGTGACCACGTGGGTGAGGCCGATCGAGTCCACGTCGAAGACGCTGGTCGCGATGGGATAGTCGCCGGACTTGGTCGCGTCGCCGGTCACGAGCAGCACGTTGCGGACGCCCATCGCGTGCGCGCCGAGCAGGTCCGACTGCATGCCGAGGAGGTTCCGGTCGCGGCAGGCGTAGTGGAGGACGGCTTCGATCCCGGCCTGCTGCTCGACGAGCACGGCGGCGGAGAGCGCGCTCATGCGGGCGCCGCCCGGCGGGCCGTCCGGGATGTTCACCGCGTCCACACCGCGGATGCGCAGCGCGCGGGCGCGCTCGACGATGTCGGACATGTCGAAGCCGCGCGGCGGCACGATTTCGGCGATCACGGTGAACTGGCCGCGCGACAGCGCGTGCGCCAGGCGCGACTTCTCCTCGCGCGCCACCGGTCTGGCGCCGATCGGCGTCACCGGCGTCGCGGCGCCCGCGGCCACCGGCACGCGCGCCCGGTCGCGGCCCGGCTCCATCGCGCGGACCGCCGCCGCGATCTGCCGGATGTGCTCGGGCGTGGTCCCGCAGCAGCCCCCCACCAGACGGACGCCGCGCGAGATGAAGCGCCGCGCGCAGGACGCCATGTACTCGGGCGACGCCAGGTAGATGGTGCGCCCCTCGATGTCCCGCGGCTTGCCGCCGTTCGGCTGGGCCGACAGGCGGGCGTTGGTGACGGCGGAGATCCGCTCGATCGTCTCCAGCATCGGCGCCGGGCCGACGCTGCAGTTGACGCCGATGACGTCGGGCCCCAGCCGCTCGAGCGCCGGCGCGAACGTCTCGGGCGGGGTCCCGTCGAGGCTGTTGCCGTCTTCCTCGGTCGTGATCTGCGCCACGACGGGCAGACCGCAGAGCGCCCGGACCGCGGCCATCGCCGCCCCGATCTCGTTCAGGTCGCGGAAGGTCTCGAGAATGAAGAGGTCCACGCCGCCTTCGAGGAGCGCCACCGCCTGCTCGCGGAAACACGCCTCCGCCTCGTCCACGCCCATCCTGCCCCACGGCTCGATGCGGATGCCGAGCGGGCCGATGGCGCCCGCCACCCAGGCCTGATCGCGCGCCGCGTGCCTGGCGATCTGCCCCGCCCGCACGTTGATGGTGTGGAGCTTGTCGGCCAGGCCGAAGGTGGCCAGCTTGATGCGGTTGGCGCCGAAGGTGTTGGTTTCCACCAGGTCCGCGCCCGCGCGGACGTACGCCTGGTGCACTTCGGCGACCAGATCCGCCTGGGTGAGGTTCAGCGCGTCGAAGCAGCGATTGACGAAGATGCCCTTTGCATAGAGCATCGTGCCCATCGCGCCGTCGCACACGAGTACCCGGCGATCGATCTCCTCGAGAAAGGGACCCATGGGCTAGATTCTCGCAGGCCGCGCGGATCGGGACGCCGGTCAGCCCGGGAACGCGCCCGACCGCTGCGGATCGGCAGAATCGGGCGTCATCGGCACGATCGAGGCAGGCACCAGCAGGTCCTGCTTGTCCCAGATGAAGTTGTCCTTGCTGTAGACGGCCAGCTCGTAGTCCTTGCCCATGAAGATCGCCGACACCGGGCAGGCTTCCTCGCAGTAGCCGCAGAAGATGCAGCGCATCTTGTGGATCTGGTACACCTTCGCGTAGCGCGGCCCCGCCATCACCGCCCCGTCGTTCTCGGCCGGCTCGAGGTAGATCGCGTCCGCCGGGCACGCCACCGCGCACAAGCCGCACGCCACGCACTTCTCCAGGCCGTCCTCGTCGCGCATGAGCACCTGTTTGCCCCGGTACTTCGGAAACACCGGCACCTTCTGCTCGGGGTAGTTCACCGTCACCGGCTTGCGGAACATGTGCTTGAACGTCGTCGCGAACCCGATGAGCAACGGACGGACGATCATGCGAAGGCCTCCCTCGATGTGTCTGGCTAACCCGTTTCATCATAACACCTTCGTCAGCCACCCGGTTTGACACACCCCGAACGCGGTCGCTATAGTTTTTCGTTGGGACTCGTGCAAGAGCCAAGATTTCTCTCCGCCGACCAGTTCCTCCTGACGACGCTCGTCGTCAAGATCGCCGTGGTCGCGGTGCTGGCCATCGGGCTGGTCCGCTCTCACCGCTTCAGGAAGATCCTGCTGTCGGAGCGGCGCGCCTGGCCGGATCGCCTGGTCTTCGCCTTCAGCCTCGGCATCCCGATGACGGCCGCCGTGGTCGCCCGGCTGCTCCTGCAGTACAACGCCGCCGACGTGACGCTCGAAGGCGCGTTCCTGGCCGGCCTCATCGCCGGCCCCTACACCGGCGGCATGGTCGGGTTCATGGTGACCATCCCCGCGACGATCGCCGGCGAATGGATGGCGCTGCCCTTCGCGGTCGGCGTCGGCTTCGCCGGCGGCGGCATCCGCGAAATGTGCCCCAAGGAAGACATCTGGCGCTTCTCGCCGTTCGTATTCACCAGCCTGCCAGGCCGACTGTGGCGGCTCGTCCGCACCCTCACCGTGGACTGGCAGGTAGTCCTGCTGCTGGCGCCCGTCGCGCTCGAGGCGGTGCGGTTGTTCCTCGGCCATCGCTTCGGCGCGCACCGGCTCTTCTTCCTCGATTCGGCGTCGCCCTGGCTGAACGCCCTCGTCGTGATGGGCACCGTGCTCGGCATCGGCGCGCCGATCAAGATCTGGAACACCGCCCGCATCGAGCACCGGTTGCAGGAGCAGGAGAAGCTCCTGATGACCGCCAGGATCGAGGCGCTCGCCAACCAGATCAACCCGCACTTCCTCTTCAACACGCTGACCTCGATCTCGTCGCTCGTCCGCACCCAGCCCGACACGGCCCGCATGCTCATCGTCAAGCTGTCGAACCTGCTGCGCCGGCTCCTCAAGAGCCACGAGCACTTCAGCACGCTGCGGGAGGAGCTGGCGTCGATCGACGAGTACCTGGACATCGAGATGGTCCGGTTCGGGCCCCAGCTGTGCGTGGAGAAGGACATCGACGAGCGGACACTCGACGCCCTCGTCCCCAGCATGATCCTGCAGCCGCTCATCGAGAACTCGATCAAGCACGGCCTGTCGCCCAAGGTGGGCGGCGGGCGGATCACGATCCGGAGCCGGCGGGAGAACGGCCTGACGCTCATCGAGGTGGACGACGACGGCCTGGGCATGTCCCGGGAAGCGCTGGCGGCGGCGCTGTACGGGGGCATCGGCCTCAGCAACGTGAACGAGCGGCTGAAGGTGATCTACGGGGCCCAGTGCCAGTTGAAACTTCGCAGTACCACCGGCAGGGGGACTTGCGCGACAATGGTGATTCCGGAGCCGTCCGCCGCCCAACGGCTGGCCACCTGACATGAACCTGCGAGCGGTCGTCGTTGACGACGAGCAACTGGCGCGCGAAGATCTGTGCTTCCTGCTCGGGCAGGTGGGCGGGATCGAGGTGGTGGGCCAGGCCGGCAATGGCCTCGAGGCCCTCGAGTCGCTCGAGGCGATGCGGCCGGACGTGGTGTTCCTCGACGTCCAGATCCCCGGGATGACCGGGTTCGAGGTGGCCCGGCGGCTGCTCGAGCGGAAATCGCCGTGTCACATCGTGTTCGTAACGGCGTACGATCAGTACGCCATCGAGGCGTTCGAGGTGAACGCGGTCGACTACCTGCTGAAGCCGATTGAACAGGTGCGGCTGGAGCAGGCGCTGCAGCGGGTGACCCGGCGGATGTCGTCGGATCGGCCGCTCGATGAGCAACTGGCCAGGCTCCTGCAGATCGTGTCGGAGCGGCAGACGCGGCGCGATCAGATGGCGGTGAAGGTGGCCGACCGCTACCTGCTGGTGCAGGCCGAAGACATCGTCTTCGCCTCGCTGTCTGGCGACAGCATCAGCGTCGTAACCAACAGCGTGTCCGGAACGTCTAATTACAAGACGCTGGACGAGCTGCAGGCCCGGCTGGACGCGGACGTCTTCTGGAGGGTCCATCGGTCGCATCTCGTCAACATCACGAAAATCAAGGAGATAGTGCCCTGGTTCAGCAGGAATTACGTCCTCAGGATGACCGATTCGAAGGCAACGGAAATCCCGGTCAGCCGGTCGCAGACCAGGCGGCTCAGGGAGTACCTGAAGCTGTAGCAGCCGCCTCGCCTCCGTCACAGGAGGCGCAGGGTTGGGGTGTGGAAGCGCCACCGCCCCCCATCGAACCGCGGTTCTGGACCTCCCCGGCGCCAGCTCTTCCCGGGGCCGACAAGGCGCAGCGCGAACGTCGGCGCCGCGAACGGGCCGCCCGGCTGGCGTTCTGGCGCGACGAGTTCGTCGCCTGGTTCAAGACCATCTTCTCGGCGGCAATCTACGCGACGCTCATCGTCACGTTCGGCTTCCAGGTGGCACGGGTCGAAGGCCAGAGCATGGCGCCCACGCTCGAGGACCAGGACCGGCTGGTCGTCAACAAGCTGGTCTACCGCTTCAGCCCGCCGCAGCGGGGCGATATCGTGATGCTGTATTACCCGGTGAAGCCGGAAAAGTCGTTCGTCAAGCGGGTGATCGCCGAGGAGTTCGCCCGCGTGGAGATCACCGACGGGCGCGTGTATGTGAACGACGTGCCCATGAAGGACGACTTCGTGCCGGCGGAGTTCCGCAGCCACGACAACTGGGGCCCGCAGGTCGTCCCGGAAGGCTACTACTTCGTGATGGGCGACCACCGGAACAACAGTTCGGACAGCCGCCAGTGGGGCTTCGTGCCGAAGAAGTACATCATCGGCAAGGTGCAGCTGCGCTGGTGGCCGGTGCCGACGGCGCACGTGTTCTAGGAGCGTGTCCGAGCAATCACCGACACGCTCCTAGTGCTGCCGGCTGCGCCGGCAGACAAACCGCGCCCCGCGCGAGATTTCCTGAAGATTCTGCAGTTCCTGCCGGCGCAGCCGGCAATACTAGGAGCGTGTCGGGCCCTGCTCGGACACGCTCCTGGCCTCAGTACCCCGCCCGCTTGTCCACGACGTTGAACAGCGGTTCCCCGCGGTCGTCGCGCCGCAGGTTGTCGGCGAACAGGTCGCTGGCCTCTTCCCAGTAGCGCTCGGTGAAGCCCGACGTGTGAGGCGTGATGATGACGTTGGGCAGATCCCACAGCGGGCTCGACGGCGGGAGCGGCTCGTGCTCGAACACGTCCAGGCCGGCGCCGGCGATGACGCGATGAGCCAATGCGTCGGCCAGTTCCGCTTCGCGCACCAGCTTGCCGCGCGCAACGTTGATCAGGTACGCGTCCGGCTTCATCAGCCGCAGTTCACGCAGGCCGACGAGACCGCTGGTTTCCGGCGTGAGCGGCGCGCTCAGCACCACGTAGTCGGAGATCTTCAGCAGGTCGTCGACCTGCGACGGGCCGAACACCTGTTCGACGCCGGGCGGCGCAGGGGCCTCGGGACGCCGGCGCACCGCGCAGACCTTCATGCCGAACGCCACGCCGAGCCGCGCAACCGCCGAGCCGATGGCGCCGAGCCCGATGATGCCCAGTCGGCGGCCGTGGAGCACGCGGACCTGGCCGATCTCGTCCTTCGCGAACACGCGCTCGGCCTGACGCCGCATCGCCACATGGAAATGGCGCGACAGCGCGATGGCGAGGCCGAACACGTGCTCGGCAATCGGGTTGGCGTGCAGACCGCGCGAATTGGTCAGGACGATGTCCGAATCGCGGAGTTCGGGAAACAGCAGGCGCCCGACGCCCGCCGCCGGGCTGTGCACCCAGCGCAGGCGCGAGGCCGCACGCACGATCTCCGGCGTCAGCATCGAGCTGAACACGACGTCGGCGCCGGATGCTTCCGCCAGCGCCTCGCGCTCGCTCCCGGCGTTGACGAAGGCGTGGGCGGGAAAGGCCTCCTGCAGGCGTGCAACCTGCTCGGGCGGGATCGTCCAGACCGGCTCGCTGACGATGTAGACGAGGATCTTCACGGGGTGGTCTCGCGGGTCTGAAGACCCGCGCTCCTGCATGGTGGCAATTACAGGCAGATAGGGCGGGTCTTCAGACCCGCCACGAACAGGTCTTCAGACGCGCCGGCCGACTCGGTATTCGCCGGACTTTCCGCCGCGCTTGGAGATCAACCGTATCTCCCCGATCTCCATCCCCTTGTCCATCGCCTTCACCATGTCGTAGATCGTGAGCGCGGCGACGGCCACCGCCGTCAGCGCCTCCATCTCGACGCCCGTCTGCGCGCTCGTCCGTGCCGTCGCTTCGATCTCGTAGCCGTCCCGGCGCGCGCAGATCTCGACGCCGACGTGCGACAGCGGCAGGGGATGGCACAGCGGGATCAGTTCGCACGTGCGCTTGGCCGCCATGATGCCGGCCAGGCGCGCCGCCTGCAGCGGATCCCCTTTCGCGATGGCGCCCGACCGGATCTGCGCCAGCGCCGCGCGTCCGATCCGGATGCGCCCGCGCGCCACCGCCTCGCGATCGGTCACGGCCTTGCCCGTCACGTCCACCATGCGCACCCGCCCCCGCTGGTCCACGTGCGACAGCCCGACCTGCGGCCTGCCCGCCGGAGCGCCGTGCGCGAAGGCGGGACCTTCGGCCTGCCCGCCGGAGCGCCGTGCGCGAAGGCGGGACCTTCGGCCAGCCCGCCGGAGCGCCGTGTGCGAAGGCGGGACCTTCGGACCCTTCACAGACCATCCCCCCGCGCCAGGAGAAACGAAAGGCCCTCGAGCGTCATCGTCAGGTCGGCATTCTTGAGCGTCACGCCTTCGGGCACCTTCAGCCGCCCGGGCGAGAAGTTCAGGATCGCCTTGATCCCGGCCGCGACGACGGCGTTGGCGACCTGCCGCGCCGCGTTGAGGTGACAATCGCGGGCCAGCGCCGACGACGACACCGTCGGCACGCCGGCCGCGTCGAGCTGCGTCCAGGCACCGCAGGTAGACCGGGAGCCGGCTGGCGATGAGATCCGACACGTGGTCGGCCGGGATGCGACGCTTGGCAGATGGGTCCATGGGCTCGGCCGAATTGTAGGGCGCGCCTCGAAAGACCGTCAA
>Ga0315273_10002215_pt1 | contig 22771 bp, 20 predicted proteins | sample YL17G02_0_MG_FD_205753 | JGI IMG/M metagenome (GOLD analysis project Ga0315273, IMG submission 205753) | Sediment microbial communities from Yellowstone Lake, YNP, Wyoming, USA - YL17G02_0 | ecosystem: Environmental > Aquatic > Freshwater > Lake > Sediment | place: USA: Wyoming | collected...
AGCTTTACCAGGTGGGCTTGGTTTCCCACTGGGTCATGCAAGAAGGTTTCGAAGTATTACTGTCCTCCTTCCTCCTTCTCCAGGCTTATCCTGGCGCCAAACGATTTCTTTATTCTCATTATCGACTAAAATTTTAGCACTATCAAACAAGAATATCTATTATCGTAAAACAAGAAACCAGTCTGTATTTCACATGGCAAGAAATGGACTGCAATTGACCGTTCAAAAGAATTCTGGCACTTCCAGAAGCTCATAGTATGAACTAAAATCGATAACCGACAAGAATAGCTATATCAAGCTTCGTTGTGGGCATTTCAACCCGATAAAGCCCATATGTACTCTTGTAATAATCCACGATATCTTTGTCCAACCTGCTCGACAGTTTATAGCCAAAGATAAAAACTGGACGTACGTAAATATTTTTACTAAGACTAACATCCGCACCCAACCCGGCCTTTATGAAATATTTATTGAGATGCTCCAATTCGATCGTAGTCAATAAAGGTTTTAAATCAGTGCCATTCTTATCTGTATAGCTAAGGTTTAGGTCGCTTTCCATTCCCAGCAGAGGGAACAATGAGAGTTTGCCGAATATGAAGGGGTATTTCATAAGAATACAAACACCAAAATAGGTTTCTTTATTCGTATATTCACCGGCCCCCGAAAATGCACCAGTGCTATCGTAGCTTCCAGAAACACGCATATTATAGTTGAGAATGGCCTGAACGTAGGTCGCGTCTAAATAGACATTGACTGCGCCGAAATTGTAGTGATCCGTTGCAGTTCCTTCTCCACCCAAGTCTGAAACTCTCAATTTCGATGTAATTGGTGAATACGACACACCACTCCCCAAACTTATCTCAATACCGAAAATTGGAATTGTTAGTCCGCAAAACACCAAGACCAAGAAAAATCGAATCTTCATGGAGGGCCTTTTTATTTACTACTTTAATTCTATACAAACCGGCCTTAATTGCAAATTTTTCTTAAGCAGGCTTCTGTCGGTGGACCCTTTAGACGATTCAGTGATGAGAGGTCGCTACAGGATGAAGGCAGGCAGGTTTGGCAATTAAGTGCAGTAACCAGCACTTCCCGAGAGCTTCAGGTTGTCCCTAATTTCTGTTATCCTCGGACTGCCCCGAATTTCATGAACACCCATCGATATCCCATGAATTGGATAGGGGATATAAGCGCTATTTCTCTAGGGTACGTACAATCCTACGGATGCGGAGTGGGGAATCCCCTCAAGTACTTTTCTTCGCTTGCGACGCCCTTGGGAGAGCATCCATTCGCGCCTTCATCTTGCTCAGAGTGCTCCAAAGGTTCAGCGGCGTACCGTCACATGCACGAGTGTGGTGTGCATGGCGATCCATCGACGACTTCGAAAGCCCGAAGTGCCTGCCGACCATTCGCACAGGCCAGCCATTTTGTAGCATTATATCGATGGTTTCAACCTGGCTATGCCGGCAAATACCGCATGGGGGGCCTCTCTTACCCATATGATTCATCACCTAGGTTGGGTGCGTTCATATGAAAAATGCTCCTGTGTTGTCAACAGTACGATAAGGCAGCCATCGGGATGTGAAATAGAAGGCAAATGCACTTTCTAATCGTCATACCGTCATGCTCTTCTACCATTCTGGGTCGTCCACCAGCGGGCTGGATGACGGTATGACGGTTGATGCATGGATTTCGTGTGTTTTCTTCGATGAATCATGATGCGAGGCCTCCTTTTTTGTTGATGCGGATGGGCCTGACGTCCATCTCACGAGGCTCGAATTGGATGTCTATGCCTCGCTTCCGTAACGCTGGCGCCACACGCCGCAGTTCGGCGGACAATCCGCGTCCGGTCTTTGGCCAGTCCCTTCCCTTTGCAGTTTCTTCGTTGATTTCAGGCGTCAGCCTATCCAGCAGCGCCTTCGCGGACCCACGCCAAGTGCCGGATACTTCCTTCTCCATGAAAGCCATGGTGGCCTGCGCCACCAGACTACCCTCGATGACGAGCTGGTCGCCCAGTTTGCGGTTCTCTTGATAGCCCCGCAGGAACGTCGCCGCGTCAGTGCCCATGGCGGGCGCCGCGGCACAAGCCCACACAGCAAAATCAGCCATCCTTGGAAGGTCCTCCACCTCGGTCTTATCCAGCCACTGGATAGCATGAACCACCACGTCCAACAGACCTCCTAAGATGTGCGGCCTCAGCGCGGTGAATTCTATGTCCATGCACTTGTCCAACTTCCGCGCACTCTCGGGGATCGCCGGCAACGTCACGATGATGCTGCGGTCCAGCAAATCGCCACGGCTGAATAAGTCCCCGATCCCGTTCAGAAGCACCGGCCTGGAAGCCATGAAAATCGTCTCCTCGCTGTCTGTGTACAACTGCCGCTTCGCCCAGCCTGCACCCGTTGACAGACGGCAGATCCCGTCAGACAGCCACGGCGGCAAGTGCGAGACATTGTCCAGGTTGATGCACCAGCCGTTGTGCGCCGCGATCAGCAGGTCATCTTCCTCCCGCGGCGATGCGCGTAGCATTGCCAAATTCGGGTCGATAAGCTCACGCAACCTACGGGCGACTGTCGACTTCCCGCTTCCCTGCTCGCCGTTCAGTCCGAGAACCGGGTAGCGTGACGCCGGCCTCAGGGCCGCCACCAGCCACGCTAATACCAGCATCTGGTCCGCTTCCGTGGCACAGTTCAGAAAGGGGGCAAGGTCGAGTAGACTCCCACCAGCTACTGGCGCAGGTAGTTCCTGCAGTCCTGCCGGCCGCCGGAAGCGGATCCTACTAGGCGTGTCGATGATACGCCAGCCTGCAGCTGTCACTTCGATGCAGCGCCATGCCACATCCCCAAGGTCGAGGTAAACGTGCGCGTCATCGCCAGCCAGACGTACGTGGACCGGGATCTGTTCGCCATCCCATAAGGCTTTCCCGCGCAGCACCCCTATGGCAGCCTTCAGCGACTCTGCGTTGGGCACTTCATCGGTCTCCAAATAGAACCTGTGCGAGATAATGTCCTCGAACGTCCTCGTCCGAAGGGGCCAGGTCTCACGATGTGTGTCCACCGGTAGCGTCGCATACGCCACGCCATCGCATGAGAACAACTCCATGTCCCCACAAAGCCTCACCAGCCGCTCGGCCTGCTTCTCGCGTTTGACTCCCTTGATTGCAGGCAAGGCTTCCTCAGGAGCAGGCACGCCTTGCTTCAGCGCCACCTGGGTGGCGAACGTCGCCAGCCCACCCTTCGCATGACATCCCGAAGCGTGGCAATAGAATCGTTGCTTCATCACATTCACGCTGCAGCTAGGTGTCTCGTCGTCGTGGAACGGGCAGCAAACCTTCGCCTCGTCGCCATTCCACGTCGCCTCGGGAAAATTTCCCTTTATCCATTCGCGCCACACGGCGGGGAGGTCCACGGTTGGTGTACTTCGTTGTACGTCCTTCCCCTTCCCGTTCTGCGCGTACTCGAGAAGCCACGCTGGCAACTCTGCGAATTGGTAGGCGTTGTCAATGACCTTGTACATGCGCCCATCGGGGAAGAAGGTCCCCGCAAGAATCATGCTGCCGCCGATCCCATGCAACTCAACGCCCGTACAGCCAGGCAAAGGATTGACGGTGTGCACGATGGCGGCTGTCGGCTTGCGGAAGAAACGGTGTTGGCCGCCACCGGCGCTGCGGTCGGTGTGTGTTGGCGGCAACGGATTATGCAACTCCTCAAGACGTGCCAGTTCCGCCAGGCCGTCCTTCCCGTCCTTCACGTCCAAATCGATGCAGACCAGCGCGTCGTCGGTCAGTATCCCGAAATTGCATCCCCCGTACTTTTCCCACCAACCTCGGATGACCGCCTGGTCGCTGCTCGCTGTTACCCGCCAACATTTTTCCATCGGTCGATTGGTCGTAAGTTTCGCGGGGTATATGCGGCAGCCATGCGCTGCAAAACGTAGGGCTACCTGCAGACGTTCAGTTTTATCCATGCGACAGCTGATCAGAGGGGAATGGATTCCCACTTTTGGGTAGGGTTTTTTCAGTGATTGTCCGCACCACGCGAGTCAAGCGGCCTGCGTGAATCACGAGCGTGATTCCGATATCCCCGAATTGGACGCGCTCCATCTCGTGAGCGAGCCACGCGATCGCCTCTCTGAACTCTCTCGCCAGCTCGCTCATGCCGGCCTCCGGTCCAGAGGCTCGACTTTTCGAGACTCTAACCATCTATCCAGGTCCTCTGTCGTGAACCTCACCGCCGAAGGACCCAGCTTCAGAAACGGCAGCAATCTTCTGCTCACATATCTCCGCAGTGTCAGCGCAGACAATCCGAGGTAGTCCGCAGCGGCCTGGTAGTCGAGCAACCCTTTTCCGTTCATTCTTGTGCCTCCCATAGTAGTTACAGCACAAGATTACTGCTCAATGTGGCAGTCTGAGAGAAGGGAATAATTCGAGGCTCTTTGAGGGATTTCTTATCCTTAAGAAGAACAATCAGTCCGATTCAGGTCGACCTAGCTTTTTTCCGGAGCAGTTTCTTCGCTTCCTTCATCATAGCCTGGTGGGCTTCCTCTGCAGAGGCGTAGACCACTATTTGTCCTCGCACAGCCTCGATGCGTTCCCCTAATGCATTGTCTGACTGAGGTTTGTAATCGAGTCTTTGGAGGATTTGTTTCATTTCCTTGAGGAATGCCCCTTCATACTTTCTTTTGTAAGAGTTCCAGTAGCAAACACTCCGATCTCCATGGGTCGCAGTCCAGGCGATGAGTTTTGCCTTAATCAGTCCGATCAGGGCTTGGTCGGGGCGACGACCTAAAGGCCGTTTCCTCAAGATGTCAAAATATTGGGCGAACAACTCTAGAACTTTATCCACTCCGCCAAAGCTCTGTTCCGCTTCATCCCAGAATGGACGTAGAGCGACGGCCAAGTCCGTTACTTCAATTAACGAGTACTTTAGAATCGTGTTCATCTCCGGGATCGTGAATCCCGGGTTATCCCTCTTGTATAGGGCCAGGAGTTCTGCGGTTTTGCGGCATGAAACGGAAAGCTTACGGTGGAGGCTCCTCCGTTCTTCGTCAGCCTTCGGGGAGGGCGCGTGTCTGTCTTCCCTCCTCTCCTGGAAAGTCCGCTCAGCGAGTATCCCCTGATCGGCCCACCAGGATCTTGTGTCATCATTCAGAATGATTGGTAATGACGAGGACTTCCGCTTTCGGTCGGCCATGGTCCCCTCCCTGAAGGGTTCCCCTGGACAGGAGAGAAAGCAAGGTGGAGGGCCGGCCAGGTAGTCCGGCTTCCGCCCGCGGTGATCGGCCGCAGACTCCCCCGCCTTCACGCGGAGTTTACTCGCTCCCCCAGTCTTTGACAACCTCGAAGCCGAGCAGCGTACCGCGGACTTCGCCGACCTCCTGGCCGTCCGCCGTAACCCATACCGGCCAGCCGTAGTTCGACGCGGCGTGCTCGGTGCTCGCTGCTACCTCGAAGCCCTCGCCGGTGATCAGGTTACGCTGGCGCGCGCCGCCCAGGCGCCGGGGCGGCGCCGTTCGCCTCTTGGATGCCGTGGTCGACATCTGTGTTGCTCGTAATCCTGCACATCATTATGTCCTCCTTGCGGGAGTCCCCGCGAACAGGGCCGGCGGCCGCGGTTTCGCCCTCGCCCCTGTCCGCGGGCTCGTCAGGCGGGGACATCAACGAGGCACACCCCTTCCAGCATCCGGGTCTGGACGGCACGCACGTCGGCCATGGCATCTACCTGCGCGTGGTAGTAAAGCAACGTCATATCGCTGGAGCTGTGCCCCGTAACTATACGGACCTTCTCCGGAGGTACGTGAGCCTCCAGCAGCGCGGTATTGAGCCCGTGCCGGAATCCGTGGAAGCCCAGGTTGCGGCGCCTGCGCTCCGCCTCGTCGATGCCGATCTGCGCCATGGCGCGGTAGAGCTCGCGCCGGACGAGTTTGTCGTCCACGGGCTTTCCGGGCGTATTGTCCGACCAGAATACCAGCGGGTCAGCCTCGCCGTGGGGATTCACAGCGACCATCATCTCCAGCCCGCGGCACACCGCCGGGGGGACCGTGACCAGGCGGGTCTTGCCGTTTTTCGTGGTCTCCCCCATGACCCGCTCGGCGCTGTCGTAGGAGCGCGCCACCGAAATCAGCAGCCGCTCTGCGTCGATGTCAGACCGCCTGAGCGCGAGCACTTCGCCCATCCGGCAGCCGGTGACCGCCGCGAGAACGGAGGCGAGGTAGGCACGGGGGTCCTTCCACCGCAACGCGAAGATGCGCCGGAACTCCTCCCCGCCGAGGATTCCCCTCTCGGCGCTCTTGCCGGCGGCGCGGTTGATGCGCGGCACCGCGGGGATCCGCCCTTCGTCCTCCGCGGCCTCCAAGACGGCCCGGATGCAGTCCAGTGCGCGATTGATTGTGCTGGCGGAGTAGCCGGCTGTGAACATGCCATTACGGAAGTCCTTCAACACCGCGCGGTTGATCTCGTTGAGCTTCAGCCCGCCCAGGACCGGGAGCACGTGCTTGCCGAAGGTCTGTCGCTTCGCCCCGCACTGCCGCGGCGACAGCCGCTTGCCGCTCGCCCGGCGGTCCAACGCCCAACGGCCCTCGTAGCTGAAGAAGTCCGCCCCGGCGAACGCGGCCAGGGGGAGGTCCGCCTGCTGCTCCAGCTCCCGCTGCTCGGAGGCGGCCTTGCGGCGCCTCACCTCGGCGGTTGCCCAAGCCTCGGCGAGCGCGCGAACGGTCTGCCCCGTAGAGGAGCCGGCGGTCCATGTGCCGTCATCATTGCGGAGCCGTGCGTAGTAGACAGGTCGGCCGCTGGCACGCGACCTCTTGTACAGGGCGAAGTCTCGGACACCGACGCGCATAAACCCTCCCCGGACCAGTTACAGAACTGGTCACATCTGGTTTTTGCGACGCCGGTTGTCCGGTGGTCGTTTTAGCAATTCCTTGCACCGCAAGGATTCGGATGATGCCCCAGAGACGACTCGAACGTCCGACCTGCGGTTTAGGAAACCGCTGCTCTATCCTGCTGAGCTACTGGAGCCGGGAGAAAAACCAACCCCACTGTAGCGGCCAGCGCGCTGCCCTGTCAATCGCCGGCGAAGCCCGCTCTTGCGGTTAGCACCCCGCTATTGCGGCCATCGCCTGCGCCGCCTTGACCCTCCCTGCACCGGTATGTATAAATGCTGACACGCCGGAAACATCAAGGAGGCGACAGGCATGACGAATCCCGTGGAACGTTGGGTCGAAGAACAGGCCAGGCTCACCAAACCGGACAAGGTGTACTGGGTCCAGGGGACCCGCGAAGAGATGGAGCGCCTGGTCGACCAGGGCATCAAGCACGAGAAGACCGGCCCGCACAACACCTTTCGCAAGCTGAACCCCGACGCCTTCCCCGACTCCTTCCTGCACCGCAGCCACCCCAACGACGTGGCCCGCACCGAGCAGCTCACCTTCGTGTGCCTCCCCGACAAGGAGGACGCCGGCGCGAACAACAACTGGATGGAGCCTGTAGAGGCCAGGCGGATGGTCGGCGGGCTGTTCGACGGCTGCATGAAGGGGCGCACCCTGTACGTGATCCCCTATATGATGGGCCACCCGCAGTCCCCATACGCCAAGCCCTGCATCCAGATCACCGACTCCATCTACGTGGTGGTCAGCATGTACATCATGACCCGCGTCGGCCAGGAAGCCGTCCGGCGCATCGGCACCGCGGAGAACTTCGTGCGTGGGCTGCACTCCGTGGGCGAGCTGGATCCTGCCAAACGCTTCATCATGCACTTCCCCCAGGAGCACCTGGTCATGAGCATCGGCTCCGGTTACGGCGGCAACGCCTTGCTGGGCAAGAAGTGCTTCTCCCTGCGCATCGCCTCTTACCTGGGGGAGCAGGAGGGGTGGCTGGCCGAGCACATGATCATCATGGGGCTGGAGGACCCCTCCGGGGAGGTTACCTACCTGCTGGGCGCCTTCCCCTCGGCCTGCGGCAAGACCAACCTGGCCATGATCGAACCGGTCTTCCCCGGCTACAAGGTGCACACCCTGGGCGACGACATCGCCTGGATCAACGTGGGACCGGACGGGCGCCTGTATGCCATCAACCCGGAGGCGGGCTTCTTCGGCGTGGCGCCGGGTACCTCGGACAAAACCAACCCGAACATGATGGCCACGCTCCAGGGCGACAAGTACTACCCCACCCTGTTCACCAACACCGCTCTGGACACCGCCACCAACACTCCCTGGTGGGAGGGGCTGGGCGAGCCGCCGCTGGGCATGCTGGACTGGCAGGGCCACCCCTGGGAAACGGGCAAGCCTGCGGCCCACCCCAACTCCCGCTTCACCGTGTCCGTCCGCAACTGCCCCAACCTGTCGAAGGAGTACGACAACCCCAAGGGCGTGCCGATCTCCGGCATCATCTTCGGCGGCAGGCGCTCCGATACCATTCCCCTGGTTTGCGAGGCTACGGACTGGATACACGGCGTTTTCCGCGCCTCCACCAACGGCTCGGAGACCACCACCGCGGCCGCAGGCCAGGTGGGGGTGGTGCGCCGCGACCCCATGGCCATGCTGCCCTTCGCCGGCTACAACATGGGCGACTACTTCGCCCACTGGCTGGAGGTCGGCAAGCGCCTTACCGACCCGCCTAAGATCTTCACCGTGAACTGGTTCCGCAAGGATGCCGACGGCTCCTTCGCCTGGCCCGGCTTCCGGGAGAACTCGCGGGTGCTCAAGTGGATGGTCGACCGGATCAAAGGGCGGGTCGGCGCCCGGGAGACGCCCATCGGGCTCCTGCCCAACCTCGCCGACCTAGACCTGAACGGCCTCACCCTGCCACCAGGCCGCCTCGCGAGCCTCTTCGAACTCAAACGCGCGGAATGGGAGAAGGAGCTGGCCGAGGTGGAGCAGTTCTACGGCAAGTTCGGCGGGCGCATCCCACCGGTGCTGTGGGAGCAGCTGGGCAAGCTCAAGGCCGGCGTGGCCCGCCTATGAGCACGGGCGCGAAGCCTGCCCGCGAAGAGGCCGGCCGCGAGGCCGATGCCGGGCGGGCCTTCCGCGCTGTGCTGGTCACCATCGCCGCCCCCGACAAACAAACCGCCCGGCGCCTGGCCCGCCTCCTGGTGGAGGAGCGCCTGGCCGCTTGCGTCCAGCTCGTGGACCCCATCCGCTCCGTGTACCGCTGGAAGGGGGCCGTCCAGGAGGAGGCGGAAGTGCTCCTGCTGGCCAAGAGCTCGCAGTCCCTGCTGCCCCGCATCGACAAGCTGCTACGGCGGGAGCACCCCTACGAGCTGCCCGAGCTCGCCGCCGTGCCGATCGTGGCCAGCTCGCCGGCCTATCTGGAATGGCTGAAGGACTGCCTGGGGTGAGAGGCGACTCAGCACCCCCGAGTTTGCGTCTGCCGTTCTGATTGTGTTAGACTAGTGCCAGTGAGGTGTCCATGAACAAAGTATGCCTAGCGGCAATCCTGCTCGGGTTCGTCGTCGCTGGAGGAGCCTTTGCGGCTGGTGCGGCTGAGAGCGCCGCATCCTCGAGCCGCGGCCGATACCTGGCCGGCCAGGGCGTGATCGTCCCCCCGGAGGAGGTCCGCGTCGACTCCTTCATCGCGAGCATCGACTACCATTACCCAGATCCGACTGGAGATGTGGGGATCAGCCTCCGCGGCGGCAACCAGCAGTACTCGAGCCTGGGGCAGGAAGGGGTGCTGCACATCGGCATCCAGGGCGCGCGCCAGGCCTACGCCGACCTGCCGCCCATGAACCTGGCCTTCGTGATCGACAAGAGCAGCTCCATGGCCGATGACCAGAAGATGGAATGGGTGAAGCAGGCCTTCGAAATCTTCATTGATAAAGTCCGCGACAAGGACTTCGTGTCCCTGGTGAGCTTCGATGACCAGGCCGCCGTGCTCTTCCCGTCCACTCAGATGAAGTCCGCGGAGCGGCGCCGGCAGTTCCGGGAGGCCGTGCAGAAGATCTACCCGGGCGGCGGCTCCAACCTGCAGGCCGGCCTGGAGATGGGCTACCAGCAGGTCCTGGCGAATTTCCGCAGCGAGTACGCGAACCGGGTGCTGTTCCTATCCGACGGGACCGAGATGTCCGCGCGCCTACGCGGGGCGAGCGCCAAGTCCGGGGACGTGCGCATCTCGCTGCTGTGGAACAACACCAACGATTTGGACCTGCACGTGATCGACCCGGCCGGTGAGAAGATATTCTACGGTCACAAGCGTTCGCGCTCCTTCGGAGAGCTGGACGTGGACATGAACGCCGGCAGCTTGACAAACAAACCGGTAGAAAACGTGTACTGGCCCGTTGGCAAGGCCCCGGCCGGACACTACCGAGTTCTCGTGCACTTGTTCAACAACAGGGAGCGCCGGGATACCCCCTTCACAATCGATGTGCTGAACAAGGGCGAGATCAGCACGTTCGAAGGCATTGCCCGAAGCTACAAAGAGCTCGTCCCGGTCTGCGAGTTCGACCTGCGCAGCGAAGCCGCGCGGCAGAAAGAGCTCTCCTCCCTCGACGGCCTGGCGCGGCAGTACCAGGAGCTGGGCATCGGCGTCTCCACGATCGGCATGGGCGTGGGCTTCGACCTGGAGCTCATGGACAACCTGGCCAAGGCGGGGGGAGGCAGCTCGCGGTTCATCGCGGACCGCAGGGAAATGGAGGAAACCTTCGGCACCGACCTGGACCGCATGCTCGTGCCCGCGGCCAAGGATCTCGCGCTGAGCCTGGAGTTCCTCGTGCCCGTCGAGGTCTTGGGCACCTGGGGTTACAACAACAAGATCGCGGGCTCGAAGATCACGTACTCTCTGCCCACCCTACACACCCGGGACTACGAGACGATCCTGGTGCACTTCCGCACGCTCGCGGGGCAGCCGCCGGGACTCAGGCCCCTGGCCCGCCTGGCGGCCTCGTACTCCGACCTGGCCGGCAAGCGCCACACCCTGAGCCCCCTTCTCTCCGATGCGAGCTTCGTGGACGTGGACGCTCCGGTCACCGGTTTCTCCGACGGCCTCGTGCTGCAATCCGGCAGCATGCTGCACTTCGCGCGCAGCCTCATCGACGTCGGCACCCTCTACTACTCCTGCCGGGACGAGTTGGAGCGGATCCGCGCGAGCTCCCTCCCGGAGGACCAGCGCAAGCAGGCCGAGGCGGCAATCGACGGGAAGATGCAGGCCGCGGTGGAGAAGACCAAGGACATGAAGCGGGAGCTCACCAACGCCAAGCTCCGGCTGGAGAGCGCGGCCTTCGACGACGAGGTGGCCATCCTGGACAAGTACCTCGACATCCTCGGCAAGGACCTGAGCCAGCCGGCCGAAGCGATCGCCCGGGCCAAGGCCGACGTGGAGATCGTGCCGCAGGCCGCCGAGCTCCCGGTGGAGGAGCGCCTCAAAGCCCTGTTCCAGGAGATCACCCTGGACCTGCGGGAAAAGAAGGCGGGCACCATCGCGGTTTCGGGGTTCACGACCCGGGACGGCAAGACCTCCGCCCTCATCGCCCTGCTCGACGAGATGGCGGTCGTGGCGATCGGCAAGGTCGACAGGATGAGGTTGACGGAGCGCAAGCGCCTGGACGTGATCCTGAAGGAGCAGGAGCTGGCCCTCTCGGATCTGATGGACACCTCCAAGGCCATCCGCATCGGGCAGGTCCTGGCGGCGGACTACCTGCTCACCGGCTCCGTAATCGAAATGGATCGCACGGTCATCATCTTCGGCCGGGTCATCAACGTGGAAACCGCGGAGATCGAGTCGGTGGCCCAGATTGTCGTGCCCAAGAGCACCAGCCTGAAGAGCCTGCTGTAGAGGCGAGGCGCGGGCGGCCGCCCACGGATGGGCGTCAAAGCCGCCGCAGAAAGTCCCGGACCAAGGCGAGGCTCTGGCCCTCGCCGGTGAGGGGAAGGTATTCCAGAGACCTGCGATCCCCGCCACGCGCGTACACCAGCGGGTCCCGCTTGATGTCCTGCAGCTTCTCCGCCGTCAGGATCCCCTCCGCCAGCAGGCTCCGGCCCAGGGGCGTGTCGCTGACCGCAAGCCGCCGGCTCTCGGAGAGGTACACGAAATCCGACATGTCGATCAAGGCCATGAGGTGCGAGCGGGAGAGGTGGTAGGTGCGGCGGACTTTCTCGGACCACGGCACCGAGCCGAGCCTCTCCCCGTCAACCAGCGGCGTCTCAGCCCGGGAGGTGACCTCCTTATAGATGGCCCGGTTCAAGGAGGCGAAAAAGTCCGGGGAGCCGTCCGACGAACGGACCACCACCACGAAAACGTTCGCCTCCGGAGTGTACCTTTTCATGACCGCGGGCAGGCCCGGGTTGGCCACGATGGCCTCGCCGATCCGCTTGAACTGCTGTCCCCAGCAGGCCAGGAAGTCCGCCGGGGGTACGAAGATTTCGAATAACTCCTCCTCGGCCACGCCGAGCCGGGCCGCGGCTTCGAAGGCGCCGATCAGAGGCAGTTCCCCCGCCGGAGCTCCGAAATGCCGCTCCAGGCGCTCCCCGATTTCCGGGTACCTGGCCACTTCAGTGCGGGGGTCGGCCGCGAAACGGAGCTGCGTGACATTGTGGTCTTGGAGGATGCGGTCCCGGATGAAGAGGCCGCCGTTGAGGTTCGCGGTGTAGATGATCGAGTCGCCCCGATCGCGGATGCCGGCCACGATCGCGCGCTCGTAGAGCACGGTGTTGGTCTCCGGACGCACGTAGACCACGGCATAGGCCGCGGCACCCGATCCGGAGGCGAAACCCTCTTCCGGCGGGTACCCGATGAGGATGTCCGGTTTCACGGCCTGAGGGCCTCCACCTCCAGGCGCACCATGTCCACCCCGACCATCCCGTCCGCAGCCGGCGGGTGGGAGCGCAGGTACCGTTCCACGACCTTCACCACCAGCTCCTCGCGATGCTCCGCAGGAACGGCTTGAGTGTACGGCAGCCAGGTAGTCCGCACCCAGGCGGCCAGCCCCTCGGCCCCCTGCTGGCGCATCCGCTTGGGGAGCAGCTCCACGCGCCGGGCTTCCAGGCCGGCCTCCGCCAGCCAGGCCCTGTACTCCTGCGGTCCGTAGAAGCCGTAGGGACAGAGGAAGCCCGCGAGCCAGGCCTCCCAGGGCTTCTCCCTGGCCAGCTCCTCCAGCACGGCCAGGATGGCGCGGGCGTTTCCCCGGCCGCCCATCTGGAACAACAGCCTGCCGCCGGGCTTTAGCGCCCGGGCCGCGCCGCGCAGCACCGGCCGGTGGTCGCGCACCCAGTGCAGGGTGGCGTTGGAGAACACCGCGTCGAAGCGTTCTGCAAAGTCGATCTCCCGGGCGTCCCCGAGCTGGAAGCGCAGGTTCGGGTGCAGTTCGGGCGGGTAGGCCTGACGGGCGCGCTCGACCATGTCCGGCGAGCTGTCTATGCCCAGCACCTCGCCGCGCGGCACCCGGGCGGCGAGGAGCGCCGTGACCTTGCCGTCGCCGCTGCCGATATCCAGGACCGCCTCCTGGCCGCACATTGCGAGCTTGTCCATGAGCTCCAGGGCCCATTCCTGCTGGGCGGAGGAGTGCCTCGCGTAGTCTTCGGAGTCCCAGCGGTAGCCACGTTCGCTCATTGCTGGGCGCGGACCAGCACCTCCGCCCAGCCGGCGGCGGCCAGGCGCTCCTGGAGCCCGGGTAGATCGGCGGGCACCACACGGCGGATTACCACTCGGGTGACTCCGCCCTCCGCCGGCTCCAGCTCGCCGGCAAAGCCGGCGGCCGCGAGGCGCGCGAGGAAGCCCTCGGCGTTGGCCCGCAGGCGGAAGGCCCCGAGCTGCAGGCAGTAGGAGGCCGGCCTCCCGGCGGCGGAGGGAGCTTCGCCCCCCGGGGAAGCGGGCAGCGCCCCGGCCGCCGCGGTGCCCGCGCCCGGGCGGCCCCCCGGCGGCAGAACCTCCAGGCGCACGGGCGCGACGCCCTTCCCCGCCAGCCCGATGGCAGCGGCGGCGGCTAGCGTTAGGTCTATGACGCGGCCGGCCACGAAGGGGCCGCGGTCGTTGATGCGCACCGTGGTGCTCCTGCCGTTCTCCAGGCTCGTCACCAGCACCAGCGTGCCGAAGGGCAGGCTCTTGTGCGCGGCGGTGAAGCGGCGGGTGTCGAAGACCTCGCCGCTGGCGGTGCGCCGCCCCTGGAACTTGCCGCCGTACCAGGAGGCCAGGCCCTCCTCGGCGGGCAAGAGCGAGCCGGCGGCGGCCAGCAGGACCGCGGTCAGCAGTAACCGTCTCACACTCTCTCCTATCGACCGTCGCCCGAGGAATGTTGAACAAGCCCCGACCCATGGGCTACCCTGGAGGAGCATGAATCAGGCGGCCGCCGGGGCGAACAGCGGGTGGGGAGAGCGCCCGGCGCCCCGGCGCGGATGGCCTAGGCCAGCGCGTTGGGCTCTTCGCTCCAGAGGGAGCGGCCGCTCACCCATTTGACGTGTCGCCCCAAAGCTGTATAAATATGCTTACACGTGGACGCGGCGGAAATCAAGCGCAGGGTCGGCAGAAAGGCCGCGGAGCGGCTGGTCGTAAGCGGGATGAAGCTGGGCCTGGGGACGGGCTCCACGGCCATCGAGGCGGTACGCCGCGTCGGGGAGCTGGTGCGCGACGGCGCCCTGAAGGACCTCAAGGTGGTGCCCACCAGCTTCCAGACCGAGGTGGCCTGCCGGGAGCTGGGCATCTCCCTGTGGTCCCTCAATGACCCGCTGATCGGGGGCCGCCTGGACCTGACCATCGACGGGGCCGACGAGGTCGACCCCTCCTGGCGCCTGGTCAAGGGGGGCGGGGCGGCCATGCTGATCGAGAAGATCGTGGCCCACGCCTCCAGGGACTACGCCATCATCGTGGACTCCTCCAAGCTCGTCGGCCGCCTGGGCGAGAAGGCCCCGGTGCCGGTGGAGCTGGTGCCCGTAGCCCTGAGCACGGTGAGCCGGGCCCTGGAGGCTCTGGGCGGGAAGCCTGAGCTGCGCATGGCCAGGATGAAGGACGGGCCGGTGATCACCGATCACGGCAACTTCGTCTTGGACGTCCGCTTCCCCTCGCCGTTCGACCCGCTGTCCATGGAACGCGACATCATGCTGATTCCCGGGGTCATGGCCCACGGGATCTTCACCCGGGCGGTGACCGACCTGATCGTGGGCTCACCGGAGGGGCGCGTCGAGCACACTCGAAAACCATAGGGAGGTTGGGCATGGTTTTCTCGATCCTTCTGCTGGCGGTCTTCCTGGCGGCCATGGTCGGCATCGGGGTCTGGGGAATGCGCAAGACCAGGACCTTGAACGACTTCTTCCTCGGCGGGCGCACCGTCGGTCCCTGGGTTTCGGCCGTGGCCTACGGCACCACCTACTTCTCCGCGGTGCTGTTCATCGGCTTCGCCGGCAAGTTGGGCTGGGGCTTCGGTCTGCCGGTGCTGTGGATCGCCGCGGGCAACGTGGCCTTCGGCTCCCTGGCCGCCTGGCTGGTGCTGGGGCGGCGCACCCGGCGTATGAGCCAGAACCTGGAGGCCATGACCATGCCGGAGTTCCTGGCGGCGCGCTACCAGGCCGGCTGGCTCAAGGTGGCCGCGGCCCTGATCGTGTTCCTCTTCCTGCTGCCCTACTCCGCCTCCATCTTCCAGGGCCTGGGCTACCTGTTCCAGGTCAACTTCAACATCTCCTACGATCTGGCCCTGCTCGTGATGATCGGCATCACGGGGCTGTACCTGATCCTGGGCGGTTACTTCGCGGTCACCCTCACCGACTTCTTCCAGGGCCTGATCATGTTCGTCGGCTGCATCGCTCTGCTGGCGATCGTGGTCGGCAAGGCCGGAGGCCTGACCGGCTCGCTTCAGGCCGTGGCCAGAAACTACCCCCTGCACGTCCCGCCGGCCAAACAGCCCCCCTGGTACCTGCTGGCTTCCCTGGTGTTCATGACCTCCTTCGGCACCTGGGGCCTGCCGCAGATGGTGCAGAAATTCTACGCCGTGAAGGACGAGAAGGTCATCCGCACCGCGGCCATAGTCACCACGATCTTCGCCGCAGTCATCGTCTTCACCGCCTACTTCAACGGTGCCCTGACCCACGCCTTCTTCGACGCGCCCATGCTGAACTCCGCGGGCAAGCCGGACTTCGACCGGATGATCCCGACCCTGCTGGTGGCCACCATGCCCGGGGCGCTGATGGCCGTCATCCTGCTGCTGGTGCTGTCGGCCTCCATGTCCACCCTCTCCTCGCTGGTCATGGTGTCCGCCTCGGCCATAGCCATCGACCTGGCCGGGGCCCGGGCCCGCAAGCTGCTGCTGATCCGCGTCCTGAGCGGGGTGTTCGTGGTGGTCTCCTACCTGATCGCCCGTTACCGGATTGAGGTGATCGTGACCCTCATGTCCCTGTCCTGGGGATGCGTGGCCGGCTCCTTCATGGCGCCGTTCCTCTACGGGCTGTACTGGAGGCGGGCCACCCTGGCCGGCGCGGCCGCCGGCATGGGGGTGGGGCTCGGCCTGGCCATCGCCCTGTTCTTCATCCTGGGCGCGGCCAACTCGCCGATCGCCTCGAGCATCGCGATGATCGTGCCCTTCGGCGTGGTCCCGCTGGTGAGCTCGTTCACCCGCCCGCCAGGCGTCCAGCTGCTCCAGAAGGCATTCGCTTAAGTGAAACGACAGGCTGTAGAACCAGGAGGCGTCGATGGCTAAGAAGAAACTCTCGATCCACGAGCTGGCGAAAATGAAGCGGGAAGGCGAGAAGATCGCCTGGCTCACCGCCTACGACTACCCCACGGCCCGCTTCGCCGAGGAGGCCGGCCTGGACCTGCTGCTGGTCGGAGACTCGCTGGGCATGTGCGTGTACGGGTACGAGGGCACGGTGCCGGTTACCATGGACCAGTGCATCGTGCACTGTCAGGCCGTGCGCCGCGGGGCGCCCAACACCTTCGTGATGGGGGACATGCCCTTCATGAGCTACCAGAAAAGCGATGAAGACGCGGTGGCCAACGCCGGCCGTTTCCTCAAGGAGGCCCTGGTCGACGCGATCAAGCTGGAGGGGGGCCGGCGGGTCATCACCCGCATCCGGGCCATCCTGGACGCGGGCATGGTGGTCTGCGGGCACATCGGGCTCACCCCGCAGAGCTCCGGGCAGCTGGGCGGGCACAAGGCGCAGGGGCGCACCGTGGACTCCGCGCGGGCGGTGATCGAGGACGCCCTGGCCATCGAGGAGGCGGGGGCCCAGCTGCTGCTGCTGGAGGCCGTGCCGCCGGAGGTGGCCGCTTTCATCACGCAGCGCTTGAGCATCCCCGTCTACAGCATCGGCGCGGGCCCGGACTGCGACGGGCAGCTGCTGATCGTGTCGGACCTGATCGGGCAGTTTCAGGCCTTCACCCCCAAGTTCGTGAAGAAGTACGCGGACGTGGCCGGGGTGGTCACCGGGGCCATGAAGGCCTACGTGGCGGACGTGAAGAAAGGCGCCTTCCCGGCCGAGGAGCACTGCTACCACATGCTGGAGGGCGAGGAAGCAGGGTTGCGGGAGCTCACCCGGAGGTACGCGAAATGAGCGCCGGGGGCGGAAGCTCGCGGCTGAGGCGCCGCCTGGGCATCGAAACCCGGCGCCTCGGGGAGCTGAACCGCTACCTGCTGGACCCGGACAACCCGCTGGTGAACCGCCTGCTCGCGGTCGTCGAGCGCTTCGGCGGACCGCAGGCGATCAACCGGCAGGCGGCGGAATCGGGAAAGCTGGAGAACCTGCTCGCGCGCCTCGCGGAAAGCCGCTCGCCCTACGGCCCGGACCTGGACTGGCTGCAGGCCCAGCGGGACGCCCGGGCCTTCATCCCGTTGCCGGAGTACTATCGCAACACGCGCGGTCTTCCCGCCGGCGCCCCGACCGGGGTCGAGGAGGCACGGGCGGTGACCCTGGAAATCAGCGCCCTGCAGTTCTTTCCGTGGCTGATCACGGAGGCCCGCCAGGCCATTGAGCGCAGGGAGCTCATGCCCGGGCGCTACATCCGGGTGCGGCGCATGGCCGAGCAGGTGGAAGACCAGGGGGACACCCTGGCGGTGGCTGCGGCCATGCGCATCGCTGGGTCCAGCTACGTGGAGACCCTGGACACCAAGGGCACCGACGGCTCCAACGTGCACCTGGGCGGGCCGGACACGATCACCGGCTACTTCGGCGGCATCGGCCAGCCCAACGACTACCCCGTGAAGTGGGTCGAGGAGTACCTGGGCTACTTCACCCGCTACGGCATCCGCCAGGTGCTCAACGTGAACCCCGGCACGGTGCTGGCCGCCTATCTGCTGCACAAGCTGGGCGTGGACTGCGAGTTCAAGATCTCGGTGTTCATGGGCAACGACAACCCCTTCTCCGTGCTGTGGACCCTGCTGACTGCGCGCCTGTTCTCCCGGGAGGACGGCTCCACCAGCCTGATCGGCTTCAACTTCTCCAACTCGGTGAACGCGGACACCATCCGGGAGTGCGACCGCATCCGCAGCGCGCTGGGGCTCACCCGGCAGGTGCGCTTCGAGCACCACATCACCGAGACCTACAAGTCCATCGTGCGCCAGCCCTACCTGCGCCGCGAAGAGCTGGTGGAGGTGGCCCGCACCGTGGCGAACATCTCCGCCAAGCACGAGGGCGGGGACCCCGACGTGGAGGCCACGCGCGAGCACCCCAGCGACGACCTGGACTACTTCCTGCCCAAGCAGGACATCGAGGCCCGGGGGCTCATGGAGGCTCTGCTCGGCAACTACCTGGACAAGCACCAGGCCTTGAACCGCACCGCCGCGGCGCTGGTGGCCTCCGGCGTCGGGGTGGTGGCCGCCCCGCTGCTGCACGGCATCGGCAGAACCTGACTTTACTCATGAGTAAAATCCGGTTATACTGACTTTACTCATGAGGCCCCGGGCAAGGCAGCGGTACCTCGGCGCCCCGGTCCGTGAAGATCTGCAGAAAAAAATGGTCTTCATCGCCGGGCCCCGGCAGGTGGGAAAAACGACCCTGGCTCTCGGCCTGCTCGGCGCAGGGGATGAAAGTCACCCGGGCTACCTGAACTGGGATGACCCTCACGCCAGGCCGGCGCTGCTGCGCGGTGAAATTCCGTCCGGCCAGGCTCTCCTGGTTCTTGACGAAATCCACAAGTTTCGACGCTGGCGGTCCCTGGTCAAGGGATTGTACGACACCCACCACTCCACGGTCCGCTTCCTCGTGACCGGCTCGGCCCGCCTGGACGTCTACCGCAAGGGGGGGGAGTCCCTGCAGGGGCGATATCACCACTACCGGCTTCATCCCTTTTCCCTGCGGGAGCTGGTTTCCCGACCGCAGGCGAAGGACGTGGAGCACCTGCTGCGCTTCGGGGGCTTTCCGGAACCCGTTCTGTCCGGCGAGGAGCGCACCTGGCGGCGCTGGAACCGGGAGCGCCTGGACCGCGTGGTCCACCAGGACATCCGCGACCTGGAAAACGTCCGCGATCTGGGCCTGATCGAGCTGCTGGCCGAGGAGCTGCCGAACCGGGTGGGCTCACCCCTGTCGGTCGGCAACCTGAAAAACTTTTTGCAGGTGGCTCACGAGACCGTCGAGCGCTGGCTGGCCATCCTGGAGGCCATGTACCTGTGTTTCCGCATTCCGCCTTATGGAGCACCCCGGATCCGCGCGGTTCGCAAGGAACGCAAGCTTTACCTGTATGACTGGTCCCAGGTCACGGATGCGGGAGCCCGCTTTGAGAATCTCGTGGCGTCGCAGCTTCTCAAATACTGCCATTACGAAGAAGACCGCGAGGGACACCGCATGGAGCTGCGCTACCTGCGGGATACGGACAGACGCGAGGTGGACTTCGTGGTGCTGAAAAACCGCAAACCTTTCTTCGCGGTGGAGTGCAAGACGGGACAAAAGGTGGTCAGCCCGGCTGCTCGCTACTTCCGCGCCCGGACCGACATCCCCCGCTTTTACCAGGTCCACCTCGGCGATCGCGACTTCGGGGACGCCGCAAACGACGTTCGCGTGCTTCCGTTCCTCCGTTTCTGCTGCGAGCTCGAGCTGCCCTAGCGGCCCGGAGCTCCGGCCCGGCGTGGCGGCGAAGCCAGCGATTGCTGCGCGTAGCCCCCGGCGCCCGCGCCGCCGTATATTGAACCCATGTCCCTCAGCAATCGCACGGTGGTCATCAGCGGAGCGGGCGGGGAGTTAGGCTCGGTGCTGGCGCGCGAACTGGCTGCGCAGGGGGCCAGCCTGGCGCTGCTGGGCCGCAGCCCGCAGAAGCTGGAATCCCTGGCACGCTCCCTGGCCCTGCCTGAAGCCCGGGTCCTGACCCGAAGCGCGGACTTGTCGGAGCCCGATGAGGCCGAGGCGGCCGCCGCGGCGGTGGCGGGGAAATTCGGGCGGACGGACGCGCTGCTGCACCTGGTCGGCGGCTGGACAGGCGGAAAGACGCTGCTGGAGGCCGCGGCAGCCGAACTGACGGAGATGCTCGAACAGCACGTCTGGACCTCCTTCCACGTCGTGCGGGCCTTTCTCCCGCGCCTGCTGGCCAACGGCTGGGGGCGGGTGATGATGGTCAGTTCGCCGTTCGCCACCCGTCCGAACGCCAAGGGCGGCCCGTATGCCGTCGGCAAGGCCGCCCAGGAGGCGCTGCTGATGACCCTCTCGCAGGAGCTGCGGGGCACGGTCCTGTACCTGTTGTCCGAGGAGGCCGGGGCGGCGACCGCGGTCATCATCGCCCTGGCCGAGCTTCCGTGCCTGCTGGCGTAGCCCGCTCTCGCGGCTCGAAAGGCTAGAAGGCCACCCGGGCGCCCAGACCCACGGAAAGCGCGCCGCCGCCCAGGGTGCCGTCGGCGCGGCGCAGGACGGTGTACTCGCGCAGGTCGGACCCAAGGTAGGAGCCGAGTGTGAAGCTCAGGGTAAAGTTGTTCACGGGCGCGTAGGACAGATTGGCCATGGCGATGAAAGACAGGTCGGAGAAGTTGCCCAGCCCGCTTACGTTCAGCGTCATGTTGGTCGTGAGAAACCGGTTGAAGGTAACGAACAGCGCCCCATAGTACTTGCCGTAGTCCCCCGAGCGGTAGTAGCCGGCCAGGAATTCGGCCAGATGCACGGGGTCGGGGGCGAGGACCTCGAACATGTTCTCCCCGTAGCCCAGGTGATTGTAGTAGAACTCGGTGTTGACCACGATGCGGTCCTGCACGTCCCAGGCGTCGAAGGACCGGCTGAGGCCCACGGATACCCGGGGCACCAGCTCGTCCCGAATAGGGTACGTATCGCCGTTGGTGCGCATCTTGTCCACGGGGAATCCCCAGGAAAGGCTCGCCTCGCCGTGGAAGGAGAGGTCCCAGAACAGGGGCGCGGAAAGGTCGAAGCCGAACACCGGGATCTCCGAGGGCCTGGCCCAGCCGGAAAAAGCGAACTCCACGCTGCCCACCAGGAACTCGGCGCGGGCGGCGACGGCGATATCGGACAGGTCCTGCACGCCGTTCAGGTCAAAGAAGGTGTACAGGTGGAACGCCCGCGCGAAGACCACGTCGGCCCGCAGCCCGAAGACCCCCTCGCGCAGCGCCTCCAGGTCCTGGAAGCTCTTGCGCTGCACGTTGATCAGGTCGGTGGGGTTCCAGAGGATGCCGCGGCCCCACTGCAGCACCTGCTTGCCGGCCCGGAAGTACACGGCGTTGGCGATGTTGAAGTCGACGAACACTTCTTTCAGACCGATGAGCGTGGTGGATTCCTCGGTGACCAAGAGGACCATACCAGGCGCGTATAGCCAGGTTGGATCCGAGGAGCTCACGACCGTGAAGCTGTGCGGGACCGGCGCGCCGCCGGCCAGGTAGCCGATGCTCAGGTCCAGGAAGGCCCGGAAGCCCTTCTTCAGCCGCACGTCCACCAGAAAGTCGCCCTGCACCATCAGCGGCAGCTCGTTATCGTCCAACCCTTGGTCGCCGCGGAGGAAGTCCCGGGTCAGGATGTAGGAGCCGGAGGCCTCCAGGTTGCCCGAAAGCCCCACCCTCTCCCGGTCCAGCTCCTCGGCCAGACCCCGGATTTCCGCCTGGCCTGCCGCGGCCTCCACGTCGGCGGAAGCGAAGAACTCCTCCTCGCTCTGCTCGAGGGCTGCGGAAGGCTCATCCTGCGCCCAAAGCAACCCGCCCGCGCCCAGGCAGAGGCAGAGCACGGCCACCGGCAGCAAGAATCGCGGTTTCATTGGCCCCCCTACTTGCTGAGAGTTTCCAGGTACTTCTTGTCGAACTTGTAGTCCTCGACCTTCTCGAAGGCGATGCCCTTGATCTCGAAGAGGGAGGTCCGGCCCTTCTCCACCTCGTCCACGAACTTCCAGAGCAGCGGCACGTACCGGCCCTCCACCTCCTTGTAGTTCGTGAAAAACGAGGTTTCCAGCAGCGTCCCGGAAAGGCTGTAGGACTCCCGCTTTAGCTCGAGGTACTTGTCGCGCGTGACCCACATCACCAGCTTCGGGAACTTCACGTCGTTCACCTTGGCGACCACCTCCAGCCGGTAGACCGGGATTTTTGCCCCGCCCAGGGTCTCCTCGCTCAGGATCTCCCGCCCGGAGGAATCCACCGACGGCTTGTACAGCTCCTTGAACTTCCTGGTCTCGATGTCCCCCGCGCTGGCATTGGAACCGCCGATCTTCTCGTCCCGCCCGATGTGGGTGAAGGTCCTGGTGTTCCGCCGGTACATCCACATGTTGTCCCCGACCCGCAGATAGCCGTTGCCCCGATCGGTCTCGGGCTCGGCGATCACGATCAGGAACGCGTCGTCGCGGTCCCGGCGGTAGTAGACGCTCTCGATCACCTTGGTGCCCTGATCGGGGTCCTTGGTGGTGATACGGGCCTGCGCCGTCATGTCGCCGCGCACCTCGTAATTCGTGTCA
>Ga0315273_10002216_pt1 | contig 22767 bp, 25 predicted proteins | sample YL17G02_0_MG_FD_205753 | JGI IMG/M metagenome (GOLD analysis project Ga0315273, IMG submission 205753) | Sediment microbial communities from Yellowstone Lake, YNP, Wyoming, USA - YL17G02_0 | ecosystem: Environmental > Aquatic > Freshwater > Lake > Sediment | place: USA: Wyoming | collected...
AGTTCCGCCTGGTGCCTTCCCTCGGTCACCGGCCTGGCGCCGCCCTGGAGCAACCCGAGGTTCGCCTGAAGTTCCTGCAACTCGTTTTCGCGTTTTTCTCGCCGGATGGCGCGTTCGAGCGCTTCTTGCTGCATGCTCATCCCGCGGAGCGCCTGCGCCAAAGCCACCGCCTGACTCAGCCCGCTCGCCACCGGATTGATCCCGTCCATTCGTCACCCCTTCCCCAGCATCTTGCTCAGCGCGTATAGGAGCGTCGCCGTCTCGACCCCGCCTCCGATTCCCGAGGCCGCCGCCGTGCTCGGCCCAGTCGTTGTGCTCGTCGCGCCGCTCGGCGACCCGAAGGCGAACCCCATGGCGTTCTGGAAGCCTTGCTGTTCGTAGTCCTGCTGATACATCGCCAGTTTCGCTTCGAGGTCCGAAAGGTCCCCGGCGCGGCCCATCTCGATCGTCCGCGTGTTCAAGGCCAGTTTCCCGCCACGCCCGAACCCGCGCTGCGTGAGCGCCTGCTCCATCCGGTCGTTGATGGAACCGTACGTCTTGTTGATATTGCGGGTCGCGGAAGTTCTAGCGGGCGCTAGATCGGCGCTGGGGTTCTCGAGGCGGCTCTGAACCAGCGGCCCGAGGATTTTCTGGATGGCGAGCTGCTCCGGGGTGTATTCGGTCTTCTGGGTGGTGGTCTGTTTCTTGCTGCGGCCCGCCAGCGCGCCGCTCACCACTGAGGCCCCCGCCATGATCGGGTAGGCGAACCAGGGCATCGAAGTCCTCCTTCAGCAATCCCAGCGCAATCATGTCCACGGCTTCGCCGCCACGCAGGGTTTGCTTCCGCAGGACGCCTTCTTCTCGTGCCCCCAACTTCCGCGCCAGGTCCAGGATCGCGTAATTGTCCCGGAACACGGCCGAACTGATCTTCCTGACTCCGGAGCCGAACAGCTCCCCGTAGACCAGCCGGATCGCTGGAATTGTCGTCGCCGGTCCCCAGAACGACCGTTTGAACAGGATGTGGGACTGCCCCGCCACCGGATTGATGAGCTGGAAACTGATCAGGCCGCCCAGCTCCCGGTCGCGGTAGACGCCCCAGGTCCGTTCGCGCTTGGCCCGTTCCAGGGCCTGCTCCACGAACTCTTCCAGTGTCTTGGGCGCGAAATCGTCACAAACCCTGGCACGGAAGGACTGGATCCAGGTCCAGACACGCGGCCACGCGGAGTCCGGGAACGGCGAGGCTACCGTTACGCTCGGACCGTCCAAACTGCGCCTCCATTCCGGCATGTCGGCACCAGCCGACTGCCCCTTTAGAACAACAACGCCTGGCCCGGCGCCCTTTCCGGCATCGGCAACGGCCAGGTGGAGTTGCAGAAATGATCAAACGCCCAGAACCCGATCAGGGGAAGCCCCTCGTCGATGGCCAGCAGGAGCTCCTTCCAGTACGGGCAGCCGGCATTCCAGTTCGGGATCAGGTAAGCCACGTCCGCCCGGTCCCAGGACCACCCCGGCTCGGTGTAGGCCCAGCGGATGGCCCGGCGGACCGCCTCTAGGTCGTGCGCGTACGCGCCGTAATTCAGCGCCTCCATCTTGAATCGGTCGAAGAGCCCGCCCGGCGTCTTGGCCTTGAACGACTCCGGGCAGTTGATGTGCATGTTCAACGGCCCGCCATGGCTCCCCGGAATCACCGCCGGGTCCTGATGGGTGTCCAACTGCCACAGCACCTCGAACTTCGACCCCGCGGTCTTGGCGACGCCGCGCACGTAGGCGATGATCTGCTTGGCGTGGTTGTCCAGGATCGCCCGCAAGAAGTCCGCGTCCTCCTGGTGAGCCGCCGGATCGTCGGTCGGGTACTTGAACCGGGCCAGTTCGCGGCCCAGCGCGATCAGCGCCTTCGCCCGAGTCTCCTCGTCGTAGAACGCCATTCCGCCCGCCGGTGAGAAGTACTTCCCGTCCCCCCGCTCGTACGCCGTCTCGGCGTAGTTCCCCTGCGGCCACCACAGGTGCTCGCCGAACTGGATCCACGGCTCGAGCCCGGCGTCCACCATCAGCGCCGCCATCTCCTGCATGGCCTTGCCTTGATAGATTCGGACCGCATCCGTGAAGCAGCAGTGGTGACTTGACCATCCGGTCTTCACTCGCCGCCCATCGTAGTACCGGCTGATCCACACCCGGCCCGCTTCCGGATTGTCCGGCGAGTTCGTGAACTCCATCGAGAACGACGGGCAGCAGGTTCTCCCCAGTGCCAGCAACTCCTTGAAGAGATCCGCGTGCCACGCCCGCGTCGCCGCATTCAGCACCGGTTGGACCGTGTCGTCGATCTCCCATTTGCCGTCGATGTGCAGCTCGACTTGCCCGCCGGCTTCGTAGGCGTACGCCGGCGCCACGGATCCCACCAAGTTGAACGTCGTCTCCGCACACCCGGTCAGCACCCAGAGGTTGTCGGCATTCGCCTGCTGACCCGTGGCGATCAGGGCATTCCCGCTGATGGTCACGACGTCGTCGTCGTGGTACGGATGTGGGCCGGTTGTGGTCACACGGATAATCCCCGGCCTCGACGGATCCGGCCGGCCGGGGTCGCACTCGGCCAGCTCGATCTGCATCGGCGTGTTGATGAACTTGAGGCTGCCCTCCGTCTCGGCCAGAATGTGGGTCCCGGTGACCTCGACCGTGGCTTCGAAGTTCCAGCCCGGGCTGAGGGGTCGGACCACGATCCACCCACCGACATACTCCGCCCACACCGCCGTCAGGCTCGCGTTGATCGTGTAGACAAACTGCGCATTTACCACCGCGGTCGTGTCCCCCTGCTGGATCGTGCGCGAGATTATGACCGGGGTGGCCCCCCCGCCGAATTCCATGGTGATGATCTCACCTGGCGTCCATGCGCCGATCGGGCTCAGTCGGCAGCGCCAGGTCGGGAAGCAGCCGCCCACGCGCTTCCGCTGGTGCCAGTAGTTGATCCCGAGGTAGTGATCGAGGTCCCCTTTGAACCCCAGCCGCTCCGTCATCCACAGGAACCGCTGCGGCGTGATGCTCACCGTGTGTGGGGTGTCGTAGTCCGTGGCGGCGTACGTCAAGTTCCCCGGCTGGATCTGCTCGGTGGGGAACTCCGCCGGCGCCACGCAATGCAAGTAGTCGAAGTAGAGGGCGTAACCCCCGGAGGCCGGATTCCGTTGCCCCGTGTTTGCTATCCTCACGGTGTGCTGCCCCGCCGGCACATCCTTCCACAGCAGCCGGGAGACATTCGCCGTCCACGGCCAGGCTTGGTACAGATCCACCTGGACCGGGGCCGCGCCGTCCAAAGTGGCCTCCAGGATGCCCCCAGTCGCCCCTACCCAGGTGCCTACGTAGATGTCGTGTTGGTGCTGGCAGTGCGTCTCGATCGTCACAGCGGCGCCGGCGATCCCCGTCCACCGCGCGCTGCCTTGGCTCATCCCGCCGAAGTCGGGATAGTCCTGCTGCCAGAAGCCGGTGTAGGTACACCAGCGGTCGAAGTCCTCGATCCAAACCGATCCGGGGCCCGGGCACTTCAACTCGCGTTTCCCGAGCCGGTCGGTCACCTGCCAGTTCGAGAACTGCGCACTCCATTCCTGTTGCTGATAGGCCGTCCGGTTCGGCCTCTTGGCGCAGAGGCTCAAGAACACTTGCCGGGCCTCGAGGATCCCCTCCGCGTCGAAGTCTATCTTGACGTGCCAGGTGACATCCGAGTTCCCGCCGGCGAACTCCGCCACCGGCGTGGCCGACATGCTCGCATCGGTGGACGTCGTGTAAACTGTGAGCAGGTTGCCGTCATCGCCGCCGCGCGGCGCCACGTAGAGGTGCCTCCCGTCGCCCGCCTCGAAATCCACCGTGAGGTGGCTGTGGTCGATGACGTCCACCACCTGGCCCAGCGTCCCACCCAGGCGGATCTGATCACCCGCCGCCAAGCCGGTGAACCAGTTTGCATCGGAGAGTGCGACGTCGCGCCCAGTCACAATCACCGTGCCGTACCTGGCCGCGGTCAGCGTGATCTGGCCTCCGCTGGCATGCGCCAGCAACCCGAACGGGCAACCCATCAGGCGCCAGTCCACCGCGTTGACCTGGTCCGCCAGGGCTGTGGCGATCTGCGCCGCCGTCTCTCCGCCCTGCGTCGCGGTGAAGATGATCGGCAAGTTCTGATACCACAGGATCAGTTTCTTCCACTTGACGGCGCCGGTCGAGCTGATCATCACCGTCGCCGTCGCTGGCGTGAACGCCCCACTCACCGCCCGCGCGTTCTTGAATAGGGGAACCGTCCTCCGGCTGCCGTCCTGGGCGTCCACCACCAGGCTGTTCCAGTAGAGCCACTCGTAGAGCGGTGAGTCGATCGGCTGGCAATTCTGGAGCCGGACGTCGTACTCCAGGACCAGGCCCTCGAGGCTGTAGTCCGGCAGGTAGTAGAGGTACCGGGGATGCCCGAGCCCATCGTCCACGTCGTGCAGGCAAATGAAGCAGTAGTCCGCGTTGTCCCGGAAATTGCCCGCGGCTTTGAACCCGCTCGGCGAGGCCTCGAAGATCGTGCCCACCGCCCCTGGCCCGCCCAGTCCTCCGACGAACAACGTCCGGTCTGGCTGGAACTTGTAGACCTTCTCCCCCATCGTTCAACCGCTGAACCGGATCAGGAGCGACAGATCCGCCCCCGGAAACGTGGTCCCCACCTCCGTCAGATCGAGCCGCACCGCCTTCCCGGCACCGATCGGCGCCAACCCGGCCGGGTTGGCCACCGTCCCCGTGGTTTCGCCGTCCTTGACCGTAACGGTTGCCCAATCCGCGCCGTCCACGAGCACCTTGCAGGTCAGGTCCGCGCCGGTCGGCGCGCGCTTCAGGAGCGCCTCGACTGATTTAACCACGCTCTCCGTGGCCAGGGTCACCACCGGCGCGGCGTCTGACTGAATCGCCAGGACACCCGGCACTGCCAGCAGGGCGGTCTGGGTCACTGTCGGCGCGATCGCGGCCTGCATCACCGCCGGCGCCGCCTTCACCCCGACCAAGCGCCCCTCGAGATAGGCCAGCGGAACCGCGTCGCCACTCAACCTCGGGTTGCCCAGGTTGACGACCCGGTGCCCGCCCATGTCCAGGTCGCCGGTAGCTTTGCCACCCCCCAGCCGCTCGACAGCTTCCTGGATCCGCCGGAAGATGTCGTTCAGCCGCGCCGTGAACCCCGGCGCCGTCGCCTCCGCTGTGGGCGGGAGCTCGAAACAGTGTTTCACCGCCTACCTCACTCCACTACGGGCACCGGCAGGTCCACCCACGTCCGCAGGTCCGGCGTGGTCCGGATCGGCAATCCCGCGGTCGCCCATCCCTCCGGAGTCGGCTCGATCGGCAACCGCGCCTCCGCGAACCCATCCGGGGTCGGTTCGATCGGCAGTTGCGCTGTGGCGAACCCGTCCGGAGTCGGGTCGATGGGCAGCCGTGCCGTGGCGAAAAGTTCCGGCGTCGCCTCGATGGGAACCACGTACCAGTTCCAGCCTTCCGTCCCGCCCAGCACCCGCCCCAGGACCCGGGCCCCAAACAGGCGCACCTGCGCGCCGCCCTCCATGCGCAGCTTCATCAGCCGGCCCTTCACGTTCCCCGGCAAGCGCACCTCGACGACCCGGCGGCCTGTCGTTGTCAGCTCGGTGTTGATCGCCTCGGAGTGCCGCAGCCGCATGTCCTCGCCCGGCAGGTCGGTCGAGACGTAGAGCGTCATCTGGCCGCTGGTGTCCAGGTCCACCCTGATCTTGCGGTACTCCTTGAGCCGCTCGAACGCCATCTAAATCCCGAAGCCGAGCTCCTGGGTCTCCCAGACCTCGCCATTCGCCCCGTCGAAGTACACCCCGATGGGTCGCCATCGGATCACGCCGCCAAACAGCCGGACGATTCCCGTGCTCTCCGCGCGGTACTTCAACAGCACCGCCTCTAGGACACTGGGATTGTCCAGTGGCAATGTGTGCGGCCGCTGCCCGGTCGAAGCCGGGAAAGTCAGCGTCCGCGCCAGTGTCGCTCCGGCGGCGCCGGCGTTGGCGTAGATCTTGAACGTGAAGCCCGCCGGGGCGTCGTAGTGCAAGGTCAGGTCCTTAAACTGGTTCATCCGCCCTGCTGGCATGTTCCTTCCTTCCTTTCGTCAAATGCCGTACCCAACCTCTGCGCTTTCCCAAATCTCCCCGGCGCTCCCGTCGAAGTACTCGCCAACCGGCCGCACTCGCACCCGCGCCGCGTACAGCCGGAAGGAGCCAAACGGACTCGACAGGTAGATCCGCCCCCGCCTGGCCTCGACCAGCGCGAAACTCACCAACACGGTCTTCCGGCCGCCGGTCGCGGCCAAGTTATCCGTCTTGCGCTGGGAAAGGTTCCCCCCCGGCACGTCGCCATAGAGTGACCAGGTCACCGGCGCCCCCGCGTCGATGTCGAACTCGAGACCGTCGATCTCCTTGACCTGATCCGTGCCGCAGTCGAACACTCCCGAATCCCAACTCCGCGCCAGGCGTGGCTCCGCCTCCGCGTGCAGGAAAATCCCGTAGATGACGACCTCGGTCGTGACCTCGCCATCGAGGAACACCGCCGCGTTATACGCCCGGCGCCCCTTGCCCTCGTTGAGTTGGAAGATCGACGGTGTCCGGATCAGTGAGTTGATACTCCCGAGTGCCAGCTCCTCCGTCCCATCCGCGAACAGGAGTTTCACCGTGATGCTCGAGCCGCCGGTGTTGTGCTCGATCACCAGGTCCTCGTACAGCTTCTCGTTGTCCGGCAATCCCTGGTTGTGATACCCGCTCAGGTACCGCAAAGAGAGGGGTTGGCCGGCATCGGTGGTTCCAGACCCGAAGGCATATGCCCTGCCGCTCGCGCTGCCCGCGACCAGTTCGCCACTTTCGCCCTCCGAGTAGAGTGCGGTGAACCCGCGATCAAGCGCCGCCGCCGTTCGCATGGACACCCACTGTTCGCTCTTCGGGTTGTAGACCACCGTAATCGTGGGCCACTGGTGGCCCTCTTCGGGATAAGACAAATACAACAAGTCGTTCGCGTAGGCCAACACAACGCGTGCACGATACTCCCGTTGCGAACTGATCGGGGGAATCACGATCTCATCCGCCAGGCGTGTGTGCGCCCCCTTGAAGATCGGATCCAGTTTGTCGGAGACCTTGCGCTCTTTGTCGAAGTCGAAGCTATAGACTCCCTGCGGCCCGGCGAAGTAGTCGAGCGAGCCGGCGTCCGCGACCGCTCCCGGCCCCAGGATGCCTATGTTGGCATTGGTCTGCTCGATCGTGGCGCCCTCATCGTCCGGATCCCCCAGCAATCGCCAGATCGTGCCTGCCTTGTAGAGAATGGCCAGCCGCTTGTGAGTGGTGACGCGCAGGAGCCGCTCGCCATCGTCGCCGATCGGTTCGTGGCTGCCCTCCTCGGTACTCGATCCTGGCCAGCAGCTCGGCTGATTCACCTTCGTCCACCACAACCAATTCGGATGCACGTCCGACCCGTACGCCAGTAGCTTGCCGAAGTACGGCCCCGCCATCCCCATCGCCGGCGGCGGCGGATCCCGGTCCGTTTCGAGCATTTTGGCGTTGATCGCGTCCGCGTCCGGCAGCCGGTCCACGTAAGTCGTCGTGACGTTGTCGTTCAGTGTCCCCACGCGATAGGCCTCGCCCAGCGTGCCGCCGCCGCGGTAGATCTGCCGCTTGGTCACCTGAGGATCGGGACTGACCGGGATCCCGTTCAGAGTGACCGCCTGTTTATCCACGTGGATGGTCTCACTCGGTGGCCCGGCGTTCGTTTCGTGCCCCTCGGCAGTGTCGAAGCTGACCGCGTAGTAGACATCGCCTTCGATGGGCGCGTTCAGCCCGCCGTAGAATTGCCACTGGTCGAAGTTGACGTCGCACATGTCCGTGGCGATCACCTGGATCCGAATCGCCGCCACGGTGGACCAGTCCTTGCCGGCAGTGCTCCCCACCCGGCTGAAGGCCAGGGTCCCCTGGACCTCCTCGCCCAGCACCCGCAGACGCTCTCGAATGGCGTCCATGCGCTGCTGCTCCCAGCCGGCGCCGTATTCGTCGTAGACCTGCTGGGCGCGCTTCTCCAGGTCGGCCAACTCCTGTTGGAGCGCCGTGTACTCCGAATTGCCGGCGAGGGCGGCTTGAGCGTCGAAAGCTCGGCGAATCTCGACACAGGTCCAGCCCCAGCGCTGTTCGCTCAAGTGCGCCGGCGTGATGGTCACCCGGTAGTAGTCCCGGTCGAAGCTGGCATCGCCGCAGTCGATCACCAGGTCGATCTGAGCGATTTTGCTCGGGTCCGAGCAGTTGATCCAGATCCGGCACTTGTCGTCGGCGCGATGCTCCCCGTCGATCCCCAGGTCCTTGCTGAGTAGTCGCTCGGCCTGCCAGGTGCCCGCCGGGTTAATCCCGATCCAGAGCGAACTCTCCCCCTCGACCTTGTTGTCCGTGTCCCAGGACGGGTCATACGGTACCCGGCTGGGGTTGAAGACAGTCCAGTATCCGCCCTCCTCGCTCTGGTTGAAACCCGTGATGACGACCGTCTGCTGCGCTCCGGCGCTCACCGCCGGCGCCGTCGTGGGCGCCGCCGCCAACCACTCCGAGCAGGTGTTGCCGTCATCCTTCTTCTGCTTGTTCCGGTGCATGAACCAGGCGTAACCCTGGAACGAGGCGACGCCGATCGGCTGCCCGTCGTACCCAGAAGCCAGCAAGACAGGCGTCGCGCCGGCGCCGGTCTGCCGGTAGAGGTCCCCGCCGGAGCCGTAGTAACGCTGCTCGTCCCGCCTGAACAGGGTCCGGACAGCCCCACCTTCCGGGATCTCGACGACCTGGTAGCATCCCTGGCGCGATCGCAGCGCCCCGGCCTGATCGACGCGCCAATTCTCGATCCACAGCGCGTCCGGCGGTTGCACCAAGTCGCCCGGCGGCAGCAGGTTCCAGCTCCCGCTCAGGATGCGTTGCGGTTCGCCTTTATAGCTCACTGAGCACTCCCCCAGTAAGAGCGGATGACTTCCTCCATCAGCGCCAAGCGCTCATCCAAGTGCGCAGCGACTTCGGGCATCGCTGCTTCCGATTCTTTCCGACGCGCTTCCGCCAGAATCCCGAAAGTGAAGTAGTCGGCCAGCACCAAGGGCGCGCTCAGCCAGCGGTTCTCCGGCGTGATCGTCGCTGGGTACCGATGAAAGATCAATGCCAACGTGCCCCCGGCTACGGGTTTCGGATACAGGCGCAGTTGAGTCAGTCCCAGTTCGCCGCGTGTGATTCGCTCCGGCGTCCGTGCCGTGGTTCGCCACGGGGTATCGAGCGCCTCCAGCTCCTCGACGGTGGCCTCCCGAAGCAGCGCCCCGCCCAGCGAGGCGTGGATCGTGGACAAGTGCCGCGCTGGCAGGTTGTACACCGCCGTGCCCGCCTCGACCGTCGTGCTCGCGTCCCGAACCACGAAGAGCCCGGTATTTCTCGCCAGCCGCTGAGCCACCTCGTCCGCGAACTGATACAGCTCCTGCTCGTCCCAGAACACCAGGTCCGCGTATGCCGACCCTCCCAGCGATGGGATCAGGTCCTCAATCACCCGGCCGACATCGAGGCCAGGGCTGACCGTGCCCTGGCAAAGGAGCAGCACCAGCAGCATGGCTCAGACCTCGTAACCCTCCAGAGTGACGTCACCCGCTGCGGTGGCCCCGGTCGAGTACCGCAGAATGTTGTTGACCGCCCCAGAGGGGCACAAGTGCGGGAACGGAATCACGATCGTGCTCAGCGGCGGCATCCCCTGGTAGATCATGTTGGCTGCGGCGTCCGTGTTGTCGAAAATCTTCAGCAGGGCGCCCGCCGCGGTCGGCGTGATGATCATGTGCGTGATTACCCAGCGCTTGCCGCCCGCCGGCGTCCAGACGGCGGTTGCCGTCTCGAGAGCGCCGTAGGTGAACGCCTTGCGGACTCGGGTTCGCCCGAGCGGCGCGTACTCGGTCGGCGCCGGATTCGAGTCGCTGAACGCCGCCCCAGCCTCGTCCACCACCCCGACCTTCTGCACACCCGCCGCTGCGGTGACCACAGCGTCTCCGCCGACCTGCTTCAGGTTCTCGTTCCAGGGCGTCGCGTTGGCCGTGCCCTGATTCGCCGTCACAGTCCCCGACACCGGCACCGCGCTCTGATCGCTGGCGATCACCACCGGCGTCGATGACGCCATCACCTTCTGGCCCAGGGTGTTCACTCGCGCCTGGAAGCCGGCCTCGGTCAAGAGCGTCCCCACCGTCCCGATATTCGCGGTCACCGTGCCGCTCACCGGCTGCGTCGTGCTGCCGGTCGGATCCACGCGCACCGGCGCCCCTGCCGTCCCGATCTCTGTCCCCGCCACGTTCCGCAGGTTGACGTGGATCGCCCGTTTCGCCGTGATCCGCGCCGCCGCCGCCTGGTCTTCGGTCGGATCGCTCGAGATGGCCTCGTTGTAGACCCCGCCGATCACCTCGAATTTGCCGGTGCCCTCGACAAACGCCGCTTTGTCGGTCTGCGCCGAGCTGCCGACCGCCTGCACTATGTCCACCTTCAGCGCCTTGGCGGCGCCGACTGTCGAGATCCCCACCGTGTCGGTGCCATCGCTCAGCTTCACCGGCCAGGCGTTCGCCACCACGGCGGCCGTGCCCTGATTCGCGGTCACTGTGCCCGAGACGGGGTGAGTCACTCCACTGCCGTCCACCGCCAGCCGGCCGCTTACCAGCGCCGGCGGGAGTTGGGCCGCCACAGGCGCGTCGTAGAACGCCGCGCCAGTGCTGAGACGCACGGCGTGAGGTGTGGCGAACGCGACGTGCTCTTGGGCCGCGCCAGTCGGCAACGGCAGAGTCGCAGCGCTCACCGGCTGGGTATCGCTCGGCGTGGTGGCCTTGTAGAATGCCGACCCGTCGGTCAACCGGGCGGCATGGGGCGTGGCAGCCGCCACGTGCTCCTGCGCCGGCGCCGCCGGGATCTTGTCCGTCCCGGTCTTGATCGCCGCCACGGTCGCCTCGGTGGCCGCGCCGCTGGGAAGGTTAGATCGGGTGATTTCCACGGCCAGGCCGTAAGTCGCGTCCGCGGGGACCAGCGTCTCGTCGCCGTCGGCGCTGACCGCCAGCTTCACCACCTGCATGTGCGCGCCGGAGACGGAACCTACATCCGTCTTCGCCAGCGCGCCTACCCCTGGCGTGATTGCGAGGTTGTCAGGCATGATTCTCCTTCACCCGGAACAGCCGGGACACGTCGAACCGCTCCAGTTCAATCGGGATCTTGTCGTACCCCTGCCCAATGTTCCGCGCCCGCACGTGGTTCCCGAGCTTCTGGGCGTCCCCCAGGAACCGCTGAAACCGCGGCAACGTCTTGGCGAGTTGCTGCGCGCCCTCTTTGAGGCTCAACCGCGGAATCACGTAGTCGATCAGGCTCGAGTGGTACTCCGCGGGAATCTCCGGTACATCCCCTGGCAGGCTCAGGGTCGCTGGCGCTCGGGCGTAGACCAAGTCCAGGCTCTGCCCATCCGCACTCGGATGCGGCCACAGCGCCACCAAGTCGAACCCCAGCGCCGCGTACCGCTCGGGGGTCCCTGTGGCGCTCTGCCACGTCGAGGACCTGGCGTCCAGTTCGCTGAGCCGCGCCGGCCTCACCCGGGCCTGCGTGCTGTGCGCCAGCACCCGTAGCGGCACGATCCAGTCCGGATAGCTCGCGCCCATACTGTGAAACGTCAAACCGGCACCCAGCGGGTAGATGGCGCTCGTCTCCAGGCACAACGTCAGCAGCACGAACACGCGCTGCGCCTCGTTGAGCGCCGCCAGGAACTCCACCGGCGTCCAGAACCGCGGACTAAGCCCGTCTTCGTCCAACCGCTTCATCGCCCGCCCCTGAAGTTGCTCGACCGTCATAATCCCGTTCTCGCGAGTGCCATCTCTGCTCCTGCGCCGCAAGGCGCCCCGCCGCGCGGTTAGCGCCTCCGGCTGCCTCGGGCGGCCGCCTCCCGGAAGTGCCGCGTAAACCGATCCGCCATCTTGATCCGCACCGGCCCTTTCCGCCGGGCGTCTGCCAGCGCCATGCCGGCGACCAGTTTGTCGAACCGGGCCTCGGAGAACTGCGCCCCGACGTAGTCCTCCCGATGCGCCAGAATGTTCGCCCACACGCCGGCGACCAGCGCCGCCGGCCTCAGCCAGGGCAGCAGAGTCGCCGACGTCGTGCCCGCGGAGAGCGCCGCCTGGTCCGCCACGTAGGTAATGGGCAAACCCTTGGCAGCGTCTGGGATCGGGTACAGCTCCACCTGCATCCGAGGCGGATCGCTCGTGTCGTCCATGTAGGGCGCCCAAATCGCCGGGTTGCCCGTGGCCGGCCGGTTCGGGAAGCTCGCATCGAGCTGGCTCCGGCTGAACCGCCCCAACCCGCCGGGCGGATCCAGGCTCCGGACGTCCTCCAGAATCCGGCAATCCGCTGGCAACGGATAGACGCTCTGGAAGATCGCGTACCCCGCCGCGGCATCAGTACTGCCCTCGTACGGCCGGTCCAGCGTCCCCGTGGTGTCGCCCGTCCGCGTGAACTCGTAGTACTCGTTCCGGCCAGTCACCCGAAACCCGCGGCCCGTCATCCCCGCAGTCCACACCGTGGCCGTCCCCGTCACTCCGGTGCTGCCCTCGGTCACCGCCACCGTGCCTGTCTCGTACGGCGCCACGGTCTCAAGCACGCTCTCGATCTTCAACCGCTCCCACTGGAGCCGGTCCAGGATCTCCGCGTACCGCCCGTCAATCCAAGCATCGAGTAAGTCCGGATCAACCCCTGGCGCCGACTTGGTGAGCACTAACCTGAGTTGCCCGTAAGTCACTTGAACACCTTCCCTCCGGGCGGTGCCCCTGGCCGAAACAGGTCCGTGGCTCCAGCCCCTTCCCCGTAGCGCAGCAGATCGCCCGTGCCGGTGATGAGCGCCCGGAAAATGCGGTGCGCCGATTCCGGCGGCGCTGGAGCGCCCACACTCAGCCCATGCGTCGCCAGGTAGTGGACCCCTCCGAACCCGATCCCCCAGGCCAGCAAGGCGCTGATCATGTCGCCCTCACCCGCGACGTCGGGGCCACCGCGTCATCCATCGTGAAGGTCATCGCCTCCGTGCTGCCATCCAACTTCTTGGCGCTGATCGTGAGCCCGGCGATCCCGAACTGCGCCAGTGCGGCCCAGATCATGTATTGCATCTGTCCCCAGGTCGGCACCGCGCCGTCCGCCGCGTAGCTCTCCTCGGGCAGCGTGCGCGCCCCGTGCGCGTCCGCCACCGCGTTGCGCTCCCCAGCGGTCAGCGTCATCGCTGCCCCTGGCGCCGCCGCAGCCTTCGCAGCATCGTAAGCCGCCGTCAACGCCCCGACCGGCGCCTCCACCACCTGGTCGCACATGTCCAGATCGTCCGCGCCCGCGGCCGTGAAGTGGTACGCCAGTTCTCCGAGCGTCTCGGTGTCAATCACCGTGAGCAGCACCTTGTACCAGCCCGAGCCGATCTCACTCACCGCGCCAGCCGCCGCGCCAAACGCCGCCCCAGCCTTCGAGATCGTCACTACCGGCGAAAGGCCCGTCGCCCCGAGGCAGAACGGACGTGGATATACCGTGCTCTGCGCAATCAGGCTCATTGGACTGTGAAAAAGCCTCCGCCCCCGACGTAGATCGCATCCAACAGCAACGCCACCGCTGGCCGACTCGCCCGGTCTGTCGTCCCCCCTGAGCCTTTGGTCACTTGGTAGATGCCGTCGCCGTACTCCGCCATGACTGCCATACGCGCCTGAGAGGTGAAGGCCATTCGAGCGGCCGTGATGTTGTTGACGTTCTCGGCCCGCATGGTCACGTCGTACTGGCTCCCCCGGGTGATGACGACCGGGGTTAGTAGAGGCATGGTGAAGCGGGCGACGCTGGCCGATGTCTCTGCGCAGTTGTACACAGCCGTCGCGCCGATCTCAGTACCGGTCGAATTGTAGATCCTGCCACTATAGGCGCTGCCAGCGGTGCACGCGAGCCCTGGGAGCCAGTAGATGGCGGCGACCCTGCCGGTGTAGGCCGAACTCCCGATGCGGATGCCGTACTCGGTCTGCGTCGAGCCGGAGTTGTAGTTCGTGGCGGTGGCCGCGTACCCGTCCGCGAACCCAGGGTGGCAGAGCGGGTACTCGACTCCGCCTACGGTGATCGAGGCCCAGTTTGCGAAGCCGCTCTTACTTCCCCACGCTCCGGCATCCTTGGTGATCCTGTACCCCCAATAGACGTAGTGCGCTATGTTTGCCCCGTACGCGATCTGGAGATTGCCTGCCGTGCCGGTGAACTGGACCACCAGGGCGACCAGATCCCCCTTGGTCGCCCCGAACGCGGTGAAGGCTTCCGAGTACTCCGTCGCAGACGTGACTGCGGCACGGGTGGTGGTCGCGTTGGCATGGTACGGAGTCCCGGTTGGCTGCCCCGTACCGCTGTCCACAGTCTCTAGCTGAATCGTCAGCGACTGCGACGAGGTGACGGTCCCAGTGCGCCAGCCGACGCCAGTGACGTTGCCCGTGGCGGGCATGTGAAACACCATCGCGCACACGTCATTCGCCGCGACCTCGTTCAGGGTGCAGGTGACGAGCGTGGAGTTCTGCCCGTAGATGGTGGGATAGCTCAGGTAGGCCCGGGAAATCTCCAGCAACTGGCCCACCAACGACCCCACGAACAAGAGACAGATCAGAAACCGCGTCATCATTGTGTCCTCCGTGTCTTGAACTGCACCCAGATCAGCTCCGCGGCGGCCGCCAAGGTGTCCCCGGCGTCCGTGGCGTCGCGCAGGACCTTGAACAGCAGCGTCTCCCCCGCCGCGCACCCCGTCGTCGTCAGGCCGGTCAATTGCGCCACATCGTTCCACTGCAACGTGGTCCCTTTCGCGGTATCCGCCGTGAACGCTTGCGCCGCGTTCCACGCCGGATCTCCGGTCTCGCCATCGGCCACGCAAGCGGTCCGGATCTGCCACACCACGTCACCCGCAATGGCCGAGGTCCGCCAGGTCGCGTTCACGTCGATAGCGCCCGTCCAGGCGCTCACCAGCGGGAACCGCCCCTGGATGGACTGCGCCGCCCCAGCGCCGTTCTCGGCGAATGCCAACGTCCCGTAGACGCTGTTACTCCCCTCCACGCAGGTAGCGCTCGGGTAATTCGTCGAGCCAAGCGCGAACGCCGTCGAAGCCACCCCCATCTGGCAGGTCGCGGTCAGATACCCCAGATGTTGCACGGTAGTGATGTTGTTCCCCGTCCCCTCCACGTCGAGCGTCTTGTTGGTCAGCGTGTCCGTGCTTGATTCGGTGTGGCTCCCGCCACCCGCCGCCGTGCAACTCTCCACCGCGCCGGAAGCATCCACCCCCAGCGGATAGTAGCCGGCCGAGCAATTCGCTCCGTTCGCCGCCAACGCCGTGGCCGTCGCAGCATTTCCGGTGGTGCTCTGATTCAACGTCGGGAAGTCGCCCGCCACGGCGATACTGAGTATTCCCGTCGTCGTCGTGTTTTTGAGAATGCCCGTCGCCAGCGCCGACAACGCCTGCTCGGCGGAGAGCGTCGCGTCGGGAGTCTGCGTGATGTAGGTCGCGTCCGTCGGCGCCCCCCCGCCGCCTCCACCTCCCCCCGGGGTGTCGGCTCGCACCCACGCTGCCAAGGCCGTGTTGTAGGCCAGCAGCAGCGACCCGCGGGGGACGATGGTGACGTTGCTGCCACCCAGCCGCAAGTTGGAGTTGGCCAGGAAGCTTTCGTCCTGAAGGGTCACGGAGTAGCTGGCGCTGTTGTTCGAGATCACCAGCAACTGCCCGTCCACCCCGTCCGCAATGGTGGGCGCGGAGGTGAGGGTGTAATCGGCGTCGGGCGCGATGCGCACATTCAGGGCGTCCGCCGCGATCGCGTCCGTCGCCGCGTCGATGGTCTGCACGGCGGAGGGTATCAGGTTGAGGAAAGCGGTCCAAGTAGCAGCGCTTCCGTCCGTCTTGAGGATCTTGCCGCCGTGCCCGCTTTGGTTCGGCAGCGCGCACAGCGCCGCGATGGCCTCAGAAACAGCGTCGGTCCAGGTGTTGGTAGCCGTGCAGTAGAGGTACACCCCGGCCGCCGGACAGCCCGCCCCGTTGCACAGGTAGACGCTGCGGTTCGCGGTGCAGGTGGCCGGCAGATCAGCCAGCGGTCCCACGGCAACGGTCCGCCAACGCGGGTCCCGCTGGACGAACACCTGGCCCTGCAACGCCCCGGCCAGTGCCGCCAGCGCCAGCCACTTCCTCATCGAGCGCCTCCTAGCGGCCTTCCACCGTGATCGAGTACGCGATGCCCCTCACGCCGGAGTGCCGGCGGTCTAGATGATCGCGATCTCTTCCCAGGCCATGTAGCCGGAAATGACGTGGGTGGTCCCGACCGCGTGCGCCGACACCACCAGAGCCGCGCCGGGCGGCACAACGATGAGTCCACCGACGTCTTCGTCGATGCTGTAGACTCCGGCGCCGGCTGCCACAGCCGCCAACCCTCCCAGTGGCCGCAGCATCACCGCTACCACGGTTTGGGCGACAACTTGCGCGTTCAGCGTCCGAGTGACCGATCCGGCCGCCAGCAGGGTGAGGAGGCTCGTCGGCACCCCTCCGATTCCAGCCACGATCCCGGAAGGAGCCGCGATGTAGTCGAGATAGAACGGCCCGCCGGGCGTTCCCGAGACCGTCGCAATCCCGATCTTCAGCACCACCAGGTTCTTGCCGGACGTCACGGGGTTGAAGACCCCCAGCAAGGAACGGCCCGTGCTTGCGGGCAGCGGAGAAATGTCCGTCGTCGCCGTCACGGTCGCCGACTTCACCGCTGTGATGAAGCACATTCCCCGCAGGACGGCCTCCGTGTATCGGCCGTGTGCGTCGGTGACGACCTGAGCTCCGGTCTTGTCGCCGCGCAGAAAAGTCAAGTTACCGTCCGCAATCGCCTGCGGTCCAATTCGCATGTCAAGCATCTGAGATGTTCTCCTTCCTCTTGGTCGATTTGCCTTTAGTCGTCGTCCACTTCGCAACCGAGCGAGTAGGTGTAGCTCGAGCCGTCCCCGTGCTTCACCAGAACGTCCCACCGGCCGGGTAGCCAATCGTTCATGCGCTCCAGGATGCAACCGAACGGCTCGGGCAACGGCCCGGGCCGCATTTCGTACACGTACAGCCCCGTCTGGGTCGCCGCCGCCACTCCCCCGGTGCTCATCTCGAAGGTCTTGGCGGACGCCGGATCGTATCCGCGAATGACCGGCCGCAGACCACCCGATCCACTCGCCGCCGTGACACTGAGATACAGGCGGACGCGCATGCTCCGCCTGTCGGCCTGGGCGGGGCTGGCGGTATCCGCCAGCCGCGCGCCGCTGGCCAGTAAAAGTCGACATCCCTTGAGCGCCATTTGCTCCTCCTACGCGGTTTGGCCGCAGCCTCTCCTGTAGAGTCCGGGCCCGGCGCTACGGAATGCGCGTCAGACTGACCCGCACCGTCACGCCGTCCAGAGTCGTCAGCGTGCCGGTCGGAACCACGCCCAAGGCGTCGCCGATGGCCAGTTGCAGGTTCGCCGCAGTGCCGTGGAGCGTGCCGGCCTGATTCGTGTCGGCGGTTGCCTTCAAATTGATCCCGCTGGCCAGGACGTCCGTTCCCGCTGCCTTCGCTGTGCCCGACGGGACCTTCTTGACCATCAGGGTTACGGCGCCGGCGTCGTTTCCGGCCACCGCATGCCGCTCGACCACCGCGGTCACCTGGTAGGGCGCGTCCGCGATGAAGAACAGGCCATCGTAGTCCCCCGCCGCCGCACCCGCTAGCGTGTTGAACACGGCCAATTGCGTCTTCGGCACGACCGCAATCGTGCCCTCGATCTGTGTGACTCCTCTCGTCGCCACTGTTCACCTCTCTCTTGGGGGAGGGGCCCCTTTCGGGCCCCTCCGCGGTTTCAGTTGCCAGTTTGCCGGCGGCTTACCCCCCCGGCGTCCCGTACACCCCGTAGAAGCTCGACCAGCCGCTCGACTGGCGATACCACATCGCGGTCTTGATCGAGCGGGAGTCGAAGTCCACTTCGTGCACTGTGTTGGGCTTCTCGCGCCAGTAGAACCGGAGCTCGGTGTCCTCCGGCTCCGCTTGGACGAACCAGGCCCTCGGATCGGACAAGTAGTCCCACACGAAGGCGTCTTCGAACCCGGCCATCCCGGACCGGTTCTGGAACGCGTTGATCGCCCGGTTGGGCGTGTCGCTGCGCGTCGGGCTCTTCAGGATCTCCGCCGCCGCGAATTCCAGTTCCGGCGGAATGATCAGTCTCCGCGGCCGCACCCGGACTTTCTTCCCGGAGGGGTCTTTCATCCTCCGGAAATCCGTCAGCGTGATCTCGATCGAGCCGATGTCCAGGTCCGCCGGCGTGGTCAAGCAGTTTTGCTGGACTAGCCCGCTCTTCACCATCGGATGCGAGAGGCTGAAAAGCGGCTGGCCGTCCGGGCCCGCGTAGGCGCCCCCGGTGAAGCCGTTGTTGAAATGAGAGGCGACGGCCAGCTCGACCGTCTCCTTGGCGCTCCTACCGAGCTCGCTGGCCAGCTTCTGGATGATGGCGAACCGGTCGTCATCGACCATGACTCGCGTCATCCGGAAGCCGAGGCCATACTGCTCGTGGAGATAGGTCTTGTCAAATCCGGGCACTGCGCTGTCGTAGTGCATCGGGCCGCCCTCCGGGATTTGAACAAAAGTGCCCAGGCCGGCGATCTCGCTGGTCTGCTCGATCGACTTGCCGGAGCCCATCACCCGGAAAACCTGGGTGTACTGTGGCGGGAAGCGGTCGTAGCGCTGGAAGATCACCTCGTCCAGCGCCGGCAGCATGGATGCCAGGAAGAGGTCGGGGAATTGTGCTCGTATTAACATGACTTAGTTGCCTCCTAGACCCCCACCGCGTCGCTTGCCATGCGGTGCTTGTTGATCAGGACCTCGAGGCGCACGTTCGCCCCGTAGGCGTTCCCCTCGACGCGCAACCTGCCGAGCAGGTGAACGTCCAGGGTCGCGGTCTCGGCCTCAGTCGCCGAGTCGATCTCGTGACCGCTTTTGAGGGCCAGCGCGTCGCCGGCGCCGTACAGCAGGTTCGCGTTCAGGCCCATATCGGCTTCGAGCAGCGAGGCGTCCGCCTGCCCCTCGAAGACCTGATCAGGGCTCACTACCACCAGGTGCTTGGTGGCGGCAGCGTAGCTGGCCACGCAGTGCACCAGGTTGACCCCGGAGATTCGAGTGGTTCCCGGCGTCGCCGGGATGGTGATTGTGTGGTCGTTGATCCGTCCGACTACGTCGCCCCTGTAGAGCGCGGTGCCGTAGGCGGCGGCACGAGTGAATTCCTCCAGAACCATGGCCCCCCCGGACAGGGAATACACGGGAGACAGTCCGTGGGGGTTGTCAACGTTGGGCATGAAAGACAGTCCTCCAGTTCGCTTTTTCCGCGGGTACTACCTGAAGGAGGACTTACTCTTCCACTGCGCGGCTGTTGCCGCGGTGCATTCGCAGACCAACGGAAGCGGTACGAGTGCGGTCTCTCGAATCGCGCAGCACATCGTGGGGACGCAGGGGCGCGAGCCCCACAGCTTTCCCGTCCGCGATGAGCTTCTCCTGGTTCTGGTGGAGCAAAGCCTCAGACTCGCGCAACTGAGCGTTCCCTTCTTCGCGGTAATGCTCGTTGCGCCTTTTGGCGAGGGCCTTGGGCATACGCGCCAAGGTCATGTTCGCCACTTTGATCAAGTTACCGTCCGTGTCGCGACACGGTTCGAAGCCATCCCGACCGAGTCGTTTGACTACCGTGTCCGACAGGTACCTGTACTGCATCTCCGGCCGGGGATCGCCGTCGCGAGCCACGCCCTCTGCCAGTGGGTCCGGAGCGGACCATGGCTCGATCAGGCCGTTGGCCGCCGCCTCGCGCGCCTCGATTTGCCGATCGAACCTGTCCCTCACACTGACCCGATGCGGTGTCTTCTTCCCTTTCGCGTTCTCTTCGTCGATGCCCTGGTCGGTGAGTCGATGCGGAATCGCGTGCTCGAGGTGTGTCGGCACGGGTTTCCCCTGCACGGTCCTCGCCTTCACCCGCGTCCCCTTCGGGTCCGCTGTGGGGCCGGCTTTAGCCGGCCGCGCCGTCTTTTTCCTCGCCATCTTCACCGCCTGGGCAGCCCGGAGATTCTCACCCCGGCCTTCGCTCGTTTCCGGTAGGCCTCTTCGGAGACCCCCAACCTGGCCGCGATCTTCTTCTGGAGCGGGCTCAGGTCGTCATTCGGTTCAGCCTCACGCGCCGGTCGGCGGCCTCGGCTGCCAGCCTGCGCCCGAACCCGCTCGATGCGATCCTCTTCATTCTCCGGTTCATCGGCTGCGGCCCGGTCGTCGCTGTAGCCCCCGTCATCGTCCTCGTCGCCCTCTGGTTCCCGCCGGCGCCCGCCGCTTTGCGGCTTCTTTCCGCCGCCCAGATCCTTCTCCGCCAACTCCGCCGCCAGTTCCATCAGCATCCCGGACCCCCGGATCCCCTCGTTCTTCTTCAACTGTTCGTACCGCTTCGCCGTCGCCGCGAAGAACTCGCTCTTCTCATCGCCCAGGTCCGGAAACCTGCCCAGCAGCCGGGCATCCTGCGTGATCTGCCCGCGCGTCCGCTCGATCTTCTGGTCGATGTCCTCGACCCGCGCGTACCCGAGCCGCTTCAGAACCTTGTCCAGCCCTTTCGCGCCCTCGTCGGTGAGCGCCTCGATGACGTCGATCTCCTCCTCGGCGGCAGGCGGCTTCTCCGGTGCCTCCTCGACGGGTTGCCGCGTACGGGCCACCTCGCTCCAGTGCCGTTCGGACGCCTCGAGTTCCCCGATCCGGCCCCTGGCTTGCCTCAGTTCCCGGCGCAACGCCTTCACTTCGCGCGGGCTGGGTTCGACCTCCGCCGCTTTCTTGTCCTTGTCTGGTTCCGCCTCGCCGGCCGCTTCGACCTCCACCACCGCTTCAGGTTCACCCTCCGCGCCGGGTTCCGCCAGGAAAGTCGCCTCTCCCGCGTCTCGGTCCTGTTCTTTGTCCTTCGGCACTAGCCCCTCCTACAATCGCTGCGCGGCGCCGTAGGGCGTCGCGCGATACAGATCCAGCCGCTTGCGTTCGTACTCGTCCGAGCACGCCCCGCACAGCAGCTGGTAGATCCCGTCCTTCGGCTGCACGAACATCCTCACGTTCTCCCCGGCGGTCTCACGCCGCAGGTCCTCCCAGTTTCGCCGGCACGGTCCCTGGCACCCCGGCGGCGCACACCCGGCCAACACACTCAGAGCTGCGCGGTGCCAGTAGTAGCAGTCCCAGCACGGCGCCACCGCCGGCGGCCCGACAAATTCCCGCGGGTCCCGCCACTTCGAGCAGAATCGGCATCGCACCCGCGGCCGTAGAATAGGCATCCTTGCCTGTTCCCTACGTCGGCAGCGCCTGAACCACGCTTCACCGCCGCTTCCGGCTGCCCTTCGTGTGCTCCGGCAGCGATTTCATGCTCCTGCCGTGCATCTTCTCGACGACTTCGCGGGCATACGCCTTGCTCATCCCGCTCGACTTCGCCTTCCCGCCCACGACCGCGTGGGCCAACCGCACTTCCGCTCTCGATCTCGGCATCGGTCGCCCCTCACAGCCTGAGAGCGGCGTCCACTTGGCGCACTAAGCAAACGAGTTGCCGCAGCCGGTAAAGCTGGGTCAGTAGCGAGTCGTCCAGGGAGCACGTCGCGGCCCGAACTGGTTGGCTGACCGGGCTCTCCTCAGACTTGCCCATCACCGGCTGCAACTTCTGGACCAAGTTGGTGAGCGAAACTTCCAGATCGCTGACCGCTTGCCCCAGTTCACCGACCGCCATGAGAAGGCCGGGTTCGGCCGCCGTTGCTGGGGCCGCGACGTCGCGGATTACCGTTTGACGGCCGATCTTACCTTCGACCGCCTTAGTGTATTTTGGCATGTCCCTCCTTCTTCTGCTCTCGCGCCCGAATCTCCTGCGCGAGTATCCCTGGCACCTGCAGCACCCGCCGCAAGGCCGCCAGTTGCCCCTGCGCCCGATAGAGTTCCGGGCCCAGGTCCTGGATCTCAAGTTGGCGCTGCGCCTGGGTAGCCATCTCTGCGATCCGCCCCCCGATCATCTGCCACCCGCGCGTGTCAAGGGTCTGGCGCAGGTGCTCGAGATCCACCCTGTCGGCCGGGACCCGGATCCTCATGGTTGTGTTTCCGAGCCGCGACCGTCAGGGAGCGGTTGCCCGCCGCCCTGCATCCCCGCCAGCAGACCTTGCATCTGCTCGGGCGGCACCGCCGCCCCGGGGACCTGCCCCGGCCCCGCCGCGCCCTTCAGCGACTCCACCAGGCGCTCCATCAGGGCGCCCATCAGCTTCTTCTGCTGCCACTGTTGCATATGCTCCAGTGTGTGGCTGACCATCGTGTGGAAAGCGCCCTCGTCGCGCTGCGGATCCACTCGCGCCTCGCGTAGCCGCTTGTTGTGGTCCAGCAAGTGGAGGTCGTCGTTGTCCTCCGGATGGACCGGGATCTCCTCGCCCTGGAGCGCCATCGTCCACTCTTCCCGGGGGTTCTTCGGCAGGCCCATGTCTGGCGGCTCGGGAATCAGGTCGCAGAAGCGGTCGTCGCCGAACGCCCGATGCACCTCCTGGGTGATCCGGTATAGAGCTCGCGGGTTCTGGGCCACAAGCGGGTTCTGGAGGTCGAGCTGGTACAGAGCGAGCTGCCGGTCCCGCTTCGCCTCCCGCGCCCAGTAACTCGTGGCGAACCGGATGTCAAAGTCGTACCGGCCGCCGCGCTCCTGCTGGGTCATGGTGGCGCCGCCGTTCTTGGTCTCGA
>Ga0315273_10002217_pt1 | contig 22766 bp, 23 predicted proteins | sample YL17G02_0_MG_FD_205753 | JGI IMG/M metagenome (GOLD analysis project Ga0315273, IMG submission 205753) | Sediment microbial communities from Yellowstone Lake, YNP, Wyoming, USA - YL17G02_0 | ecosystem: Environmental > Aquatic > Freshwater > Lake > Sediment | place: USA: Wyoming | collected...
ATTTTCACAGATTAGACCCGCATTTGATGTATTATTTAACAAATGATGAAAAAAATGTGATTCCTGAAAATAAGAATGATATCTTATATTTTCGAATCAAAAATCAAAATAGACAGCGCGATGTCGAATTGTTTAAAGTCTTACTAAAGGACATCTATGATATATCTGCTTAAATAAATGGATCATACGCCCAGTTCAGAAGCGCCTGGCGTTGCCGCGGACGACAGGTCAAATCACCTGGTTTGCAATTGGCTTTGATCGCACCTGCGTGACGGCGAAAGGCCGTCCATCGTTTGATTTGTACTTCGTCTATTTCAGGTTCACGACGACCCATCCAGTAGCGACAATACCACTGAAACCAGCCGCGAATGTCCTTATTTTGTTCTGGATTGGATAGAATCGCATATTGTTTGGCAACAACGTCACCTCCTGGTACCCAACCATATTCCACCCATGATGTAAGAGGTAGTCGTGAATTAATTTTAAAATAATTAATTTCCAGGTCGGGCTTTTCGGGTGATAATTTTCCCTTTTTGATCGCATTTAAAAACCATTCTTTAGGGAATTCGAGAATGCAGTCATTTAGGTATTTTCCCTCAAAGACTCCCATGGAAAGCATTTCAGCGGGGGTATGATACGGATCAAATTCAAGATTCTTTCCTGGGTTCTCTTCCAAGACATAGCTGTATCCGTGCTCCATTTTGTTATCCACCGTAACCTTTGTCCCTTTCTTATAATCTTTGATGGAATTTCCCTTTGATTCTAAGATTTTCAGCATATCCTCTACGGTTTTAATTGACTGCACCCGTTTGTCTTTGAAATGCATCCTATTGTGTTTGGCTATAAAATTTGATTCCGGCTTTCTTCGTCTTTTGAGCAGATGCAACGCTATACCCCTCCCAAACCTGCCCCTCTCCCTGCTGATTTTGACGAGTTTTATGCCTCGCTCACGCCTCAAGAGAAGGAACTTCATGCGTTAGCGACGGAATGGCTGGGATCGTCCTACTTTATCCAGTGGACGCATATGTATACGAAGTGGAAGTCTCAAGAAAAAAAGTGAGAATAAGATAGAGATGTCACAAGCTTCACAAACACAAGCACTAGAACCTATTGAAGAGGAAAATGAAGTAACCAATTATGAGAGAGAACGCAGGTTTGAGCAACATGCACATAAACCATTATTTGGACGGACTCAATCTGCGATTGCTGAACATCTACAAGAGGCAGAAACAGGATGCAAACGAGAATTTATTGAACCTGCCAGAACGGTGGAAGAACAATGTACTGCTATTATTGGGAAAATCCCATGGCCTTTTAGTGTATGCTGGCTATGTGGATTTCCAGTAGGAGAACAAAAAGGAAATGATGATACCATGTTACAATCTATCGCATCCTTGATGAGAATCAAATGCGTATTTGTTAATCCCTTAAGTAAACGATGGGATAAACAGACATGTGAACATGTTAATCCTATTAATGTTGCTGGTAGTGGATTTTTAAATAAAGCTATATATGAGGGGCTTGATGATGTGCTCAATATTCGCATGGAATATGAAGGTGCACATGATTTATGTAATATTCTAAAAAATGAGGGGTATATGATTACTCTTGACAAAAATGGAGAAGTTACCTTGTCATTTAAAGGTCTTAAGGTTGCTACATGGCAAATCAATTCATGGCCTGCGTTTTTATTAGAGGGATCCATGAATGGTCCTTCCCTTAGTTCTGTGATCTGTTTTGTGCGAAAAAATGCTCGTGAAGAGATACAGAGAGTATTTCTAAAAAGTCCTATTCACGGATATTTATTCTTAAAAGTACTGGAAGAAATAGATTATAATCAATGGGATGATATATTTACTGCACTCCAACCCCAAGATGAACTAGCAACTGTTATAATTAGTGCAAATGATATACAAATAACACAACCATTGGCGGCACAAATACCTGATAAAATTCCTAAAACTGTTGCAGGCTATTTTAAATGGTATGATATGAGTCGAGAAAAGACAAGAAAAACCCCCTTTCCTCCAGTTAGTTTCATTCATACGATTAGCACCATTGCATCCATTGGCAATGCAGCATTTCAGACAAGTGTTATTGGTATTGTCGATACTTGGAAGGAGGCTATCAAAAAAGCAATGAAGGTTCGAATGCAGAAATATGTTAATTATATCAAGAAAGTAGATGAATTAGTAGATGATTTGTTATGGCCTTTAATGAAATCAAGTACACAACAAAGAGTGGCTAAGTATAGGGGGAATGAATTAAATTATCAACAGTTAAGTACTCTTCTTCAGCAGAAATTAATTAAATTAAAGACAGATACTCCTTCTGAATATGATCGTATTGCTGTACTTGTTCTAACAAAGAAGCAGCGTAATAATGCTCATGCTAGGCTCCTTAATGCATGGAAAATTGATGAAGCAACAAATGCAGTGTTGAGTGGTACTAAACCAAGATTAACACAGCGAGAAAAATCACCACAGCCCGTTCCTGGATTGCCTGTCATTACATCATTAGCGGAATATACTGAACCCAATATATTTAAATTTAAAGCATTACAAAAAGAAAAGGCTACGGAGATAGCTCTTAAGGCGGTAGCAGGTGTACTTTACAATGATGATTTTAAACGTAAATTAGAACATATTGTTGCTACTGGTAGTTTTGAAACTGATCTTAATCTAACGGCTGAAGCAGACAAACTTATTAAACGTGCTGAATCACAATGTATTCCAGATGAAATTTATCAAAGTCAACGGCGAAGTCAACAGCGAAGTCACAGTCGAAGTAGAAGTAGAAATCGAAATCGAAATCGAACTCGAAGACATAATCGAAGCCGAAGTCCAGGCAGAAGTCCAGGCAGAAGTCCACGTCATACCCGACGAAGAAGTCACATTCGAAGTCTAAGTCGAAGTTTGAGTCAACCTCGTCGTAGTTTGAGTAGTAGCGGCGGGTATACTCGTCGTCTTAAAAAATAAATTATGAAATCCACCCACATTTCTCCTCTGAAAATTCATCCTCTATGCCTTTTTCTAGGACACTCCGCTCTGGCCCTCTCATTTTCAAAATGGGGGTCTGATATTGTGGGTTCAAACACGCTGCGCGAACTGCCTTTTCCGAATCCCATTTGGCATCGACCAAATATCGAAGCGGGCCGTCTTCCGCCACTTTTAATATCATTGAATCTATCGGATATTTTTCATGTTGAAACACTTGTTGCAAGGCAACTTGAATTACATGATCCATCGGCTGGAGTGGTGAAACAGATACTTTCCGTGATTCAATATATCGTTCCAGGGAGGGATAATTAACCAGCTCTGAAAAGGCATCTCTCCATTTTGTAATCAACTTGCATCCTTTGTTGCACGCCATAAACCAGGGTTCGATCATGGGCCGCTCTGGATTCGTCGTCCAATCCTTTCGATAAAATCCAGAAAACTCGGCATATTTAGGAAATATCCAATCCTCCAGCGGAGCCTTTAGAAACACAGAGGGATCCATCCAAATTCCTCCCCGCTCCGCTAAAATCCATAGGCGTACTAATTCGGAACAACGTGCTGGATTTCCATCAAAAATGGGATGGCTTGTAACATTGCTGGGAATCGTGACATATCCTTGATAATTCATCTTCGTCAATAAAACAATTTCATAATCCGGATTCCATTTGGCCCAGTTGCGTAGACACATTTTCACCGTTTTGGGAATGCGATCCTCGCGATTATAGTAGGTCCAAATGCGTTTCGGAGCCTGATTGTAATTTTTCTTTTCTCGAAACATAAGTGCCGTTCCGATCAAAATGATCACAACGATACTTATAAATATGATATAGCTCTCCATTTCTATGATGCTGCATTTTAATTTAGACCCTTAGGTCGGTCTTTCAGACCTTAGGTCGAAACTTAGACAAATTTGTTTAACTGTCCTGGTAATCCATGGCCAAATAGAATCATATAGATCACGATGCACGCAGCAATCAAAATGCTTCTATTTTCAGCCACCATCTGTTGTTGCCCTAGTCCAAATACCATAACCAAATATAATATCAATCCAATTACAGCAGAATGCAATAACATCATCAGCCCTCTCTCCATTTTATACTGTATTCGTATAAAATAATTCATGGTGATCTAAAAAATTGAAATAATAGATGGAGCATGAAGATAGCATGTATCAAGTAAAACATCAGGTCTCACGCTCTCTCTTTGCTCTTCCTCCCTCCCTTTTGCGCCTCATTATTCAACGCGCCCAGCTGAGCCAGACTGCTACGATCCTATCAGTCCCTGAGAACCATACCGTAGGAATGGTAACACTTCATGCCGATTAATATCTGTATCATTAATGACGAACTTTTCCATCTGCACCAAATAACATAAAGAATGCACCACTATACTTTTTAGTATGGCGACCAAGATCACAATGCCCGACGGCATCGGCTTTGTGGAACTTCTTGAGACCTTCGGCGATGATTTGACCGTTGTGAATGCCGCTCGTGTCTCTTTTGATAAAGTGTCCACAGAACTGACCGAGGGCGATAAGAAACTCATCCACTATTTGGCAAAGCACGATCATGTGAGCCCGTTTTTCCATCCACAGGTGCGTTTCCGTTTGAAGATGCCGATTTTTGTTCTTCGTGAATATTTTCGACACCAAATTGGACTCTCACGTAATGAAGTGAGTCGACGCTATGTGGATACAGTACCTGAATGCTGGGTACCACAGCCTGATGAAATCCGAGAACGTGATCCAAAACTAAAACAAGGCTCTAAATCAACTGCAGTACAAGAATCAGATGAAGTATGGAACCTTATGAATGATCAAGTACAATCTTCACTTCGAACATATGATGAGCTTCTTAAAAAGGGGGTTGCGCCTGAAATTGCCCGTGCTATTTTGCCACAAAGTATGTACTCTCTTGTTTATGAAACTGGTTCTCTTGCAGCATATGCTCGTATTTGCAATCTTCGTCTGGATCCTACCGCACAAAAAGAGATTCGAAATTATGCGACGATCATTGATACACTTATGCGACAAGCATTTCCTGTTTCATGGGAGGCATTGAGTGCTAAATTTAAATGATCTATTTTAACGAAACCGCCGATAGGCATAATACGCGACAAGTCCAATGCAAATCGCCTCACTGGCGCGGGCAATGTACCATTCCGTATGCGTAACAAGCCTGTGTGTTTTATAAAAATCAGGGGGTACATCACAAATCGCGCACCCCTTTTCATTTTGAATATCCGTGGTCGCACCATTCTGTAATAATTGTGTTTTCTTACAGCTTACCATTCGCATCTTGTGATAAAAGCAATAAATAGACATCCAAAAATCAATGTGGCAATGAATCGGATAGGCATCCTTTAAAAAGCGCTCCGCAGTGGATCGTGTAATGACATATCCGTGGGTTAATGCAAATGCGCCAACTTCGAAAAGGCCAGACGCTTTAGGTTCCTCTGGAATCTCCGTTCGATCCTCTACCACATGGCTCAAGGTCCATAGATCCCATTCTTTCGTATTCTTCATGATATTAGATTTCGAAATGCATGCATTGGCCCTCTCTATAAAATCAGGTGGAACCACCGCGTCATCTTCAAATACAAGACAGATCTCTTGATTATTATCCACCATCCACTGCCAAATGGCAATATGGGACAGCGCACATCCTATTCCACCCACACTATCCAATTCCTCCTGAGATCGTCGTGTTCGTGTCGCAATGTTTCGCTTAGTTAATAGAGTAACGCGAGAATCATTCATATAATCGATATTTTTACCGTCTACCCCCAGAAATCGCTTGACCTTCATGCCTTGAATTCCGGGCTGATCTTGAAATCGTTTCCATCGATCTACTCGTCGGTCTAATGTAATACAAAACGCGGGAATGGAATCAATCGACCACGAAGCCATGGTATCCTATTAGCCATTGATAGATTTCATTTAATGAATTTCATCCTCCGTACATCATTCATGGTTAGTGACGTCAAATAACTTTTTGAAATGGTATTCCATTTCTTAGAAGGTATGTCATATCATATCATAATAAAATTGATAAGGAACAATCGTGCAAATAATGGTAGACATGGGGCATCTTTCCTTAATTATCGGCTGCATGTTCGCGCAGAAAACAACGGAGCTGTTACGACGGATTCGCCGTTACAAGTCCATTGGATACAAGGTATTAGTCGTGAATTACAGCGAGGATACACGCTATGGAAAGGAGTGCATCGCGTCTCATGATAAAGTGCTAGAGCAGGCTGTTTGCGTGGATACTCTCGCATCCATTCAGCATCTCGTTCAATCAGGCGACTATCAAGTGGTCGCCATCGATGAGGGGCAATTCTTCCCTGATCTCTTTGACTATATCACCTCATGGGCGGACACACTCCCTCTTCATATTGTGATCTCGGGCCTAAACGGTACCTCCGAACGAAAACCCTTTGGCGACCTTCTTCGGCTGATTCCTCATGCGGAAGAGGTAGAACATCTCAACGCCTTTTGCGCCCAATGTAGCGATGGAACCATCGGCGTTTATTCAAAATACATGGGACAATCAAAAGATACGGTTGCCATTGGAGGTGCCGACCTCTATCGACCCGTATGCCGCACCCACTTTCTGTCTACCTGATACAATAAAGAACTTGTTATTTTTTATCGAAGCCTATTAGAATGTCACGGATCTATGATGCTTCCCAGCTTACTATTCGGCGCGGCGAACGAGCGATTGCGGGTAGCTTTCTAACACCGGCAGGCAATGGTACCAACCCTTCCAATGTTCGCGGGTCTCGTCCGTATCTTGGAATCACCTCGCAGTCGATTATCAATGCCGTTCGAACAGGGCACATGACAGAATACACTCGCTATCCAACCTGTGTAGGAATCAGCCCTGGTTGCCCGTGCCCTGAGACCAATGCATCCGTTATTACTGCCCCCTATGTGCCCGCCATTCCAGGCCAGGTGACAGGAATTACCTTTACGGTCGGATCCATTATTGTCTCCTGGATTGCTCCCACCACGGGAGACGGCCCCTTTACCTACACGGTAACTCCCTATTTGAATGGCGTCGCCCAGACAGCAGTGACAACAACCAACACGACCTATCGCTTTACCAATTTGATCGAAGGACAGTCTTACACCTTCTCCATTTGCGCGGCGAATGCCGCGGGCCAAGGTGGCCTCTGCCCGTCTGGCTCCGTCATTGCTCCTCCTGAAGAGCTGTCCGTCATTTTGGCGGGTAGCAACCTACCCGTGGATGTGGCACCCTCTCTCATGTATATCTTGAATGTTGGCCTCGACAATCTGTTGAATTACATGGCATCCGCAGGTATTGCACCCACCGTTGGCTCTCGCCTCGTGTACCTCTGGGTTGCTGCCGTCGCACAGGCATGGAACTGGGTATGCTCTGATTCGCGTGTGGCTGGAACACATGACGGCTGGAACTGGGATTGGAATCCAACGGCGGGTTCAGGTCCTGGCGGGATTACCTTAGCACAGTTATCCGATTGCGATTGCATCATCTGGACGAGCAAGGCGATCGATTATATCACCCCCTTCATTGTTTCTTCGGTGCCATCTTGCACTTACAACTATTCGGCTACGGATGTGGCGCGCGTTCAAACAGCAGGCCAATGGAACGCATGGAAGACGCAATGGGAGAGTTGGCTGGCCGCCCGCCAATTGGATGGATCCGCCGCGGCGAAAACGACCATGCCTGTTTCCACTGCATCTACGAATATGCCCGTGAGCGCAACCGCAGTTTCAGGTGCAGCCAACTGGATCGATACGACTCAAAAAGCCATTGTTGTCAACCAAGTCTCTACCGATATTCAGAGCTTTCCTGAGCCACAAGGATGGTCGCGTCTCACCATCAATGGAAACACGCAGAAGTATGCCACATGGCTCTGGGACACCGTTTCATCCACTTGTTTGACGCCCAGTCAGGAGCAGGATATTGCGACAACAGTCGGTGCTCCTCTTGCGAATGAGGCCCGCGATGCAGAGATCGATGAGGTCAAGACGATTACCGCAAACCTGACGGATACGCAAAAGATTCAGGCAGAGTTCTGGGCGGGATCCGCGCTTGGAACCATTTCACCGCCGCTTATGAGTGTATGGCTGTGGAAAGAGTATGTGCGGTGCAATTCGGTCACATGCCCTATACTTGTCTTCTCCCTCCTAGATCTTTCCATCCACATGTTCGAGGGCGGACGTGTGACCTGGGGTCTCAAGGGTCTGTATATGCAGGATCGCCCCATTCAGGAGATTCGTCGCCGTTACACGGGTCAGCAGATTAGCTCATGGAACGGACTAATTGATGGCGGACAATGGGTTCCCTATCAAGCCTCCAACTTTGTCACGCCACCGTTCCCTGATTTCCCATCGGGTCATAGCAACTTTACGAAGGGATTTGCTCTTACCATGACGAAGTGGTTCGGTGCGAACATTGTGAAGACAACGACCACCTATGACAATTTGCCGCTCATGACGACCACGATTACATCGAATCAGACGGCACCCTATGGCGATTTTACCATTGCGACGGGAGCATCATCGATTCAGCCAGGCGTTACTCCAGCTGTACCCGTTGTCTTCAGCTTTACGGCTTGGAATCAGATTGCGGATGCCGCAGGAGAGTCGCGCATCTATGGTGGTATTCACACGGAGAATGCCAATACCGCGTCACAGATTAGTGCGGATCTCATCCATACGCTGATTGATTCGACCTGGAATGTGTTGGCGACACAGCCGCTCGCGGCAGTGCCTGTGTTTAATGAAATCGTTCAACCAGATGTTGATGCAACATCCATTGATGATGTAATGTCTCAATCGATCACGCAGCCTCTTGCTGCGGCAGCACCAGTAACAGCACCAGAAGCATCCGCGCCAGAAGCATCCGCGCCAGAAGCATCCGCACCAGAAGCATCCGCACCAGAAGCATCCGCACCAGAAGCATCCGCACCAGAAGCATCCGCACCAGAAGCGCCAGTCACCTTGCCTAATGCCCAGCCCTCCGCCCAACCCGAAGAGGGTTCTCTAGAAGGAGAGGCACCCGCCCAAGGAGACGTGTCCGCGGTTGAACCAGAGGCGCCTACCGCCCAACCCGCCGCCCAGCCTGCCGACCAACCTGAGGCCCAATCACCTGCGCCCGAAGCGCCACTTGCTCCTGCAGACCAACCACCCGCCCAGCCCGAGGCGCCACTAGAACCCGAAGCGCCACTAGAACCCGAAGCACCCGCCCAACCCGAAGCACCTGCGGCCCAACCCGAAGCACCTGCGGCCCAACCCGAAGCACCCGCCCAACCCGAAGCACCTGTTGAACCAGAAGCGCCTGTTGAACCAGAAGCACCCGTTGAGTCAAGTGTATAATGTTTAACCATCCTGTTGTGATATGATGAACTCTCTTTATATGACGACATTGCCACATAGTACACGTATGCGTTCCGAATGACTATACCACTTTCGCCAATGCTCCATTCGTATCCATCCCTGACGAACAGCCGCCGCTACACTTTGAACTAGTGTGGTATATTCATGCTTGGAAATATGACAGTTCGCATAATGTGCGATACATTCCTCAATGGTATACATTTGAATCTGTTGGGCGTTTTGCGTACGAACATGATTATGAAAGGCAAACAACCAATTACGAATGGTTTCGCGCAGGATCTGTCCATATTGGCCTCGAAGTGGCGGAGGAGGACTACCACTACAATACGTGATGGCATGCTGCTGGCAGTTCTTACACGGAATAATCTGAGGAAGCGTCGTCAACATCACTTCCATAAAGTTTGCCTGATCGGTATCCACAATTGTATTTCCCGATTGTCCGATTCGTTCCGCCGTGCAGTGTAGATATTTCCATAAAATCGGGCCCCATTGCTCGGCTTCAAGGAGTTGATGGGAATCAATTCCCATGAGCGGGACGGTGCCTCTCTTTTTACCACAACCACAGCTCATCGTCCTATTAATGGTATCGATAAAGAATGCTTTATGTTCTATGATGAGTTCTTAGAAAGACATCATCATAGCGACGCACTGTTTCGATCAGTGGACCTTTAGGTTATGAGCCTAACGAGGGTACCAACTCCTCCACATCGCTATTCGTTGTGCCGTTATGAACGGCACAAAAGAATATGACCCTGGTGGGATTTGAACCCACAACCTTGCGATTAGAAGTCGCACGCGCGATCCAGTTGCGCCACAGAGCCTATTTCTGTATTACAAAAAGTACAGAAATAGACCCTTTGCCTCCTACTGGATTTGAACCAGTGACCTATCGCTTACAAAGCGATTGCGCTAAGCCAGTCTGCGCCAAGGAGGCATGTGGATTTCTCCACACCCTATTCTCTATAGAGATCTTTAAGCTCTTTTAAGAAATGTTGTCTCCAGCGCGCCCGATTGAAGCAAACTAAAAAAATTTATTATTTTATCAAAATGCATGTCTCCATCGCCTGGCATTCCCATCGCATCTAATAAAATACAATCTTTCGTAAAATGATGTCCATTAGATGAAATAAATGTGGAGGGAATCATATTGAATTGATTTGGATCCTTAATCAATAGATATAATGTCTTATTAAAAAGCGGCTGATCAATTGTAAAATAGGAAGGATGATTACGCTTATATATCATCGCCATCATATCAACAAACTGAGAATATAGTTCCCTGCCATGTATGATAAATTTTCCAGAGCTAAACCCTGGCTGAAATGACAGTTCGGTTTTCTCCTCTGCAGTAAAGGCCGCCCCATAGTTATCATCTGATAGTCGACCTTCTGCATGGACACTAATCGTATTGATAGGGAGTGATTCATATAAAGGTCGCAACGGCTTTATAATCAAGATGTCAATATCGCAATACATATATACATCCCGCATACCATTTACTTTTACATATCGCACAGCCATGCCATCACCGATGGTTTCTGGTGGAGGATATAACATGATTTGAATTTGACATATTTTTCTATTTATCAACCCAGAAAATGCAATCTGTGTTTTAAGATATTCAAAGGTGTCCGAGTCGATTTTTAGATGAAGTACATCTGCTGCAGTAAGACCACCATGCTTGAGTACCGCACTCAACCACATGATAAAAATATGTACATATTTGTTTTCTTTCACCGATTTTCCTTTTATCGTAAATAGATTACAATCGAGACAAAGCGACATGGATACATACAATAGGCAAGACTTTAGGTTTATGCGAATCTAAACCCGACCAGCCTACGATAGTGTAATGAGCGAGTACTTTGTCGTTCTCAGTAATCTCTCCTCTCTCCCTTGTATTATGTACTACCAGTACCATAAAAAATACTTCTATTCTCTTCAAATCCTTTTCAATTCCCTTTTCTCCTTCTTACATCATTTGAAATGGGCTGACCTATATCAACTTCATGATGGTGGGCTCTTTAATTTTCTAGATGGACTCTCTTCCTATTTATCCATCTATCTATTTTCGATCTATCTCATGCTCTCCAATCACTATGAACTCCGCACGGAACTCTTTTTGATCCAGACCATCCTTATCTCCATGGTCTATACGAATCTAGGTGCGGTCATTATCTTACCTGTTACCGCTTTTCTAACCCTCATTATTACAGGCGTTCATTACCAGAAAATGAATATCGTCGCCATGTATAATCCTTATTTGTATCTCAGTATTGGATTGGCTGCTGCCGATCTTGCCTGCTTTTTTGTCGCGGTCACCTACGAATACAATTATTTTCACGCCGTTCACCATCTGATCGCGTTTAATTTGCCGATTGTGATCGATAAGTATGTATCCACTCTGCGCCCTGCAGAGCCATCTGTGATACGACTGGAATCGCCTGTGATTCGTCCAATTGGTATTTAATTCTCCGTCTATAGTAAGATGTCCTATGTACCAGGAAATAAATCAGAAGACCCTACAGTACACTTTGAAGCTGGATTGAAAGACTTTGCCCGCCTCGATAAGGTTCGATTAATTAATATTGGTGGATCCATACAATACGGTATTTTGTATTGTCTAGTATTCTTTGTTATAGGTGTACTATTACACAGCATATTTCCAACATTAAATAAATCAGATCCATTATTCAATATATTTTTATGGATTATTTTACAAAGTGTAGTCATTATTATTGTAACATTTTATGTTGAAAAATTGGTAGAGATGATTCCAGGACTATTTTCATTCTTTCCGAAGTTTTTTGATATGAATGAATTATTATCAAAAGGGTTCATTCCATATGGTATAGATGAATATAAAGGCAATATAGCATCATCACTCATTTTAATTGGAACTCAATATCATTTATTAAATAAGGTTGAATATTTTACGACTGAGTTTTCAAAGCGTTATCTGTAGATATGATTGGTATGTCACTATTCTTATATTTCCAGATGAATCCTCCTGACTTTCGGTTTGGTTTGGTTAATGCATTTTGAATAGCATGTGTAGTAACATTTATAGCTCTTGCCGCTTCTGAAATACTAGGATATTCTTTTATAAATTCTCCATTAACTGATAATTGTATAATGATTTTACCACATTTTTTTGACATAATGTCTCGATGTTTATCAATATTACATGATGGATTTGTATTATTTTCATAATATTTAGTAAGACTCTCTTTTATTTTCTTCTTTGTTTCTTCAGATAATTTGCCACCTTTATGTGAAGCTGATCCTACTCTTTTTTCTTCAATTGCCTTTTGAAATTTTACTGAATTTTTAATACAACTGGATAGGTCGACTTTTTCCATAGAATATCTAAGTTTTTCACGATAGGTCTCAAAATGATTTGGGTTCTTTTCTCGAAATTCTTTTCCTTTTTGTTTTATTTTTTCAATGGTTTCAGGTGTATGTTTATATCCAAGCATTCCATTTCCAATTTGTCCGCCTGATAGGATATTATATCCATTTGGAACCTGTGAGTTATATTTCTTAATATATTCTTTCTCATATCGCACCAAATCCTGGTCAAAGCAAATAATGAGAATTTCGAACTTGAAGTTTTCAACACCATGTTTCTTCATAGAGGATTTTAGAAGAGGACATCCTTCTTTGTACTTCAAGCAATTCAGGTGTTTTTGCCATCTCTTTTTATAATCATGCTGAATGGTTTCACCTATGTAACATTTGCCTGTGATTATGTTTGTTATTTTGTAAATGTAGCCCATTTTCCTATGCACATATTTAGGATACTTGTATCATCAATTTTATATTGTTTTCAGGATCTACAAGATTCTCAAAACAATTGATACGAGCGGCCGGACTCGAACCGGCACGGAATTACCCGTGCCCTCTTAAGGGGCATGTGGCTACCAATTACACCACGCTCGTCTGTGGATCTCTCCACAACCTATCATCCACATCCGCCTTTAAGCTGGTATTTAATCTCCCTCCCGATCAGATGGCCCAAATCATTTACTGTTTTAACAACAGCACCGCACTCACCAACAATGACATGAACATCATGATTACCGCACTTAACATACTCCTTCCCGCGTTCTGTACCGCATGGGCGCCCTCTGGGCGCCAGTATCTGTGCCAGGCCGCTCCCACTACCATGAAGTCCGTCACCACTCCTTACTGCGTTTTTATGGACAAGAGTGACTATGCAGGTGCACTGGCCTATCACACTGAAACAAACAATGTCCCTTTCGGCCGCATCTTTGTCAAAACCATTTTATCCTTTGGCGGCGCGATTCATATGGGAAAAACGACTCGGAGCCCCACCGTCGCACAAGCGTTCTCTCATGAAATCTTTGAATTAGTCGGTAATCAGAATGTGAATATCTGGTGGCAATCATCCACTGGCAACCTCGTCCCTGGCGAAGTATGCGATGCCGTTCAAGGAAACCTTGTCCCCATCAAAGTGGGAACCGTTACGGTGGGCCTCAGCGATTATATTCTTCCTGTATGGGCGGATCCTCAGGCCAACAAAGGTCCTTATAATTACATGAATACCCTTACCAGACCCTTTCAAATTGCGAAGGGCGGCTATACCATTGTCATGAGGAATGGATCTATGAATCAAGTATTAGGTAGTTCCGTTGTACCTTACACAGAATACTTAGCAGCAGCGAAGCTGAAGAAGTGCATAGAATGTGCAGAAAAGTCTTCCTAAAAGTATCTTACGATACAATAGAGAATGTTCGCGTATAACTCCATTCAACGATACACCACCGTTAACAGAGGACAACGAAAGATAACCGTCAAGAAAGTCGTGATCTCAGGGCGAACAGGATACAAACAGGTTACGGTTCGTCAACCATCGGGTCGTACGAAAACTTCTAAAAAACGCCTGACCCAAAAAGAAATGCATTGCATCAAACGCTGCAAATTCGTCCCTGGCTTATTCAAGGACTGTGAATCGTGTATCTAAAGAGCGGCAATCTAGATAGGATATGGCCGATCATCTTGTCTTGACTCCCGTTGAAAAAGAGTGGGTGGAGTGGACACATATCGATTACCTGCGAATTCCCTTTATCGATGAGCTTATTTCCCATGAACCAGGCCGCATGGTATTTAATGGTTATTTTTACATCGATGATGCAGCTATGCCTGTGGAACGCGTGTTTCATAGCAACAAGGGAGAATTCCATGTTGAAATCTATGAAAAGAATACTCTAAAGGATACTTCTGAGTATGGCCCATATGACGAGGAGGAAGGCGGCCACATCTGTTTTTTTCCAACAGGGATCATTGAACTGCGGTACCGTGTGATTGCGGAGATTAAAGGTAGGGATTACCATGAGGCATGGAAAAGGATTGTTCTGTTGGAGACAGCCGTAAAAGAAAAAGAAGAACGGATTCGCGAGGAAGAGCGAAAACGCGATAGGGAAGAATGGGAGAGAGAATCAAGAGAGCGAAAAGAAAAAGAGTAAGTTGCACGGACCTTTTGTCTAAAGGACAAAACATACTGCTCCGTTTTAACGGAGCACGGACCTTTTGTCTAAAGGACAAAACATACTGCTCCGTTTTAACGGAGCACGGACCTTTTGTCTAAAGGACAAAACATACTGCTCCGTTTTAACGGAGCACGGACCTAAACATCTTGAATGCATCATTCAACAGAATGACTGATGCAAAGAAGACGACCATCTGTCTAACCATGATTGTAAAAAATGAGGCACATTTAATCATCGAGTGCTTCGAACATGTACGCAAATTCATCACCTTTGACTACTGGGTCATTAATGACAACGGATCCACCGATGGAACCCAGAAGCTCATTCAGGATTATTTTGCCGAGAAAGGCATTCCTGGTGAACTGGATGAAACACCCTGGCAGGATTTCGCCTACAATCGCACCATCGCTTTTACGCGCGCCTATCAGAAAACCGATTATGCCTTTGTATGGGATGCAGACGATGAAATTCATGGTGATTTTGTGATGCCCTCCGATCTAACAGCGGATCATTATCGATTCGTCTTCGGAAATGAAAGCGGCCTACGCTACTCTCGCCCCCAACTCTTTAACAATCGCCTAAAATGGTCCTACGTCGGCGTCCTTCATGAAGTTTCCTCCTGCCTAGAACCACACGGTCCTCCTATCGATGTGGCAGGCAACTACTATTTTGTGTCAGGGCGCCGCGGGGCACGCAATAAGGATCCCGAAAAATACCTCAAGGATGCACTTATTCTTGATAGGGCGTTTCATACAGCATATGCGACAAAAGACCATCTCTATACGCGTTATGCATTTTACGCAGGGCAAAGTTATCAATGCTGTAATATGCTCGAACAATCCATTGAATTCTATAAGAAGGTTCTCACCTTTGATAACTGGTCCGAGGAGAAATACATTAGCTGTGTCCAGATCTTCGATCAATACGACGCATTAAAGAAGGAACGAGAAGGTCTCCCCTATTTGGTGGACTCTTTTACTCATAACAAACGGAGGTTGGAGGGCATCTATCGGTTAATTAAGTATTATGGCATCAAAGGGAATTATGAAATTGCCTATGCGTATTATACTCTTATTCAGGACTATTACGAGAAGCAGTATCAGAGCGATAACATTTCTGACTTTTTATTTGTAAAGAAAGAGGAATATGACTTCTATTTGCCTTATTACATGGTGATTGTATCCGAACATCTTAAAAAGATGCCAACCTTTTTCCGAATGTATGAAATGATCTTCGCGCAGAAGTATGTCTATGTTGGATCCTGGTGGATTCAGAATCTCTTTCATAATCTACAATTTGGTCTATCCTCTCTGCCAAATGATCTCCGCTTCTTATCGTCCATGTTTTCCTATTTGCATGCTCTTGGAAATAACGGCCTCTTTCTTACCCCTGAAAATAATCAGATTATCGATCGTGTGATCGCCTATTATCGCCCTTTCTTGACGGCTCCTTGTGATTATATCTTGCAGCCCTCTATTATTCCATCTCCTCACACCCCTCGTATTATGCTAACCATGACAACCTGTAAGCGATTCGATCTCTTTCAACAAACCATAAACTCCATGAAACGGAACTGGAACGATCTCGACCAAGTCGACTTCTTCTTCTGCGTAGACGACAATTCATCCGAAGAGGATCGCGTAACCATGCAGGCTGATTATCCTTTTTTTAATTATTATATGAAAACACCCGAAGAGAAGGGGCACCGCGAGAGCATGAATATCATCTGGAACAAACTCAAGGAAGTACAACCGACTTATTGGATTCACTTGGAGGATGACTGGGTCTTCTTTCAGTCCGAGAACTATGTCACACGAGGCATTGCGTTATTGGAGAAGTACGAAGACCGCGCCATCCATCAACTCGTGTTTAACCGCGAATATGGCCTCATGATGGAGGACATGAAACGCGTCGGCGGCACTGTATTAGAGCCTGGCGTGTGGCTCCACGAGCAGAAACCCGTTCAGGGTCCCAACTGTGCATATTGGCCGCATTATTCTTTGCAGCCTTCGATCATACGCACCAAGGTCATTCTAGAACTCGGCAATTATGATAGCCCCAACAGCTTCTTCGAACGCGATTATGCAAATCGCTATGGGGCAAAGGGTTATCAGACCATGTTTTTCAATTCTATTTACAGTCTACACATCGGAAAACAACACTGGGAGACGGATGGAAAAAATGCGTATCAGCTGAATGAAATCGCTCAGGGCACCTCCTTATAGAAATTCCAGAACACTATATTTTCGATCATCCATGACTTTTATTTTTGCAAATAGCGCGGAATTCATCATCGACGACAGTAATTTCAACATTCCCGAAATGTGCCAGGTTGGATTAATCACTTTAATTTCCTGGAGAGTCTCCCCATATTTATCCGAAAGCATTCCGATTAGTCCCATACCCGTTTTTAATTGCATCGCATGCTTCAGGTCAAATCCATCCCCATCAAAAATGCACGACCATTTCCGATTTCCATGAAGAGCCAGTAGTTGATCGATGTGTTGCAAAATTCCATCCGTATCATCATATAACTTTGCAGAGGATGGATGACTATAATAGATCAATACACCACTCCGTTCCGTCAGCCTCTTAAAGGAGTGGCTCATCGGATCGGACGCGCATTTTTTACATATCTTCTCCATGAGCGATCTAATTTTGCGTCCTGTTCTTTTTTGTAAAAAATAGACACGCCCTAAGCTTAAACCCTTTTTTGCGTACTACATCAACATGGTCTCACTTTTGATAACCGGTGGCTGTGGATTTATTGGAAGTAATTTCATTAATTATTATTTTCCGCTGAACCATGTGGATAAATTAATCAATCTGGATGCCATGTATTATTGCGCGAACGAAGAGAATGTGGTTGCTTCCATTCGACAGGATCCTCGATATGTGCTAATAAAAGGTAATTTGCGAAATAAGGAGTTTATTCAATACATCCTAAAAGAACATTGTATCACCCATGTCATCCATTTTGCCGCGCAGAGTCACGTGCAGCGGTCCTTTGACGATTCGCTCGAATTTACCTATGATAATGTGCTCGGTACGCACATTTTGATTGAATGTTGTCGTCTCTATGGTGGTATTCAGCGATTCATTCATGTTTCCACGGATGAAGTCTATGGCGAGTCGATGAATACGATGGAGGAACAGCACAAGACAGAGAACTCTATTCTGTGCCCGACCAATCCCTATGCCGCTACCAAGGCGGCGGCGGAACTGATCGTTCAGGCTTACGCGCACAGCTACAAAATGCCGATTATCATTACACGCGGCAATAATGTATATGGCCCCAATCAATATCCTGAGAAGGTGATTCCGCGTTTTATTCAGCAGTTGCTAAATGGGGAAAAGGTGACGATTCAGGGAAATGGAAGTGCCGTGCGAGGCTTTTTGCACGCACGCGATACCGCAGAGGCTTTTGCATGCATTTTGGAGAAGGGGGAGCTCGGCGAAATTTATAACATTGGGACCGAGGATGAATACTCCATTCTCGAGATTGCGCGCATTTTGATTCGCATGATTCGCAAGACGGAGGACTATGATGACTGGATTAGTTTTATCGAGGATCGACCATTTAACGATCAGCGCTACTACATTAGCAATGCAAAACTCAAGGCGCTGGGGTGGGAAGTGAAAACGGATCTTCAAAAGGGGCTGCGGGAATTAACGGGGCAGTAATTCGTGCGTTTGGATCGGCGATGGAATTTCTACGGAGAGAGTGGAGGGTTGAGTATCATAGTTGGCTAGTGAGCCGTCCTGTTAAGACGGAGGCCGTTGGTTCGAATCCAACCTCGACCGTTTCCATTATTCTTAATAATGCTATTTATTAAGAATTGAATTTAAACCATATTTGCAAAGTAAAAAGAGAATGAATTCCGTCATTGGATTATTATCTTGCACAACACTTCATACTCTCTTTCGTGGCATTCCCTTTCGAACATCTCGGGCAGCAAATCTTCTTACCTGCATTACCTTTCAGACCCTCTTTGTAGCAAATGCCATCCGAATCTATTTCAATCCCTCCGTGGAGGCTACCAGTAACAATTTGAATTACTTAGTCGGTTATTTTTGTTACGATCTCATGTATTTGGTGCAGACCGACCCCTATTCTCTTTATATGATCCATCATCTGATCGGGCTAGGATTGGTTCATATGATCCAGAAATTGGGTATTCCTACTCATTTGGTTCACGAATACAATGCTATCTGCATTTCTTTAGAATTTGTTAGCCCTCTTTTGAATATCATGACATTTGCAAAACAGACCTCCTATTATCCCATGTTGCTCCGCTTTAATTACAAACTTTACATTTTGTTTCGTGTTATTTTGTTTCCTATCATTTCTTATCCATTGCGCTCTCATTTTTCTTCTCCCTGGATCTTGACCTGTTTCTTTGCCATTTATGGGATGAGCATCGGGTGGGTATGGAAAATGAGGGCGCTTCTAAACAAAAACTAATATCTTCTTCCTGCATCGAGGAAGGAAGGCTGTATATCAAGAGTAGTACACACGACGAAGACCATAATCTTTCACGCATTTCTCTAAATGAGGCGTGCAGGTAGAACACGGAATCGAATTAGCAAATTGGTGGGTTCCGCGCGAAATGCGTACTACAATGAGAATGGCTCCATCGAGTTTCGTATGATCGCCGATTTTCTTAATCACAGCGCGTTCGGCATGAATGGTTCGATCAGCATATCCACAGCCTCGCGAGCGCGTCCCCAAATGATTGGTTGCCATTTCGATAATTTTTCCATGTTTCATCACAATGGCAATATGGACATTGCGAAGCTCTGTCTTCATCCATATGTTCTTCATCGGCCAATTCGCATGAAGAAGATGATAAATGGACTCCTTGTTGATGCGCATCGTTTGCACGTAATGGGTAATGTTACTATATTTATTTATTATCTTCAATTTTTATGGTTACTCTTTCTGGTCATTTCGTTCATCCGATGATGGAATAACAACAATATTGATGGGTTCTAGCGATACGGAAAGTGATGCTGGTTCGGTTGATGCGATAGTAGGTCGCAATTCAGGTGAAGGCATTTTAGAGGAAATAATAGACGGCCGATACAGCGTATTTTGTTTCAATTGTAAACGGTGTTCGAATGGAGAGGTATGCTGTTTGACCGCAGAGATATCAATCGTAAATTTCTTTTTTTCTGCATCAATTTCCTCTTGAATGTGCCGCTGACGATCCTCCATCGCTTTTTGAAATTCTTCCTCTACTTGCTGTGCATTGGCCCGCTGAATGTCAAGTTCTTCCCGTAATTGATCCTTACGATCATTCAACGCCTCTGTTAATCGCTCATCTACCTGCTTTTTAATGCTCTCTTGAATTTTTGGTGACAACAATTCCGATAGCGTGTTCTTCTTGTGGCGCAACAAGAGCGCTGCATCCGTGGCGATCTGTTTCAGACGCGTTTCCGAGCTCTCAAAGACGCGCGTATGCTCCAGAGCACCACAGATATCGGGTTTCTTCAAATCCTTGATCGATCCAAATTCCGATTCAAAGAGTGTAATGGATTCCTGGGGAATAGGAGGTGACTGTTCAATTAAACGATCCAAGTCCGAACGGCAAATCTTTAAAAAATCGAGGGAGTCCATGCGATCATCGGGCTTCACGGCTAATTCTACTGCAATCAATCGTTGAAATTTACCCCATGCAATAGATGCAACACGATGCGATTCCTCCAGCTGTGCATACCGTAAATAGTTTCCAATCGTAGTAAGGAGGCCCGCAAACAGTGAGATGCCACCAATGACAAAACTCGCGTATTTTTTCGAGGTATCATCACTAAATAGAGATTGAACTCCAAAATTGGCTGTACCACCCAGGGTCGATAATATAATCACGGGCAGACTGATCCATAGGTTTTTACTATGATAAAACTTCTCCGATTTATCCGCTAACCATCGATAACACATGGCAAGGTCGCTCCATTCGGCCATGAGACGCTCCTGTTCCTTGGACCATCCATTCAAAAAACGCTTTGGTTTCTCCTCTTCGCCAGAACGCGTAGGAGAAACCGATCTTGATCGCGGCTTTTCTCTTCCATTAATGACCGTGACACCCTCTTCTGTCATTCTTTCTTGTTCTTTCTATTTTTATTCGGGGCTTCTTTCCATTTCTTTTTCGACTCCAAACCCAATTTATAGAGAGCTTCTACCTCTTTTTCCGTTAAGGTACTGGGGTCGATGCCTTTTGGCAGCGAAACAAACTGCGGCTTTTTTAGTGAGGTTTTCATAATATAAGGACCATATTGCCCTGTTCGAATACTAAATTCTTTAAACTCAATGATCTGCGTTTTGGCTTCAAACCTCTGAAGGGTCTTCTCCAGTTCCTCCTCTTGATAGGGAATCGAAACGGCGCCGCACTGGAGATAATCACCAAACTTGCCCGTCTTTTTTGTAATGGGCTGCTCTTTCCAGTGACCGATCATTATTCCCTTTTTTATCTCTTGTTGCTCCTGCTGAAAGGCCTTGGCCTGTTCCGCGGTGATCTCCTCCCACTTGGTATTCTGAGGCCATCCCAAGAATTGCGTGTCCTCCTTTCCCTCTTGGAGAATCAGCGGGCCCTTCTTTGATTGCACGGCTTTAAGCCCTCCGCCAAATTCCTTGATCTTGGCGGATCCTTTTATAGATGGCTGGGCAAGCAATGCTTCATAGCGCTCCTGATAAGAAGCCCATGTGTCACGCAGGATCTGCTTCTCGTGCTCGGTTCCCTCTGCAATGTGATCCAGACGGCGCTCCATGTGCGCGGTAAAGTCATAGGTAAAGAGATCCTCGAAATGTGTCAGGAGATAGGATAGAACGGAGCGACCCAACTCGGTGGGAACCAGCTTGCGTTTCTCGCCACCTATCTTCTTCTTCTTCGTAAGGGCAGTGGGCGGCCATTGTGATGGTTGCATGGTATATTCTTTGACGGCCACTTCTTTGGGAGGGAAGTCTCGTTCCTCTACATAGTTCTTATCTTGGATCGCGGCAAGCAAGGTGGCGAAGGTGGACGGACGGCCAATTCCAAAGGTCTCCAGTTCACGTACCAGTGTGGCCTCCGTGTATCGCCCCTGTGCCTTCGTCTCTTTCGGCTCCGCTGTCATGGTGCTCCACTGAACCCGTGCACCTACCTGAAGGGCTTGAACCTCCTCCCAGCCGCTATCCTTTTCCTCTTCTTCCTCTTCTAATTGTGCTACCTTTCCTGCCCGTTTCCACCCTGGAAAGATCGTGCGTTTCCACTGAGAACGCCATAGGAAATCGGTGTCGCCCTCGATTTGCGTTCTAATAAGGCAGGTTTCACCGCGTGCATTCGCCATGATTGATTGAATGGCTCGTTGCCAGATCAGGTGATAGAGTTTTCGCCCATAGACATCGAATTCGATCTCAGGAATCTCCATATGCGTAGGGCGAATCGCCTCATGGGCCTCTTGCGCTTTTACTTCTTCATTGGCTTCTTGCTTTGCTTCTTGCTTTGCTTTCTTTTTTGCTTGTATTTCAACCTTTTGTAGTTGAAGGTATTCCTCCCCATATTGCGCCTGAATCCACTGCTTTCCCTCTTGAATGGCCTCCTCGGATAGAATCGCCTTATCCGTTCGCATATAAGTAATGTGACCCGCTTCATACAACTTCTGCGCAAATTGCATTGTATTCTTCGGATTCATTCCAAAGAGCGCACTCGCTTGCTGCTGCAAAGTACTGGTAATCAAGGGAGGCGGGGCTGATTCCGACCATGGTTTGATGTCTTTCTGAAGAATCGTCCCATTCAGTACACGGTGAACATTCTCCATATAATTCATGGCGGATTCCTCGTCCTCCAGATCGTCCTCCATCACAGAGGCATAGGGTACAAGACCTTTCCA
>Ga0315273_10002218_pt1 | contig 22764 bp, 34 predicted proteins | sample YL17G02_0_MG_FD_205753 | JGI IMG/M metagenome (GOLD analysis project Ga0315273, IMG submission 205753) | Sediment microbial communities from Yellowstone Lake, YNP, Wyoming, USA - YL17G02_0 | ecosystem: Environmental > Aquatic > Freshwater > Lake > Sediment | place: USA: Wyoming | collected...
CATGATCTCGTGAAATTAACATCTTAATCATTTTTTCCGCCGAGTCTTCTGTTATTTTATCTTCAGATTTATAACATGTTCTTGCCACTTTTTCAATTGTTTTTATTATTTTTCTTACTTCCTCATTTTCATTAATGGGAGTTATAATTTCATAAGAAGGTCTAATTAATTTCATATTAAATCGTTGTTTTTATTTTATGGAATTGTTCTTCTATTAATTTAATTTGATATCTTAACCCATGTCCAATTGGTGTTTTTTCGGTTACCTCAAACATAACAGTTAAATCTTGTGTATCAATCATTCCGGAACTTACTTGCCAGTTATTATTGTCGAGGCCGTTTAATGCAATTTCAATTCGTTCAACAATTTCATATGGTATTAATGTCTCAACTTCAATTGGTGATGATGTTTCTCCGTCATAACATATTCCTATATATTTTTTCATCGTCTAATATATTTAAAAACTTCAATACCAAACCATATTACAATTGAAAATATGGGAAATAATATCCACCATCCTATGGTGACAATGGGAAACCCAAATAAATTAGGTAACGCTCCTGCAATTAATCCGATTACAATCGGTTTTATATATTCTTTCATTGTCTTGGGGGTGTATCAATTTGTTCCATCGCGGAAACGCCAAGCGCCGTGACTTTTCTTATACACGCCATTGCTTTTTCATAGGCGATCACATGACTTTCTCTTGAGAGGACATGTTTGGCCTCGGCCAGATAATCCTCCATATATGTTATCCATTCTTCAGGAGTGTGATGATGACCCTCACTTTTTGTGGTGGATGCGTTCCATCTACTTTCTTGATACGCTCTTTCACCATCAATTAACTTATAAACTTCTTCTCTTTTCATTATGCTGTTTCTATTTTTTCAGGATCTTTTGATAGACCTTCGTTTATTCCTTTAAGGAAATCGGATTTACTATATCCTTCTTGCTCATCATTGATGTGTGTTCTGATTGCCATACCAATAATAACTCCCATTCCGTGGAGATCACGCTCGTATTCATCTTTTTTGAATACATGGACTAAAAATTTTTCAATTGCGTTCATTTCTTTCTTGGATTACCTAGTACCTCAATCTCTTTAGTGATGCGTGTAATATCTCCTTGAGTAAGAGGGACTTTCTTATTAGTTGTTTTTTTATTGATTTTTTCGGGCTTAGTTCCATCTCTGAGTTGTTCTTCCCTCATTTTCATAGCGTTGTGCCTTCTCATATTAATTCCTTGTGTACCTTTCATAATTTTTTATATTTAACTATTGTTACATCTTCGTCACGGAGTTCATCCTCAATGATCTGACTTATTATTTTCCAATCCCCGCCCGCCAATCCTGCGCCAATCATCGGGAGTCCGATTCTTTTTCCCGAATAATTTTCCTTTATTCCTTTCATACATTTCTTAACGGCATCGTAATTAACTTCAACTGGTTGTGTTCCGTATTTGAATTGTGTGTAAAGATTTAGTACTGTTAAACCAGGATAGTCATAATGGGTATATGTTCCGAGTTTATTTGTGTCTCCATATCTACTACCAAATTTATCTGAATGATACGCTTCGGGGAATTCCTCTCTTATGGCTTTGGCAACACCTGCGCCCATATTTCCGAAGCAGTTGCAGCCATGGCCTATGACATCGAACATTCCCTCTTGGGATAATAGTATTAAATCTCCGTCAATGTATTTCATTATATGTTTATTGTTATATTTCTATCTCTTTTAAAATATTCTCTAATCCTATTAATCGTTGATGGTTTTTTGCGTTTGTTTATGTTAATACATAGGTTACCGATCCATATAAACCAATAAGTCTCATATATATTTCCACCTTTTGACCAACTAATGTATTTCATCTAACTCTATTTCTTTACCAAATTTCAGAATTTCTTCGAGTGCTAGTACTTGTCCTTCCCATTTTCGCAATGTTAATTGAAACGGAACTTTTGATATGGGTTGGGTTTCTGGCGGTAGTGATGCTATTAGATCTTCATATCTCATAACTTCCCCTCTACAGATTTGAAGGGCGCCATTAATTTCATTAATATCAAATGCGATGTATTTCATTATTCTTCGTATATAATTGTTATAATAATCATGTATGGTACTGAATATGATTGTTCTGGCATTGGAACTACCGAGGGAATTATTGAAATAACAAACAAATCAGTTCCTTGATCTTTAAGCCATTTATTAACTTCGTCTTGGACTTCGTTAAAACTAAAACCGTTGAATAATTTTATCTGATACATATTATAATTTATTAAATTCTTTTATCCATTGTTTAGGTAACCTCTTGAATTTCATTGAGAATGTTGTTGTTTTCATATTGCTAAAATTTATTCTACCATTATTAAATGGCTTCACTTCTCGTTTTTCAATTGTGTATTTCCATTCTTTACGATGTTTAGATGGCGTCGAAATTGTCACATCCTTCTCTTTCCAGAATCTCCAATATCCTCTGGATTGTCCATTACCCCACATTGAGTAATAACAGAAATAATGTGTAAAGTTCCTTTTCAGAAATTCCTCAACTTCTCCGCGGAATCCTTCTAGAATAAAATTTCCATTATTTTTGGAATAGACGAAACACCATGTACGGGCGCTTTCATACCAATCAGGATGTCCATTTGCTGGGACTTTAATAATTGGGAGTTCTTTCTTTGGGGTTTTAGATTTTTTGAATTTGGGTATAATTCCCTCACGAAGAAAATGTTTGACTGATTCTATATACACATCATACTTGTCATGTGTGTGAAAAGTTTCTCTTGTATATTTGTCTTTTTCCCAACGAACCAGACTACTGCTTTGATAGAGATCCCACGCGAGATCTTCAATTGTTATTTTTTTTGTTTCTTCCATAATTTAAAAAGTTTAGGAAGGTGTTGAAGCGTATCGGTTTGTTAAGCTTCTATAATTTAACCAGACCTCAACACCTTCGGGTTTGTTATGCATTCTATGATGTAACCACTTGTCTGTGAATATGTCCGTAGCCGAAGCTTCAACTGTAACACAGAACCCTAAACAAACAGGTAAAAAATTCTATCCAATTTACAGGGACCACCTTGGCCGCAAATCTTAATGCGCGTCAGTTTCGCTCTTGTCACCTAGTGTCTCTACACGAAACAATCAACCTCTGTATAAGATTGAATTAGATCCCTACGGGGTCTTATGTTGACATTATAACCGCCATCATCCTCAAATTCGGATTTATTCGATGAACCGTCACTGCTTCGCTTCAAGTTGAACATTTACCTATCAAAGAACAATACAAATATAAAACTAATTTTCGAGAATTCCAAAAAAAATTAAACTTTTATTGATTTTTACCTAAAATATAATTAACTACTCGATCTGAAACATTCAAATCATTATAGCCCTGTGGGGCTTCCCAATTTCTTTTCTTCATATACATCAATTTAAAACAATCGAGTATTGATTCAGCATTTATTCCCGAAATAACCGCTCCGCCAGCTTCAACAACTTCTGGCCTTTCTGTTTCATTCCTAACAATCACACATGGAACTTTCATTAGACAATATTCCTCACAACAAAGTCCGGAATCTGTCAATCCAACCCTCGCGTTTTGTTCTAATTTAACAAAATCAAAAAATCCGAAAGCGTCAAGAAATTTAATATTCTCATGTGGCGGAACATTACAAGATTTCATTTTATCTTTTGTCTTTGGGTGAACACTACATATGATAGGCATAGGATAGAGCTCGGCAATGAGATTCAGACCTTTTAAGATTTCTTCGAGTCTATCAATATGATTTACATTTTCTGATCGATGAATATCAACAAGAGCATAAGGAATTGCCGGATCATCAACGCCTGGCCAATCATGTGGCATTAATCCCAAATCATGAAGTATTCGACTTTCATCAATCTTTTGTTTATAATATGTTAATACTTCTAATGTTGGGTTTCCACATTGAAATATTTTTTTGGGATCTATGCCTTCTTTTAAAAGAGTATGACGATTAGTATCTGTATAAAATAAATTATATGTACAAATATGATCCAGTAATGTACGATTAACTTCTTCCGGAATTTCGTGATTGAATGATCTGTTGGCCGCTTCCATATGATAAACAGGAATACCCATTCTTTCGGCAATAATGGCACACAGGGCGCTATTAGTGTCGCCAAGAATAAATACCTTATCTGGTTTCACATCAAGAAAGATTTTTTCTATCTGCGGGAACATATCAGCTAATTGAGTGCCTATCCCAAACTCCGTATGGGTATTGCCGTCATTCATACTTGTGTGCAAAACAATATCTGGCTGACGTAATCCAAGCTGATCAAAAAATATGTCTTTAAGATTAGTGGAAAAATTTTGATTTGTATGGATAATCAGGTGATTCTCGCCTAATAAATTATCCAATTTTTTTAACACTAAACTGGTCCTGATAATTTCAGGCCGAGTTCCGATTATTGATAAAATATGCATATTATAATTATTTACTTTTAAAAGATACAAAATATTTAATAATTTTTCAATGGTTGTTAAAACTTTCATAGATTAATTTTTAAATTTTCTATTATTTTTTGTAGTTTTTCTGCGATATAAACAGTATTACCGATGTGTATTGATCCATCGGATAAAGACATATTAAAAAAACCATCCGCATCACAATATTGATCATACGTATCAAAAAATATGTAGTTATATTTTTCACATTCTTCTTTAAGCTTTTTGTTCATATATTCAACATACATTTTCCTATCGATATTTTTTCCCTGAGGCATAAAATTAACATCTAATAGATGTGAATCATCTTGGGGTGGAGGGGTAATAAATGATATCAATATTGTTACATCGTTTATTATATTTTCATTTTTAACACCTATAAGATAATATTTAACAATTTCATCTATAATTTCTTTATATTCATCTTTATATTTGTGTATATGCATTCTACAATCAATTTCTCCGACCACAAAACAAACGATATCGCCAGGGTTAACATTTTGATTTTTCATATTTATTACTTCATGTTCTGTTGAAAATCTAAAACTCGAACAGGTTGCTGGACCCAGAGAATGAATTACTATGGGTAAATCCTCAATATGGATATCCATCCATCTACTGCCATGACTATCACCATAAACATGTAATGTCATTCTTTTATTTTGTTTATTAATTCAACCATATTATTTATTGTGTCAAAGTTATGCGGTCTAGCTTCAATATCTGGAACTTTAATATTAAATGTTTTTTCTATGAAAATCAACACTATAAGCATTGAAAATGAATCAATATATCCACCACTTATTAAGGATGTGTTATAAGTTATTTCGTTTAAATCTTTGCACGAACATTCTTCTTCGGGAAACATACAATACGAATAATGACTTTTTCTCTGTTCTTTTGGCGTATTACTGCCAAATTGTTCGATAATATATTTTAAAAGTATATCTTTCATTTTTAAAAACTAACTTGTGGCATAGAGTCATAATCAACATATATGTTATCAACATCACTAAACCCCGCTTTTTGTTTTGCAAGACTTGGGAGAAATGTGTATGCATTACATCCTTCCATTTGTAATTGATAATATAAATTATCGGTTGGGTCCGTTGGGAATTGCTTCATCTTACTTATGGTTTTCTCATAAAATCTCGAATTAATTGCGATCGCGTGAGTACAATATGTACACGGCGATTTAGATAACTCATAATTAAGAGTTCTATAGTTTTCTTTAGTTACTTTGAAATTTTTATCACCTGTGATCAAATCAAATCCATTAACATGAAGTATGTGATTACCTCCAATAAGTAATAAATTCCAGTCTTCTGGTAAGGATTTTATTCTTTCATTAAATATTTCGTTGAAATTATCAATAAACACTACATCATCTTCAAAAATAAGAATATTAGGATAGTTGTTTAACAGGGCTTTACTCAGTAAATTACGATGTACTGTAGTCACCGCAAAACACGCTTTTTCTCTTGGCGTCAGACCCCATGTATTGGGCATCTCTTTTCCATCTATACCAGGAATGCGTTCCACGTTGATTCCAATTTTATTGAATTCTATCTGGCATTCTTGATATCTATCAGGTCTTCTGTCTAAATTTATGACATAAATTTTTGTAAAATAATCGTTTAGTGTTTTCATAATTCTATGTCTCCTATTTTCCATTGTATATTTCGTTTTAATTCCATTTTTCTTGTTTTATTAAATTGTTCAAAAATTCCACGATATAAACATTTTCTTTTATATGAACTTGATGATCTTTCATCGTTGGGTTTAGAAATCCGTTATCATCACAATATTTGTCATATATATCTAAAAATATGTGGTTATATTTAATACAATACTCTTTCAATTTGAGGTTTACATATAGTCCTGCACTTTTTCTTTCTTCATCCGTTCCATAAAATGGAAATGGTCCGGGGGAATAAGATTCAAATAAATTAGTTCCACTAGTACGTGTTGCTGGCACCACACAACAAACAATTACCTCTAAATTATTAAATTGTTCAACGTTCAATCTTATTGCGTCAAAATATTTATCAACAATAATATCAATAAGTTCTTTTTGCGTTTTTAGATTTTGGGGTTTACATAAATGTACTCTACAATCAATTTCCCCAAAACAAAAACAAATTACATCTCCATCTTTTATCAGATCATTAAGGTTTATATCGTGTATAATGATATTATGATCATTGTCGATATTGTAATTGTCATAAACACATTTTCTTTTAATATCAATAAGTTCTAATTTTCGTCTTCCAATGTTTGACATTGTACATGGCCAGGAGACAGCTTCTATAGGGTTTAATTCATTAAATTGCTTCATCGCCCTGAGAATAGGTTCTGTATGACTATCTCCAAATATATATATGTTTTTCATTCAATTCGTTTTTCGTTCAATTCATTTTTCATCATTATTTTAATCAATTCTTTAAATTTTGTTTTCGCTTCCCATCCCAATTTTTCTTTGGCCTTAGATGGGTCGCCTAAAAGCAAATCAACTTCGGCGGGTCTGTAATATATTTCATTTATACCAATTATCAATCTATTACTATTGTTATCCCACAATATTTCTCTTCTTTGGTTATCTTCTTTCCATTCGCTATTTCTGTAGATTGATGAGGTATGTAATATACATTCATTAATAAATTGCTTTATAGTGTGTGCTTCTCCCGTTGCAAGAATAAAGTCTTCGGGTGTATTTTGTTGTAACATTCTCCACATACCGTCTACAAAATCAGGTGAATATCCCCAGTCTCTTTTTGCGTTAAGGTTACCTAAATAAAACGGAGTACCGTCTTTTAAATATTTTACAAGACCTTCAGTTATTTTTTTGGTTACAAATGTTGAACCTCTCCTTTCGCTTTCATGATTAAATAATATTCCATTAACGGTGAACAGTCCGTACGCTTCTCTATAATTTTTTACCATCCAATAAGCGTAAAGTTTGGCTATTCCATAGGGGGATCTGGGATAAAACGAGGTCGTTTCTTTTTGTGGCGTTTCTTGAACCACGCCAAATAATTCTGATGTTGAGGCATTATAGAATTTAGCATTTGGAGCGTGTTTTCTCATGGCTTCCAACATATTCAATGTTCCAACGGCATCTGTTTGTGCAGTATATCCTGGTACTTCAAATGATATTTTGACATGGGATTGAGCTCCTAGATGATAAATTTCATCTGGCTTAACAAGAAACATAATATGATCAATTGAAAGCGCGTCGGTGACATCACCATAGAGTATGGTTATTTTATCAATAATATGGTTGATTCTTTCGGTATTAAATGATGATGAACGTCTTTTAATTCCATATACATCATAATCTTTCTCTAAAAGTAATTCAGCTAGATAACTTCCGTCTTGTCCCGTAATTCCTGATATTAATGCCTTTTTTTTCATTCTATTTCTTTTTTATTTTGAGAATAGATTTATTGAGGGGCCATGTTGGTGGATCTTCTGGCAATATTGTTGTATCTTGAAAATGTGGATGTGTTCTTTCGGTATTCCATTCAATATAATAATTCTCGAAATGGCTAATGATATTTTTAACATAATAATCTTGTACATTAAATGGAAATTCGCCAAATGCATATATACTCAACATTACATTATATTTTTTAAAAACATCATAATCTAATTGATTTTCGTACTCGTAATGCTGAATATTCTTAAAATTAAAATTTGAGAGATATTTGTTTTGAAGTCTGGACGCTTCTTGTAAATCTATTAATCCATAATTTTCAATTTTCACATTTAACATCTGACATATATCCAGTAGCACTTTGCATAGTCCTCCGTATCCTCCTCCAATTTCCAATAAATTAATATTATTCATTTTTGATAATATGTTATCAATAAAAAATAATGAGGTAAAAATATAATGAATTGTGGAGGGACTATAATGATTATTTATTAATTCCAATTCTGGAAAATCTATAATTCTTGCATTACCATATTTGTCATTTTCTTTTAATTTATCCCAATTAAGTTGTTTAAAATATCTGTTGAATCTATTAATAATGGCGCTAGCATATTGATGTCCATTATATTCGGTTGTGTGTTCTAAAACTCGTTCAAATTGTGGAATTCTTTTAAAATTGTTAAATACATTATCATTTGTTAGTGACATTTCGCATACTTTCGTATGAGAATATGAACCATAATCCGTTCCTGGTACTATTATTTTTTCCATTTTATAAATTTAGATTATTAAGATATGTTTCGAATATGTGGTCTTCTGCTGTTGGCATTTTAAGTACTCTATCCAAATTATCTTTTATATATTCCATCTTCGAGAAGTATAATTCTGGAGATAAATCTTCTATTTTGAACTCCTTGGTTAATCTAATAATGCCCTTGTCATTCCAGAAATCACCAATATTCTGAATACCCCAAAAAATAGGTATTGTACCCGAAGCGAAACAATCAGTAATTTTTTCACTCCACACATCTGGATAGTTACCATTTTCCATGGCGATTGAAAAATAATAATCATTAAGACCCTGTTCTTTTTTTTCAATAAAACTCGGACGCCCAGCTCCGAAAAGATCAATTTGATGCTCAAATTTTCTTGCAATTTCTTGCCTAAAAGTATGTTCAGGACACATTACTTTTGCTGATGCTATCATTGAAACTAATTTAGATTTAGGATAAATCTGAGGATTTACTATCCATGGGCCCGAATTACATCTTGCGAGCTTAAATACTGGCGATACGGGTAATAATCTTTTATCATGAGTGAAAACCATTTCAAAATTATTTTCTAATTGTTCGGCTTGTTGGGATGCCCATGATAATAAGCCTGGCTGAATTGTTGAAAATTCATAAATCCAAGCAAAATTTCTTTTGGATTTATCAGTTGGGCGCATTATTGCAAAATCAAAATGAAAAGAAACATTTGCACTTCTATCCGTTACCCATTCGATATGCTTCGGGGTTTGCCCGCAATTTGAAGATATTACTTTATTTGCAACGCAACGCCAATCATTTACGATGCCATCTCCACCTATTATGTTTATTTTAAGTTTACTCATTAATTGATTTATTAATTATATTAGAAATTATCGTGATATCTTTTTCGGTCAGTCCAGGATTATTTGGAACATACATTCCGATATCGTGAACAATATTGGCAAAATTTAACCCCTTTTGATTTCCATAAAGATTCATAAAAAACGGCTGACGGCCAATTGATCCACACAATAACGGTCTACATTCAATATTATTTTCTTGTAAATTCTTAACAATTGATTTAATGTTTTTATGTATAATAGGATATGCAAAATTAGATACTTTCACATTATCAGGTGAAGATACCTTCCAAAAATCATTCTTTATCAAACTATTATATAATTTAAAGTTATTTATTCTTTTTTCTACGATTGAGTCTATCCTTTCTAATTGTAATAGACCGATTTTGGCTTGTAAATCCGTGGATCTCATATTGAAGCCAGGATAATAAAAAGTATATAAAGCTCTGAAGTTATCAATTCCGTATTTTTCTCTTAAATCTTTTTGTGTTTTATCATCTAGATCTCTATCCCAACCATGACTTCTTAATGAAACTAAAATATTATAAATTTCATCATCGTCGGTGGATATTAATCCTCCTTCAATAGTTGAAAAATGGTGTCCGTAATAAGTACTAAAACTACTCATCAATCCAAAATTTCCCGTCATAATTCCGTTATATGTTGATCCAACACTTTCACAAGAATCTTCTAATAAGATAATATTATTTTCCTTACATATCTCCAATATTTCATTCATTTTATTGGGGAATCCGAGAACATTAACAATTAACAATGCTGAGGGGTTATGTTCTTTAACCAATATTTTTAGATGGTTAGCATCAATACCTAGATTTTCGCTATCGGCGTCACATAGAATTGGTTCTAATCCTAATTGAATTAGTGGCGCCACCGTTGTTACCCAAGATACTGAGGAAACAATAACTTTTTTATTTTTCAATCTTTGAGATTGTATTAATGCATAGATCATAAGTAAATTTGCGGATGATCCTGAGTTTACAAATAAAGAATGTTTCCTGCCTAGCCATTTCGACCACATATTTTCGAATTCGATAGTTAATTTACTTTTGGTTAATCGTTCATACTTTTTTAACCATTTTATAATGTCGTTTATATCTTTTCTAGATATTGTATCGTCGACTAGTAATATTTTTTTCTTGTTTAATACCATAATTTTATTGATTATTTTTTCTTGTTTCATATAATTTAGTTTGCCATTTAATTGTATTGTTTAATCCCTCAATCAATGTTATAAAATTTTCTTTTTTGAATTCGTTGAGGTATTTTTCAATTGAAATATTAACTATCTTAGGATTGCCAGATAATTCATTTTCAATTGTTGGAGTTATAACTTTTTTATTATAAATTTGTCCTATCATATTTGCCACTTCTAATATTGTAGATGCTGTTAATCCGCCGACATTATATGTGTGTTCTTTACCAAACAATAAAACATTATATAACATTTCTGTCACATCTGATATATAACAATATGTTCTTATTGCTTGTCCACCATCCATTAAATTGATGGAATCATTCTTTATTGCTTTTTCTATTAAAGAGTTGATTACTCTGGTGTCGTTTTCTTGTGTGCCAGGCCCGTATGCTAAACTTAATCTGATTATTTTTACATCAACACCTTGCTCTCTATATGAATGACAGATTGTTTCTCCACATCTTTTCCCTTCAATATATGACGCTCTTGGATGGGTTGGTGTTGTTGTTCCAATTTGGCTTTCACTTATATTGTAATTTTCTAACCCGCTATATAGTTCACTTGTACTCACAAATAGAAATGTACCATTTTCTTTTAACTTTTCAAAGAGCCAAATGGTAGATAATGTATTTAATTCTATCGTTTTTAATTTGTTTTGTGAAAACTTAATTGGCTGCCCATATCCAGCCGCGTGAATTATGAAATCAAACATAGGGAGGTTATCGAATAATGATTTATCCGTAATGTCACCGATCATAGTATGACAGTATGAAAACATTGGTTCAAATACAGTATCGGTAATTGGCCTTCTGTTCCAAGTATGAATAGTAATATTATACTCTTCCTGATATTTTTTAAGATAACCTAATAGATAAATCCCAATAAGACCTGATGCTCCAGTAATTAATATGGTTTTATTTCTAAGTTTTGATAAGTCTATTTGGATCTTATCAGTATCATTTTTGATTATTTCTAGCATATGAATTCACTTATTTTTTCGTGTATGGCTTTTTTATCAAGTCCCAGATGAATGTCATGTTCTTCTTTTATACCGTAGTTTGTTAAGAACATACGAGGTATGCCAATGTTTAATGTTCTGTGTTTTCTATATCTAGATATTAGATCAACATCATAATTAATCGCCCCAGCATAGTAGGGTTCACATATGATTATATTTTCATTGAAATTATCTATTAATGTTGTGTAATCGAAAGGCGCTATTGTTGTGTAATATAATATGGTTACATCTAATCCTTCAGATGCTTCAATTACATCATCTAACATATTACCTACGCATATTATAGTGGCATTTGTTCCTGTTTTAATTACATTTGCTTTATTGATTATCACATCCACATTATGTTTATTTTCATATTCACTCAATCTATAATATGTTGGGAGTCCATTATTGTAGGACTGATTAAATAATGAATTAAAATCACTTGAGTTGCCTGGTAATACAATTTGCATATTTGGAATCATTTTTAATATTGGCACATCGGATGGACATTGATGAGTTGGCCCCAATGACGCATAATCATATGATGCTCCAACGGATATGAAATTACCATTTAATTCTTGATATCCAAAATCTATCTTCAACTGTTCATATGCTCTTTCAACTATAAATGGAGCAATGGTATGAACGATAGGTATCATTCCACTCTTTGCGAGTCCAGCCGCCAATCCGATTGTACTTTGTTCTAATATTCCGATGTTATAAACTCGGTTCGGATAATTTTTAAAAGCATTCCTAAATCCGAAAACACCAATATCACCCAATAAGAGAACAGTTCTTGCATCATCGTATAAAATATGTTCAACCGTTTTAACTAACTGTTTTCTCATTGTTCCATTATTATTTTATATTCTTCATCAGTTGGAAATTTATGGTGCCATTCGGGATTGTTCTCCATTATTTTGATGCCCTTTCCTTTTATCGTGTTCGCTAAAATAAATGTCGGTTTGTCTGAGTTTGTTTCTAAAGCAGATTTAATTGATATCCTATCATGACCGTTTATTTCGGCGCAATTCCAATTGAAGGATTTAAATTTATCCAATACATTGTCAATTTTTAGTGCTCTATCATTTGATCTGTTATAGTCCATTATACAGTATAGATTATTTAATTTATGATGCGAAGCTAATAATGCTGATTCCCATGTTGTGCCTTCATTGGATTCACCATCACCAATAATCACATATATATTACTTTCAATATTTTGTATTTTATTACCTAATGATAACCCCAATCCAATTGGTAAACCGTGGCCTAATGATCCTGTAGATGCCACAATATTCTTTATTTTATCTGAAGGGTGCCCACCTAAATGACCATCAAATTTACAATATTCTTCCAATTCATAATCCAGTAACCCAAAATGATCTAAAATAACATATAACCCAAGAGATGCGTGTCCTTTACTTAATATTAATTTATTGTTCTTTGAAAAATTTTCATAATACACAAATAAAATATCTAATACTGACAAAGAACTAGCAATATGACCTTCTTTTGAAATACGTGATACATCAATAATTTTTTTGATTAAAGTATCCATTTTACAATGTATTATAATGATCTCCCCATTCTACTAAAATGGTTGATTTATTGTCGGTTCTCTCGTATGCGCGTTTATATGCTTCGAATATTTGATTGGGATCGTCTAACCGAATTATTTCTATGTTTTTACATAGAACTCTAAATCCATCGGTAAAATCATCAATATGTTGAAAACTTGGATGTAAAGGTTTTTGAGATCCGATTGACGTTCTTATTATTATTTTTGATTTATAATCGGACATATTACTTATTTTATCAATATGATTAACCAGTTGATTGGATGCAAGTATCAAGAAATTCCATCTCGGAAAAATAGAAATTGGAACTCTACCATTTAATGACATTCCTAATGAAATACCCATTTGCATATCTTCATTGACTGGCATCTCTAACATTTTATCTCTACTCACATCGACAAGCGTATTTGTTATTGCGGTTCCGTCATATGTTACTGCTTGTCCCAAGAAAAAGGTATCGGGCTTTTGACTTAGCCAAGTCATTGATCTTTTTAATTCTTCAAAATATCTCATAATTAAAATTGTATTCTGATTCCACTTCCCGCGTGTGGATATTTGTTATTATATTGATAATAAATGATTTTTTCTGTCCATTCATAATAAGAATGATATTTTTTATTCCATACGACTTGTGTATCTGTACAAACTGATTTATTATTATCTTCTATTATAAATGTGATCGGTAAATCGTGGTAAACAGCATATTTATGATTTTCATAAAATGCTCCGGTTTCTGCGGTCATATCACCAACAAAACACCAAACATGATTCCCCGTTTCTTTTAATTTTTCATCAAGAGCAACTCCAACAGCTATAGGAATATTACCTGTTACGATTCCGGACGAATAAATTTTGTGAGATGGGTAACATAATGAAATAGATTTTCCATTAAGAATATCATTTTTTAATGTTTCTTTATCAACACCTTTTAATAAACATTGATAATGAGATCTCCAAGTACAAAATACCCAATCCTGTTCTTTAACATTCTCGAATATCTTAATCATTTGTTCTTCATTATTACTGTATAGATGAATAGGTGCCCTTATTTTTCCTGAGTTAAATAATGAGCATATCTCATCTTCAAATAATATAAGTTCTTCTTTTATCATCTCTTAAAATACATTACGGTGTCTTTAAACCAAGGTATTTTACATTGCTCTCTTAAAAAATTAGTGGATTCTTTATCTATTTCAAATCCTCTTGTTGACATTTCATTTATTACATAATCATTATTTTTACAATTAACATGACCGTTACCACTTTGGCCTTCAACCGCCCAACTTAAAACTATATCATTTTTGGTCGCTCGGCAAATATTATCAATAAATGTTTGTTCGTATTGAGATGGAATATGTTCTCCAACTTCAAGACAAAAAACTAAATCAAACTTACCAATATCTACTGGTTCAGAAAAATCCATTATTTTACAGAGATTATTAGTTAATTCGGGAGTCAATGGACTGCCATCAAAACCAACACATTCAAATCCATTTTCATTGAATTTTTTTGTGTACTTTCCATCGCCACATCCGATATCTATTATGGTTTTCAACCTATCTTTAATAAGATGAATGACCGCATAGGTTAGATATATGTCGCACATATGTGTGTTTGTTTCCTCGGTTGACAACCAATATCCTCTTTCGTGTATCATATTTTTATCCAATTATCAGGTATTAAATCTTTTGTGTTGCAAATTCCATCACCGACCCATTTTTTTGGTGATATAACAATTTTATCAATATATTGAGACATCCACGCTCCCCACCAACTAAATGAACTATTAGCAGTTATATGATGTTTCATTTTACTCATTATATATAATGAAATATAATCAATTTCATTGATAAAAACAAACCTATTTCCAATAAAATTTTCTCTACACCATAACATATCGTCTGAGAAAACAAGAATTTTTAAATCCTTTGGTACTAACGAGATAGCTTTATTATAATATTCCATTGTTTGAGGGGGGTGAATATCTGGATAATGTGTTACAAAATTACCTCTACGAACATGTAAGCTTATATGTCCAAAATATTCTGAATATTTATTAATTTTTTCTTGAAATTCAATTGGATCACTAAATAATCTTAGAATGTCTTTTCTTCTATGTATAAAATTTTTTTCACTTTGGAAATATCCATCATATTCGTGTTCTGGTTTATATTTTAATGGTGTATAAATGTATGGTGAATGTATTATAGGAACTATATAGTGTATACCGTGTATTGCATTTTTCATTGGAAATCTATTGAAAAGAAACATATAGTCCGCGGCATGAGGAGCGTTCCATATTTCTCCTGTCTGCATCGCTGATATTTTTTCATTAACATCTAACAGGCATAATTCGTCGTTATTATCTTTGGCCAGAGACCAAATTGCCGATATGTGAAATAAAAAATTTCCTATACCTCCAACTGGGTGAATGTATATCATATTATATGTGTTTTCTTAAATTTGTGCCCAAGTATGTAATGAAATGGCTTTTTCTTCATTATACATTTTATTAATTTCATTTTCTATTTCTTGTTCTGTGTAATTTAGGGGATAGTGTTTACCCATTATTTTTACAATAACGTTTTTTTGAATATCATATAAACCGTTGTGGGTTTTTAAACACCAATTTGGATAAATTTCTTGATCTGCGGGATAACATTTATCATTTATTATTTCACATGCTTTTTTAAAATATCCATCAAAATTTCCATAAGGTATTAACATTTCTTTAGAGATGTCTTTATTATACATAACAAAATTAATCATAAATGAATCACCCCCAATTCTTTCGATGCTGGACATTTGTTTACTAAAATTAAAATACGCCTTATGAAAATCTTTATATTGGGGAGATATGAAAAATATTGGCTTATTATCGTTATTAAATAAATTAATTGGCTTTATGAAAAAATTATCAGATTGCACGTCCAAATAAAATTTTTGTTCTGTTACATCTTGAAATACTGCCATAAGACTAGCAAAACACCAATATTTTGGTTTAAATTTTATATTATTTACATCACAGTTTGGGAAAACGTCCTTATCCATAACTGTTACAATAATACTATCATATTCTGTGTTATTTGGTTTAAATCCATCAGGGTTTATTAAAAATATTTTTGATGGTTGAGGATTTAAAAATCTTAGTGAATTTATAACGTATTTAAGTTTAACATAATCTTTTATACTAGATTTTATTAAAACATCATATTTTGGGGTATTTTCCATTAGTTAAAGTATTTTATATGATTTGTAATATCTTTTTATTCCATCTTCTAAAGATATAAATTTATAATTAGGTATTATTTTTTTAAATTTTTCTGTACATAAATCTTTTCTCATTTGACCATTTGGCTTTGTTTTATTATATTTAATTAATAAATGTTCAGAATTTGTTGCTTTAAGTGCAATTTTAGCGATAGTATCAATGGTAATGTTTTCTTCCGTTGCAAAATTAAATGATTCTGTTATGTCTTTTTCTATTATTATAGTTATAATTTTACCCATATCATCAGCATGCATGAATTGTCTAAGTGGAGTACCGTCACCATATAGTTCAATAAAATTTTGATTATTTTTATTCGCAATATATATTTTTTTAATTAGTGCCGTTACGAAATGACTCTTTTTTTCATCATCTTTATCTGATTCCCCATAAAGATTACAAGGCGTTATATATGAGTATTTTGTTCCATATTCTTCATTAGAAGCGTCTATTTGAATAGATAATCCTCTTTTAGCAATACCATATGATAAATTTGTTTTAGTTGGCGGACCCATATGAAGAATATCTTCTTTCATTGGATATTCATCTACTATATCTGGGTAAACACAACAACTTAAAACACCCAAAAATCTCTGAACATTATTTTCCCTGGCATATTTGATCATTAATGTGTTCATTAATGTGTTCTCCTCAAAATATTGTAATGGATGTTCTATGTTATCAAATATACCACCAACTTTAGCTGCTAAATGTATTACACGATTTGGTTTAATATTGTGATACATTTTTTGCACATCATATTGTGATGTTAAATCGTAATCTTTTGACGACACATACTTAGCGTATGGTAAGAATTTTTTTAAAGCATTACCAACTAATCCTGACCCGCCTGTAACTAATATTATATCCATGTTTTTAATCCTTCCTTATTGTATTCGTCAATGTCTTTTGTAATTAAATTTCGTAATTCAAAATATCGTTCTTTGGGTATTAAAGGACAGAAATAATTATGGGGACTCTGATGTGAAAATAAAGACATATTATAAGAGTCATTAATTAATCCCATTGATTTAACTTCATCATATAAATCTGTGCCTGGATAAGGGGTAAAGAAACTTAATGTAATTCTAAATGGTTTAAGTCTCTTTACAAATTCAACGGATTTAATAATTGATTCTTCAGTATCTCTGGGAAACCCTATTATCATATATGCTTTCCATTCTATTTGATTGTTATTAAGTATTTCTGCCGCTCGTGAAAAATCATCTGTTGTTTCTCCTTTTTTAACATATTCAAGAGTATTATTATCTCCACTTTCTAATCCTAAGCTCATTTGCCCACACCCCGCCGCCTTCATCATTTTAACCATTTCATCCGATATTGAATCCGCTCGGGTATCGCATCTCCAATGAGCAGGTACGTCATATTTTGAACAAAATTCGGCAAGTCGTTTTTTATTAACGGTAAAAGTTTCATCCCAGAATGTAAAATAGTCAGATTTAAATCTATCATTTACATATTTCATTTCTGATATTATTCTATCAACCGATTTAAATGTAACTTTATGATGCCACATTATTTTAGACGCACAGAAAGTACACATAAATGGACATCCTCTAGTTGATAAAACATGACCATAACCATTCGGTGAGTATTTGTCCAATAGAATATCATAATTCGGGAATGGGATCTCATCTAGATTTTTAATTCTATTTCCACGCGATTCATATTCTCCACAAAAAACTTCTACTCCCTCTGGATATGCTGTCGGATCAGTTGAAGGATGATTACCACCAACAATAACAGGTATTTTATATTCGTTTGCGATCTCAATGATTTTCAATGCTGATAGATATTTAACATTAAGAACATTAATACCTATTTTATTTGGTCTAATTTCTTCTAATGTTTTATGTAATTCCACCCATACTGGATGATTTGGATCGTTAAGCGAATTAATATATATATCATAATGATCCGTTCTTTCAGAATACCCCGCATAGTGGGCATTTCCACCGATTTCCATATTTTTAATAAAAACATCGTCACCTTTATCTACCATTTGTGTTCCAACTGCTAGTAGAGAGAGCGGAACGTAATCTTGTTCTAATCCGATGAATCTATAAAATGGTGGATTAATTAATAAAGTCATTCGTATCCGTTATTTCGTCATAGAGAGGTTTATTTTGTAAATATTCTGCTGTTATAAGTGAAACTTCAGGAAATTTCTTCATGTCATTGTGTGGATTTAGATCATTATAAATATATAGTATCCTATCAATAAATTTAATACGTTTTATACCTGCCATCTCTATCATTGGATACATAAACGCTAAATCACCACATGTTGGTAACATATTACCATAATCATCATTAAAATCTTTTTTGTCTATTAAATCCCATAATTTTCTTTTAAATGTTCTCAGGTGACTTGTCAACCAAACACGATTTCTTCTATATGTTCTGGTATTAAAAATTGGCTTACAATAATCGCTGTAGGTATTACTTAATGGTACATATTGTCCATAAGTTAGCCATATATCATCCTGATAAATTTCATTTAAATATGACAGGACGGAATTATTGGACAGCCAATCATCTCCATCTAATGTTATAATAATATCTTCTTTATCTGATGAAAATGTTTTTATTCCTGTATTCATATTTGGTAATGAATGCGTCAGTCTAATATCGTTTCTAATCGTGAGAGCATTATATTTTTGAATTATATCCCAAGTACCATCTGTTGAGTGGTCATCAATAACCACTAATTTATAATTCTTATAATCTTGATTGATTACTGAATCTAAACATTTTTCTATCCATTCGACCGCATTATGAACAGTAACTAAAACTATGAAATGATTATTCTTCATTTACTTTTCTGATTATATTTCCTATTAAATTGTTTGATAGGTTAGTTAATCCACCATTTGTTGTTGTAAAAAAATTACTCCATTGTTGATGTCCAGCGTACCAATGAGCACCTATTGATCCTTCGGTAAATCTTGGCGGTACATCTTTTAAAAAATCGGGGATTGAACTCGCATCATGTGAATAAACCACATCCATAGTTAAATTGACCGCTGCGGATATTTGATTGATACTGTCAATATTTCTAAAATGTTCATTATATAAAGTGGGGCCAATTGCCTGATATTGTGTTGGTATCTCTCTACTTTTTATAACTTCCAATAGAAGTTTAAAAAATGAGCTTCTTGGTTGTGCCATAAGAAATCCTATGGAATGCCCATATGCCGAAGTACAAACGAATGTTTCTTTATCTCGATTTTCTATTGTATTGACGACCAAGTTAGTTATGGGTTTAAAATATATTATATCCATGTCCGACCATACACCACCAAATGTGGTTAATAAATGTAATCTAATAAAATCCGATTTATGAACTTCGGTTGCGGTATTCTTAAAACCGATCTCATCGAAATCTACCGCTGTTGATTTTATTGGAAGTTTTAATATTTCAGATACATAATTATCACATTCAACTGGATAACATAATTCACCTGTTGCCCACGTTGTGTGAGTTTTTGGAAGCTTTGGATACCAAAACATTATTTCCCAATCTGGATTATATTTCATAAACGATTTTACTGTCAAAAATCGAATATATGGCATAACTCCGCCACCCCAATAGATGTGAAATATTTTAGGAATTTGTGTCAAATTCCAAATGTTTTCTTTTTCCATAGTAAATGTGTCCCTTTTTAAATTCCGTCGATAATGAAAGTCGTTTCCCTAAAATTGATTGTATTTGATATATTCCAGATTTTGGTATATTTAATTGCCACTCCATAAGTCTGTTGTGTTTGCTCTATAACCAGTTTCATTTTCAATGACACTAAGAAGAAGTTTTTTATTCATTTCATGTAATTCATTAATGTTTGGTAATTCCCACACACTTTCATGATATTGATGTATAACTGAAAGTTTGTCTTCTATTTTCATAGTTAATCCCAGCCTGCGTATTCTTACAATCAGTTCATCATCATCATATGCGACTCCGAGGGCAAATCTTTCATCAAATCCATTTAATTTGGCCATATTATTTCTGGACATTGCGGAACAGAAATGATATCCTACTGGCCTATATATTGAGTGATTATACCACCCTACCGACTCCCATCCAACATATGGTTGTTGTGGAAATGATTTGAAGAAATCAACCATATATCCTTTACAATATTCTGATAATAATTTAGTTGCTCGCCGACCTATTCCATATGCTGATATACTAATATAATTTGAATCATTAATATTTTCACTAAGATATGCGAGCACGTCATGTACATGGAGACATTCGGGATTTTGTAAAACAATGATGTCACCTTTAGCTTGCTTCATTCCAATATTAAGTGGAATACATGAATTAAGATACCATTTGTCTTCTTTTTCTAATCTTATTATTTTTAAGAATGGAAATTCTTCAACCAGATCTTCTAACCTCTGTTCTGGCGAGCTGCCATCATCGACGGCAATAAGTTCGAAGTCTTTATATTCTGATCTTGTTATTGATAACAAAGTTTCATAAAATAAATCTTTGCGGTTGTAATAACCTGTTACTATACTTATTTTTTTATTCATTCTTATCCCCAATAATAGCAATCCATTAAATCCTGTAATCCCTCTTTTAGTTCTTTTTTGGTTGGATGCAATGTTTTTATTTGTTCCAGTGTTTCGGAAATGTGATATTCGAGATGTTGAATTTCACATTCCATTTCCACGGCCTCATTTATGAGACGTTTACGTTTTTGATTATCCGTTTCTACCTTTTTCATAGTAACAATGTTTTTGTTCCTAAATATAAGTTTTTATATTGTAATAATCAAGTTATGGGGAATATTTATATAGAAATCAATATTTATCATTATGAAAATTATCATATCCGAAAGACAGGTTAAATACATATTGGGAAATACCAATATTGTTAACGAACAAAATGACACAACTAATGATCATAACACATTGATTGTATTACAAAATAGTATCAATGATCTTATTGACAAGAAACAAAAAGAAATTTTAGATACTACCGCTGTGAGAATTGTGGGGAACGCTCAAAACTTGAAGCTACAAATTGGGAAACATCCCTATGATATGAAACAAATGGTTCGTGGTGTATATGCGATTGTAATACCACCGAATTCTTCATTTGCGTTTGCTGGCCCACCAATGTCAACACTATTACCAGAAATTGAGAAGATTGCTGAGTACAAAATTCTAGTTGAAAAACATCCAGAAATTCAATCACAAATCGCAAAGGGGCTAATTAAAGGGGCGGTTTACACCGATGATCAAAATCAAGGGACATTTAAATTCACAGTGTCGAAAAAATTAGCAGATACTGCCGATATGAAATCTGCTGTTCTTTTTGGAACTCCATATCCATTTGGTGAATTTTTGGAAAGAAATAAACTTATTTATAAATTTAAAAATGGATTATTTGGTACATTAGAATCTGGACAACTTTCTGTTAATTTATCTAGTATTCCACTTAAATTAACTCAGGCTCAGTCAACTCCAGGAATAGTACCATCAGCACCAATTAGAATTGTACCAATGACTCTCGGTGACTTATTTAATTATGATAGTATTGAATTTAAAGATGAAAACGCTGCCAATCAACAGATGGGTAAATTTACTCAACAAATGAAATCATTGATTGAAAAATATGGTGAGCCGTTTATTAAACATATTTATTCTCAAAATCCAACTATTCAAGCATACTCAAGTATTGACGGAGACCCTGCACAACAAATTGTTGGTGAATATCAACCATGTTCAGGTAATAAAACAAGACAAGAATATGATTTATGTTTATCTCAAGAAAGAGCGAAAAAAATTGCGGAAGTATTAAATCAAGCACTTCCAGAATTAGAAGGAGCGTTCAAATTTAAAGGAATGGGTGAAACAAATCAATTTGGCCCTGGATGGACAAAAGAAAATCCAACTATACCTGAACAAACCGCACCTAATAGAAGATATGTATTAACACCAATTAATCCTTTTACACCTACACAATAGTATGAAATTATCGTTACTGGCAAAAGAAATTTTAAATGAATTACATAATGTTAGTTTCGACTCTAGGGTGTGGACTTCGATTATGTTAAAACAAACCAGATCTGCTGCTGAGATGGTGGATAAGAAAGAAAAATACATATATATTAGATGTTCGGATTATCCA
>Ga0315273_10002219_pt1 | contig 22763 bp, 18 predicted proteins | sample YL17G02_0_MG_FD_205753 | JGI IMG/M metagenome (GOLD analysis project Ga0315273, IMG submission 205753) | Sediment microbial communities from Yellowstone Lake, YNP, Wyoming, USA - YL17G02_0 | ecosystem: Environmental > Aquatic > Freshwater > Lake > Sediment | place: USA: Wyoming | collected...
AAATATAACGCCCAGCCAAAACGCATTGATCGACAGATCGGCCAGTAAATGGGCCGCGAGGGTATTGGCCAGGCGCGGTCGTTCCAGGGGCAAAAAACGGCAGAGATACCAGCTGAACAAGCCCAAAAACATTTCCAGCACCAACGGCGGGAGCAGGAACAGAACCGCTTCCCGAGCGGTCGCGCCGGTCGAAGTCGTAAAGAAAAAGACGATCCCGGCGCTCAGGAGGCCCCAAAGCAGACCCAGAAAGACGAACTGTCGCCGGGATCGAAATAACGGGGAAGAAATCAATTTTTGACCTCAATGCCGCCCATAAAACCCGTTCCTTTTACGATCAGTCGCTTGGCGGGCGTCGCGACCGGAGTGGTTTTGTTTTCTATGCCGCCTAATACGGGAGATTCGCTGATGATCACTTCCCATTCAACCGGAACTTTTATTTCAATACCGCCCATAAAGGTCCGGGCTTCTATGGTCATCTCCGTCCCCTCCATGTTGGCGTTGCGTAAATCCAGCGAGCAGCCGCCCATGGCAACATAGATCTCCCCGCCTTTTAGGTTTTTACTCAGATAAGTATAGCGGCCGCCTCCCAATATTGCGGAAACCCGAATGGTATCCCGGTCGACCGTCTCTTGTTTGCCCGGATCGCATTCAAGGCTTTGCGCGCTTTCTGTTGAGCCGCAAGCCATGCGAGGGTGCCGGCAGCGGGACGATCGCCAAACCGATCCCCTGGCAATGTGGTAACCGATAATAATGAGCAGAAAAGGCCACAGGTCATGAAATCTGAAATACAGAATGTCCAGGTTTCTCAATTGAAACAGGACCCCCAGCAGGACCAAGACAAAACCCCAAAAAACCTGGCGACCGCGCCGGGGCTGAATAATCTTGGCCAGACCGATTACCATGAGCAAAACCGGCCAATAATCAGCGATATTGAAATGAACAGGATAACCGAATGTGCCCAATAAAAGCAGCGCTCCGGCGATCATGACCAAAAGACCGATGACAAACCCCACCCTGAACTGTTTTTTTTCTTTTTCTTGCATAGCTTTCTCCTTGGATGAATTTCTGAAAAAGATCAGACAACGGTTCCAATATAAATAGTCCTTTTAAAAAAAACAGCCCATTTTCGGCGAACGGCGGCCCTCAATCGGCGAAACGCGACCGGTCGATTATTAATCGTCTCATAATAATATTGACACGCCAGCAAAAAAATACTTATCGAGATGAGGCTTCAGCCGAAATCATATGTCAATACTATTTTGAGACCGTTAATATATCGATGATCTGGATACGCTGGGGTCGGATGAAATTATAAAACAACCCCGGTTTAGTGACAAACTAAAAAAAACCGCGTTTCATGATCCGATATTCATTATTCCGACTATCTTGCCATTGACCTTTGAGGGTATTGCTGATACCATACTTATAAAATAGCAACGGCTCATCTCTCAAGAGTGAGCCGTTTTGTTTGTAAACAAATTGAGAAATGAATCCAAACCCGTCCTCATCATCAACCCCTGCTCAACAAGGCCGCCGGAATCTTTGGGTCCTGGCTGCCAATTCCTTTTTACGCGGAGCCCATAACAGCATCTATACGGTGATCTGGCAACCGTTTGTCTTAAGCCTGGGCGCTTCCATGCCGACCCTGGGTTTACTCAACAGCCTGGGCGGCCTGAACGGGGTAGTCACAACCTTGGTGCAGCCTTTGGGCGGGTGGTTTGCCGATCGCCTGGGTCATAAACCATTTATGATCGTATCCAGCCTTGCGATCCTGGCCGCCTATGGGCTTTTTGCCCTTGCCGGCGGCCTTGATATCTGGTCACTTTTGCTGATCGGCGTGGTTTGCTTCGGCATCTCCGCGATCTCGCGCCCGGCCCTTTCAGCAATGACCGCCGAATCCGTGGCCGTGGAACAACGCGGCCGCGCCTTCGGTTTGATCGTCATGGCTGCCATGATTCCCGGCGTTTTTATGCCGATGCTCAGCGGGTGGAGTGCGGACCGATTCGGTTATCTGAATGTCTTCGCCCTTATGCTCGCCTTGGAGGCCCTGGGATTATTCTTGGTATGGCGTTACTTAGTGGTCAAGCGCCACACCCATAATAGGAGCATCACTTGGCAAGAAGGAATACGCGCCCTGCGCCGATCCAGCCAGCCGCCTAAAGGATTAGTCGGGTTTTTCTGCGCGGTTGCCGGCGATTCTTTATCCTGGGGCATGGGCTGGGGCATCCTGTACGGCATGTTGAATAAAAACTACCATTTCACGATCATGCAGCTCGCGATCATGCAGTGCGTCATGTCTTTAACCTGGGTCGTATCCCAAATTCCGATCGGCCGCTATATCGACAAGCACGGCAGCAAAGGCATGCTGATTTTCTCCGAAGCGCTCGGCATCCCCTTAATGCTGGTCTGGATGACCACAACCCGTTTCGAAATATTCGTGTTTTCACAAATCCTTTTCGGATTGACCGCCTCGACCTGGGTGCCGACCGTGAACACCTTTCTCACCCACCAGGTCAGCGACACGGAACGGGCCGAAGCCTTCGGCCGGCTCAATACGTTTCGCGGTGTCATTGCCTGTCTCGGTCCGATCATCGGTGGTCTTTTATACGCCTGGGGCGGAATCCGCGCACCCCTGATCGCCAACCTGATCGGGATCTTTATCGTCATTGCCATTCTGGTCTTTTTTGTGCATGAGCCGAAAAAACAAGAAGATTGAAGATTCAAAATTGAAGATTAAAGATTCATTTTTTGAGATAGCTTGTGGCCATAGCGGATGTTTTTGAAGGTTTTTGTTTTCCGCGAAGATGAACCGTGAGTTGTGAACCGTGAACCTTTAAAAAAGATCGTTTTGAGGAGTCGGCTTGTCTTTTCGCGACCGGGTATAGATGATCCGGTATTGATCTTCAGCCCCTTCAAAGCAAATCCGGCACTCGCCCGAATCCCCCTCTTCCACTCCAACGCAATGGGTGCATTCCGGGTTCTGGGGCAACGGTTCCAGGCGGACTTCGAACCCGATTTCCCGGTACAAATCTGCGGCCTCGCTCAAGCGCGGTTCACAGGCTATGAATTTGCGCTCCCAGCCTTTTTGCGCTAATAAATCGTGATTCAAGTTTTCTTCTCCCGGCAATCTCAAATCCTTTTATTCTTTATCGCGATCGATATCGTTGTCGTTGTCGTCATCGTAATCGTGGTCGAGTAGGGGCAGGTTTAAAAGACAATTTCGGGAAGAAATTGTGCCCTGCCCATGTAATTCAGCGCAAGCTAATCACGCGCCGCGCGTGACTGCGGCTACCTCAAAACAATAGGCAACGTTAGGGGTTGATTACTGACTGCATTCAAACTCCGTTGTCCATAAAAATCAAAACTTTATTAAAAAGTGCTGTCAGCCATGGTCGGTTCCTGAAACGCGCCGGATCCGATAAGGGCGAAAATGTCATGGCCCGCATCCTCAGGTTGCATGTTTTCAACTCGGCAGGCAAAGCCCTTTCGATTTCACGGCCGGCTTGAACGAGTTCTGCTTGCGCTTCCCGGGGCTTTTCAATAAACGCATACAGGGCCTTTTTAAACGCTTCCCAATGCCGCGGCTTGAAATAGACCTTCCTGAGCTCAACCAAAGACAGGAGCGAATGATTCGCCAAGTCCGGAATTAAAAATTCCAGGGTCGCTTCCCCGGTCTGCTCCGGCCGGCCGGATGGGTCCCGGATCGTGGAGAGGAAATCCCAAACAGGTCGTCGATCCGTGATCAGGAACGGATAGGCCGCCAAATAACTTTCAAAAAGCCCGCCCCAGGCCGAGAGAACCTGTTCCACTTGTTGCTCGCTTAACGAAACTTCCGGCGTCAAGGGGGGCAGGTCGTTTAAAAAACCGGGGGCCTCTTCTTCTTCCTGTAAAACCGTTAAAGGAGACGGCCGGGTCCTGATCCGTTCCAGGATTCGATCGGCTTCTGCTGCCCGGGTTTCGATTTCATGGGCCAAATGGAGCGTCAGGTTCCATTGCCTGCCCCGGTTTTGACTCCGCGGAGATACGGGCGAATTCAAACCACGCAGTTCCTGTTCAATTTCCCGGCTGGTTTCCCCCATATTTTCCCGGCTCCGGACGGTTTTGAGATAAGTATTGGAGGCCATCTCCTGTTTTTGCGCCGGTCGTTGCTTGAAATCCGCGATCTGTTTTTTGAAATCCAGATCCGGTTTGAGATCCAAGGGCGGGTAAATGAAGCGGACCGGCCCGGAATCGTCTTCGAATCGATAAGCCGCGGGGGGCTCCAGGTACCAAGGCAAGCCGACCACGACCGGCTTGAAGAACAAGCAGAACATTTTTAAACGGGCTTCGTTTGTGACTGGAAAAGGAAAAAATAGACCGGCCGAATCCAATTCCTTTTCCAGCTCTTTTGTTTGCATCTGTCAAGCCTCCTTACCCATCATCCAAACCCGTTCAATATAACATCGATCCGCGGGCTTGACAAAAAAATTGGTACTTAGCTTCCACATATCGACAATTTATTGTCGATAGTATCTAAAGAGTTAAATTTCGCTCAAAATGGTCAAAACTTTTTTCAAACGAAGGCTTCTGTCGTTCTTTTTCAAACCGCTAACTTCTTTAAAAAAGAACATTATCGTAAGATCGGCAAGCGCGACAGCATATTTATAAGCGCCAAAGACATTTTACCTGCTGCAAGTAAGTTTAACAATTACGGCGCTTGCCATTACCGCCCCGATGCCATTAGTTAGCGGTTTGAAAAAGAACGACAGAAGCCGATACCCTATTTTGGTTCCGGCTCGTCCGGATTGGGATATTTTGACAGGATTAACAAGATGAGCAGGCAAAAACTTTAAAGCGTCTTTTAACATCCAGTAAATCCTGTTAATCCTGTCAAGAAAATTTCCTCGCAGTTTTGTTACGGGGGAATTTCATTGCCGAAAAAACCACTGATTTTGCCTTGACTATCCCGATCACATAGATTAAAAGCTAACCTTTAACTTATGAAAATAATTAGGCTATTTGCATTTTACTCAACCTGTCTTTCTTAGAAAAATCAATAACCTATGGAAAAGACCAGTAACGTTTTAGAAGACCGTAAAAAAAAGATTGAACACTTGCAGGAGCTCGGCATCAAGCTTTACCCGGCCGGATTTAAACCGGATCTCACCATTGCCGCGGCTCTTGAAAAATTTAAAGATCTGCCGGCCGAGGCCCCGCCGGAAGAGTCCCAAACCTTTGTCTTGGCCGGTCGGATCATGTCCATCCGGGATTTCGGTAAAGCTTCATTCATCCACCTTAAAGACCGTACCGGCCGTATGCAGGCCTATATCCGCAAAGACAAGATCGGCGAAGATCTTTTCAAAATCTTCAAGTTAATGGATATCGGGGATTTTATCGGTATAAAAGGTTCTTTTTTCCGCACCAAAACCGCTGAATTGACCATCCTGGCTCAGGAAGTCGAGTTGCTGGCAAAAGCCATGCGGCCCTTGCCGGAAAAATGGCACGGCTTAGCCGATATCGAAACCAGATATCGCCAGCGCTACCTGGATCTGATTGTTAATGATCATGTTAAAAAGGTCTTTGTAACCCGCAGCCGGATCATTCAATCCATTCGCGATTTTTTCATCAAAAGGGATTTTCTGGAAGTGGAAACCCCCATGATGCAGCCCATTCCCGGCGGGGCTACGGCCCGGCCGTTCAAAACCTTTCACAATGCCCTGGGCATGGACCTTTACTTGCGGGTGGCGCCGGAACTTTATTTGAAAAGACTGGTGGTGGGCGGCCTGGAACGGGTGTTCGAGATCAACCGCAATTTCCGCAATGAAGGCGTTTCGATCAAGCACAACCCGGAATTCACTATGCTGGAGTTTTATCAAGCCTTTGCCACTTATGAAGATTTAATGGTCCTGACCGAAGAGCTGTTTCTTGAAGTCTTGCAACAGGTGGTCGGCAAACCGGAAATCGTATACCAGGAACGTAAAATCAATTTCGAGACGCCTTGGCGCCGCATCGCTTTTTTTGAGGCCCTGCAAAAAATAGGCACTGTGCCTGCCGATATCCTGGCAGATCCCGGCAAGGCGATCCAATTCGCCCATTCCCAAAACATTGTCATCACCAAGCAGGATACTCTGGAGCAGGTCCTGACCAAGATTTTCGACCAGTTGGTTGAACCGCAATTGGTGCAACCGACTTTTATATACGGCTATCCGACCAAGATATCGCCTTTATCGCGTCGCAACGATCAAAACCCGGAAATCACGGACCGTTTCGAGCTCTTCATTGCCGGCAGCGAAATCGCCAATGCTTTTACGGAATTAAACGACCCCATCGACCAGCGCGGACGGTTCGAGCACCAGGTGGCATTACGGGAAGCGGGCGATGAAGAGGCCCAGTTTATGGACACGGATTATTTGACCGCCATGGAATACGGCCTGCCGCCGACCGGCGGAGAAGGCATCGGGATCGATCGTGTGGTCATGCTGCTCACCGATTCGACCTCCATCCGGGACGTGATCTTTTTCCCGCATATGCGCATGAAACAGGATTAATGTTTTTTGATTCCTCAAAAGCATGGGATCAAAAAACATTTTCTTTCAAGTTAGGAAACCAGAGCATTTATGCTTTTTGAATCTTTTCTGAGCATTCGATATTTAAAGGCCAAGCGCAAGCAGACCTTTATTTCCGTGATTACGGTCATTTCCATTGCCGGCATTGCGGTGGGCGTGATGGCTTTGATCGTGGTCCTGTCCGTGATGAACGGTTTCCGCGCCGACCTCATGTCCAAGATCCTGGGTATGAATTCTCATCTGTTTGTGCTGAATCATGGCGGACCTTTCAACAACTACCGGGAAGCCCTTGCTAAAGTCCGGGCCGTGGACGGAGTAGTAGCTTCGACCCCTTTTATATACAGTCAGGTCATGGTCAACCACATGGGCAATGCCTCCGGCGCCGTTCTTTGGGGCATCGACTCCCGCAGCGCCGGAGAGGTGATCAATATCAAGAAGATCATTAAGTCCGGTTCCTTTAACTCCCTGGCAGAAAAACAGGGCGAATTTCCCGCTATTATTATCGGCAAGGAACTGGCCGGCCGCATCGGCGCAGGCAAAGGCAATGTGTTGACCGTCATTTCGCCCCAGGGCAAATTGACCCCTCTGGGCCGCACACCCAACAACCGTAAATATCTGGTGACCGCGCTTTTCGACTCCGGTTATTACGAATATGATGCCAACATGGCTTTTGTTTCCTTGGCCGAAGCCCAGGAACTGCTGGGTATGGAAGATCAGGCGATCGGTCTGCAAGTGAATCTCAAAAACCTGAATGCCACTGAAAAAGCCGGGGCCCTGATCGAAAAAAGCCTGGGGTTCCCTTTTTACACTCGCGACTGGAAAGAAATGAACCGCAGCCTGGTCGAAGCCCTGCTTTGGGAACAGATTGCCATGTGGGTCATCTTGGCCATGATCGTACTGGTGGCCGGCTTGAACATTATCAACACCCTGGTCATGGTTGTTTTGGAAAAACACCGCGAAATCGCCATTCTGCGCACCATGGGCGCTGCCAGAAAAAGCATTATGGCCATTTTTGTTTTACAAGGCCTGATCGTGGGCCTGGTCGGGACTTTGCTAGGGCTCTTGTCGGGGCTGGGCATCTGCGCCTCCATTGCCCGCTTTAAATTCATTCATCTGCCGGCCGATGTTTACTATATCGCCACCTTGCCGGTCAAAGTGGACTGGATGGAAGTCTTGATGATTACGGCGGCCTCATTGACCATTTCTTTGCTGGCCACCCTTTACCCGGCCTGGCGCGCCGCGCAGCTTAACCCGGTGGAAGCCCTGCGCTATGAGTAAGAAGTGAATCCTTTTTAGGGAGAAGATGGGTGCTGGAATTAAATAACATCTCTAAATCGTTTCAGCATAACGGCAACCTGATCCAGGTCTTGCAAGGTATCGACCTGAAGGTCCGGGCCGGCGAGACCGTCGCGATCACCGGCGCTTCCGGCGTCGGCAAATCCACTTTGCTCAACATCATGGGCATCCTGGAACCGCCGACCCAAGGCCGGATTTTCTTTCAAGGCCAAGATGTCCGGACCCTGCCTGATTTGGAGCTCTGCCGGTTGCGAAACCGTCAAATCGGTTTTGTTTTTCAATTTCATCATCTGCTTTCGGAATTGAACGCGCTGGAAAACACCCTATTGCCGGCCCTGATCGCCAGACAAAGCAAAGCCGAAGCCCAAAACCGGGCCGTTGCGGTCCTGACCAAAATCGGCCTGGCTCAACGCCTGAACCACCGCATCGGCGAACTTTCCGGAGGAGAACAGCAGCGGGTGGCGATTGCCCGGGCCCTGATGATGCGTCCCGTAATTCTGCTGGCCGATGAACCCACGGGAAACCTGGATACCGGAACAAGTAATGAAATCGGAGACCTGTTCCTGCAACTGAACCAAACCGAAGGCCTGGCGATTGTGCTGGTCACCCATAATCGGCAACTGGCCCGGAGAATGTCACGACAGATGGAGATTACCAATGGACGGATTCAATAAAGGAAACATACGGAAGGGTTTGATCTTTCAATTCCTTCCGCGGCTGTTCTTTGTTTTAAAAGGGCTGGTTTGTGTCATGGGAATAATCCTTGTTCTCACCGATTCGGCCCGAGCCGAGGAGCCGGTAAAAGTGGCGATTATGCCTTTTCAAATTAACGCAGCCCAAAACCTGAATCACCTCAGAGAGGGCCTGCAAACCATGTTCCATGACCGGTTGGCCGGCTTGGGCTTTAAAATGATCGACCTGCAAACGATAAAAAAACATCCGCTGACCGAGAAAGCAAGCAAGGATCCCGCTACGGCCGCAGCCTTGGGAAAAGAGCTGGGAGCCGATTTTGTCGTCTTCGGCAGCCTGACCCAGGTGGGCAAAAAGATCAGCTTGGACGTGAAGGCCGTGGATGTAAACGGCATCCGGTCGCCTGTCGCCATTTTTGTTGTGGAAGAAACTATGGACCAATTAAAAGAGGCAATCAACAAGGCGGCGAAAGGCGTTCATAACGGCATCTCCGGCCTGGAGCGGATCGATTCCATGAAAATCAAAGGCAATAAACGGGTTGAGACCGAAGCCATCCTGGCCGTCATCAGCAGTAAGCCGGGTGAAGTCTTGGACAATGACCAATTGGATAAGGATCTCCGCACCGTTTATGCTATGGGTTTTTTTAAGGATGTAAACATTGAAACCGAAAACGGCCCTCAGGGCAAAGTCGTGATTTTCAATGTGATTGAAAAACCGTCCATCGGTTCCATCAGCTTTCGCGGCAACAAGAAAATAAAGATAGACGATTTACGCAAAGAAACCGGGGTTAAACTTTATGCCATTCTGAACCAGGGCGAAATCAAACAGGCCGTCAACCGCTTGAAGGAGTATTACCGTCAAAAAGGGTTTTATAACGTTCAAATCACCGAGATCATCGAAGAGCGCTCCAACAACGAGGTGGCGTTGACTTTTGAAATTATTGAAGAAAGCAAAGTTTACCTTAAAGAGATCGACTTTACCGGCAATGCCCATTTTAAAGATGGCGTTCTGCGGGATGCCATGCAGACTAAGAAAAAAGGGCTCTTTTCGTTCCTGACTCAATCGGGGTTGCTGGATAAAAAGCAATTGGAAACCGACGTGCAACGGATCGTTCTATTTTACCATAACCACGGTTACATTAAGGTAAAAGTCGGCGAAGCCCAGGTCGTGTACGACGAAAAAAAGAAGGGGCTGAAAATCCTTATGGATATCGTCGAAGGGCCGCAATATCTGATCAACGAAGTGAAAATCGAAGGCGATTTGATTTTGCCCCTTGCGGACCTCCTGAAAAAGATCAATATCAAGCAAGGAAAACCTTTCAACCGCGAAATCATTCGGAACGATATTTTGGCTCTCGAAGAAGTGTACGCCGATCGAGGTTACGCCTATGTGGATGTGCTGCCCATTACCGCTGAAAATGACGAGAATAGACAGGCCAATATCACTTACCGCATCACCCAAGGCGAAAAAGTACGCTTGGAACGCATCAATATCGCCGGGAATAGTATTACCCGCGACAAAGTCATCCGCCGGGAACTGAAGCTGAACGAAGGCGAATATTTCAGCGGCAAAAATTTCCGTAAAAGCAGGCTCAATTTATACCGGATCGACTATTTTGAAGAAGTGAATATCGACACCAAAAAAGGCAGTGGCGACGATTTGATGATCATGGATGTCAAGGTCAAGGAAAAAGCGACCGGGTCCATCTATTTCGGGGGCGGTTACAGCGATTACGATAAAGCCATGGGTAAAGTAATGATTGAAGAACGCAATTTATTCGGCAAGGGTCAGAGCCTGTCCGCTTCCGTCCAACTCAGTTCCCGCACGACCCAATTTGATGTCAAATTCACGGAACCCTGGCTGTTTGACAAAAATCTGTCGGCCGGCATCGATCTCTATAAACTGAAAGAAGAAAATGATTACTACACCAAAGACGGTTGGGGCGGCGCCCTCCGTTTAGGATTTCCCATCGAAGCCATTGACGAAGATACGTTCGGGTCCATCCGCTACGGTTATGACGATAGTAACATTATCATCCCTTCCGGAGCCACGGCAATTATAGCCCAATCCATCAAAGACATGGAAGGGCAACATATAACCAGCAGTATCACCCTGGGGTTAAGCCGTAATATCAAAGATCTCAAAGATGATCCTTTTTTCCCCAGGCACGGTTCCATCAATGCCATCACCTATGAATATGCCGGCGGTTTTCTGGGAGGCGATGTGGCGTATAATAAATTGAACTTGAAATCGGCCTGGTTTTTCCCCCTGTTTTTAGATACTGCCTTTGCCGTGCAGGGCCGGTGGGGCTTGGTCAGCGAAGGCTCGGACGGCATTCTGCCTGCCTATCAGAAGTTCTACCTCGGCGGCATAGACAGCGTCCGCGGTTTTAAAACCAAGAGCATTTCCCCCATAGATCCTGTTTCCGGCAATAGGGTCGGCGGCGAAAAAATGATGGTCTACAACCTGGAATACCGTTTTCCGATTTATAAACGCCAAGGGGTCACCGGTGTCCTGTTCTTCGATGCCGGCAACGTGTACACCACGGATCAAAGCTATTCTTTTTCAAACCTGAAAAAGAGTTACGGCGCCGGCGTTCGCTGGCGTACAGGCCTGTTCCCCATCCGCCTGGAATACGGCATGATCATCGGCCCGACCGGAGATGAACCCGCAGGCAGCTTTGAATTCATGTTAGGGTATCCGTTTTAAACAAAAAACAATGTATGCTTAAATAAAAGGAGGAGTTTATGAAAAGAATGAGTCGATTATTTCTGGGAATCTTATTGTTTACCGTATTTACGGCCGCCAATGTCGTGGCGGAAGTTAAAATCGGGGTTTTCGATTTAGAGAAATTCCAGCAAAAATCCCAGATCATCAAAAAGAAACGGGAAACCATGGAAAAACGGTTTACCCCTGCGAAACAGAAAGTGGAACAGGAAAATGAAACCCTTAAGAAGTTGGAAGCCGATTTTCAAAAAAAGCGTTCGGTTTTGGCTGTGGATGCCATTAACGATATGCTGCTTGATATCGACGCCAAGCGGCGCCTGGTGAAATTCCTGTATGAGGACTTCCAAATAACCGTGAAAGCGGCTGAAATGGAAGCCGCTAAAACCGCGGAAAAAGACCTGAGCGAAATCATTAAAGCCCTTGCCAAAAAAGAGGTTCTCACCATCATCTTTGAAAAAAACGTTCCGGGTCTTCTTTGGAGCGAAGGTGCCGTCGATCTCACGGATAAAGTGATTGAAACCTATGACAAGACCATAAAACCCTAAAGGTTTTATTGATCCTGAAAAGCATAGGATCAAAAAAACCTGAATTCCGGCAAAGAATTGCCGGAATAAGCCGAGACAAAAGTAGTAAGAAATAAATTTTTGACAGGATTAACAGGATTTACCGGATGTTGATAATTGCGTTAAGGTTTTTATCCTGTTCATCTTGTTAATCATGTCAAAATATCTTAAATCCTTGTGAGAGTATCATAGGGAAACAGATGGAATACACTCTGCAACAAATAGCACAGACGATCGACGGTCAGGTCATGGGTGAATCCGGGGTCATAATCACCGGCGTGGGCGCCTTGAACACGGCTCAACCCGGCCAGATCTCTTTTTACGGCGATCCCCGCTATCAGAAGGATCTGGCCGAGACCCATGCTTCCGCTTTGATTGTCGGCGTGGTGATCGAGCAGTTTAAAGGACCGCAAATTGTGGTGGCCAATCCCCAATTGGCTTTTGCCAAAGTGATTGCTCTTTTTGCGCCGCCCCTTTCCGGCTTTTCAGGGATCAGCCCCCAAGCTATTATTCATGAAACTGCCCGGATCGGCGAAAAAGCCACGATTTATCCCCTGGTTTACATCGGCGAAAAGGCCCATATCGGCAATGAAGTTGTTTTGTTCCCGGGCGTATTTATCGGCGACCAGGTGCAAATCGGCGACCGCACCATTCTGTATCCCAATGTCGCGGTGCTGCGGGATTGTGTGATCGGCAAAGAAGTGATTATTCATAGCGGTACGGTCATCGGCAGCGATGGGTTCCGTTTTACGCGGGAAGGCAGTATCCATGTAAAGATTCCCCAAGTCGGCATCGTGCAAATCGACGACCAGGTTGAAATCGGCGCCAATTGCACCATTGACCGGGCGGCTATGGACCGGACCTGGATCAAACGCGGAGTCAAAACCGATAACCAGGTGCACATCGCCCATAATGTGGTCATCGGCGAAGATTCGATTATCGTGGCCCAGGTCGGCATTTCCGGTAGCGTCCAACTGGGGCGCGAAGTCGTGATTGCCGGCCAGGCCGGCATCAAAGATCATGTCGCGATCGGAGACCGGGTTATGATCGGGTCGCGGGCCGGTATAACCGCATCCGTGCCTTCCGGACAAATTGTCTCCGGCTTTCCGGCCATGCCCCATCGACTTTGGTTGAAGACCCGGGCTCTTATCGAACGCCTGCCGGATCTTCAGGCCCGTTTGAAAATGCTCGAAAAAAAGGTAATGGATTTGGAACAGCAACTTTTAGACAAGGAATGAACCATGATCAAATTGCCTTTACATTACCAGGACATCGTCAAACTTCTTCCCCACCGCTATCCGTTTCTGTTTGTCGACGGTATTACCGAAGTGGAAATAGGACGCAGAGTGGTCGGTTTTAAAAACGTAACCGCCAATGAGCCCTTCTTCATGGGCCATTTTCCCGGTAACCCGATTATGCCGGGCGTTTTGGTTATCGAAGCCATGGGCCAGGTTGGAGGTGTGCTGGCCCGCTTGACCGCCCAGGAAGAAGAAAACCGGGAGAGCAACACGATTATTTTTTTTATGGCCATTGACAAGGCCAAGTTTCGCAAACCGGTTGTTCCGGGCGATTGCCTTATTTTCGAACTTGAGGTCCTGCGCAAAGGTTCCCGTATCTGGAAATTGGCCGGTAAAGCTCTGGTCCAAGGCGAATTGGTGGCTGAAGCGGAACTCATGGCCAGCATCAGCAAAAATGAAATGGAGTGATTCATGACTCAAATCCATCCCACCGCGATTGTGAGCCCTAAGGCCGAATTGGCTGAAGGAGTCAAAATCGGCGCCTATAGCATCATCGGCGAACATGTCACGATTGGTAAGGACACGGAGATCGGCCCGCATGTAGTCATCGAAGGCCATACCCGCTTAGGCGAACGCAACCGGGTTTCTCCTTTTACCTCTATCGGCTCTCCGCCCCAGGATATCTCCTACCGCGGTGAAGACACGCGGGTCCTAATCGGGAACGACAACCTGATCCGCGAATATGTCACGATCAATCGGTCCACCACCAAGCAAGAATGGCAAACCGTGATCGGCAATCAGAATTACTTGATGGCCTATACACATGTGGCCCATGACTGTATCTTGGGAAACCGTATCGTGATGTCCAACGTCGCCACCCTGGGGGGCCATATCACCGTGGGCGATAATGCCATTCTGGGCGGATTGGTGGCCGTGCATCAATTCGTGCGTATCGGAGCCTATGCTTTTTTGGGCGGTAAATCGGGCGTGGACCGCGACGTGCCGCCGTTCATGCGGACCGCCGGTGAAAGGGCCAAGGTTTATGACATCAACGGCCTCGGCTTGAAGCGCCATGGGTTTTCTTCGGAAACCATCGCTGGACTGAAAAAGGCTTATAAAATCATTTGGCGCGAAAATATTATTTTGCACGAAGGCATTGAACGGGTGAAAAAAGAAGTCAAGCCGTCGCCGGAACTGCAGATGCTTCTGGATTTCATGACCGCGCCGTCCAAAAGACATATCATGCGCTAGACGCTTATTTCAAAAAAACGACAAAAGATCGTCGTTTTTTTCTCAATCGTGGTCGCTTTCGTTACCGTAATCGTAATCGAACTCTTCCACGATACAAAAAAAATGGAATCGACTACGAAAACGATTACGACAACGAAAGTCCGGTTACGCCTACTCGGGATAATGACAATGATTACCTTACCGGCCTACTCTTTTGAGCAGGATCCCGTTCGACGACCGGTATTTTAAAAAACACCTTGCGTAAAACGGTCGACATTTTCATGGCAGCACAAGAAAAAAACATCATCGGTTTGATCGCGGGCGGCGGCGCCTTCCCGCTGCAAATCGCGGAAACCGCCCGCAACAAAGGTCTCACGGTCATCGCCATTGCTCATGAAGGCGAAACCGATCCCGCCTTGGCGCAAAAAGCGGACAAAATCGTGTGGGTCAAACTGGGCCAACTGGGTAAAGTCATCACGGCGCTTAAAAAATACAACGTTCAGCAAGCCCTGATGGCCGGCACCATCAACAAACGCCGCATGTTCTCCAAAATAAAACCGGACCTGAAAGGCCTGGCCTTTATCTCCAAGATGGCGATCTTTCACGATGACGGCATCTTGCGGGCCGTGGCCGGGGAATTGGAAGCAGAAGGCATCGAGATGGTCTCTTCCACTTTCTGCTTGCCGGAATTATTGACCCCGCCGGGTGTACTCACCAGGCGCAAACCCAACAAGGAAGAAAAAGGCGATATCGAATTCGGCTGGGAAATGGCCAAGGCCCTGGGCAAGCTGGATATCGGCCAGTGCGTGGTAGTGCGTAAAAAGACCGTCCTGGCCGTGGAAGCGATCGAAGGCACGGATGAAACCATCCGGCGCGGCGGCCGGCTGGCCGGCGAAAAAGCAGTGATCGTGAAGGTCAGCAAACCGCGCCAGGACCTGCGTTTCGATGTGCCCTCGGTCGGGTTGCAGACCATTCAGGCCATGCAGGAAGTGAACGCCGCGGTCCTGGCCCTGGAAGCCGACAAGACCCTGCTGTTCGATAAAAAAGAAATGTTGGCTCTGGCCGATCGATCGGGTATCGTAATCGTGGCCTTATAAAATATCCCACCCAAAACAGCGGGATATTTTTATGATCCCAAAAAATGCATTAGAGATGTTTACAACACAGAGACCGAACAAAAATAAGTTTTTCACAACCGTAATTTATCTGCTACTGAGAACTTTATCGTAAGATCGGCAGGCGCAACTCATGTCAGACAACATATTAGAATCCTTGCATCATCGCTTTACGAACCTTAACGCCTCGGCGCCTGCCCTAAAGGGGAAGGACCCCCTAGTTACGGTTATGAAAAACTTATTTTATTCGGTCGAACCTATGTTTAGTCGCCTAATGCATCATCTGGGATTATTGATCCGTAAGCAAAAAGACAAACAAATTTCATGAGGGAATATGACTCAAAACAAAACACTGAAAATAGCCGTCATCGGCGTCGGACATTTGGGGAAATTTCACGCTCAAAAATACGCTCAAATGCCGGAAGTTGAACTTATGGGGGTCGTGGATATGGATGCCCAAAAGGCCCGGCCCCTTGCCGAACAATATCGCACGCACGCCTATACGGATTACCGGGAGATCCTGGGCCGGATTGAAGCGGCCAGTCTGGCCGTGCCGACCGCGGCTCATTATGACCTGGCCGTCGAACTGCTTCAAGCCGGAATTCATCTGCTCATTGAAAAACCGATCACCTTTCGGCGTGAAGACGCCGACCGCCTGATCGCTTTGGCCCAAGAACGCGGCCTGGTCCTGCAAGTCGGCCATATCGAGCGTTTCAACCCGGCCGTCATCCAGATGCAAAAATGGATCGACCGGCCTTTTCTGTTTGCAGCGGAGCGCCTGAGCCCCTTTACCGTACGCGGTACGGATGTGGATGTGGTCCTGGACCTTATGATTCATGACCTGGATATTATTCTGCATACGGTCAAGAGTAACCTCCGTGAGATATCCGCCAGCGGCGCGTCGGTCGTCACCGATAAGATCGATATGGCCGATGCCCGGCTCGTTTTTGAAAACAATGTGACCGCCCATCTGACTGCCAGCCGTTTTGCCGACAAACCGACCCGTATGATCCGTGTTTTTCAAGCCGCCTCTTATCTGGCTGTGGATTGCGCGAAACGTGAAATCAGCGCCACGCGCATGGAACCAGTCGCAAACCGAAAACCGGATGAGCCCACCATTAAAATCGAGAGTCTGAGCTTCACGGACCGGGACCCGCTGGCCGATGAAATTCGTTCTTTTGTCCAGGCTGTTTTACAGGGCAAGGACCCGGAGGTCACCGGCCCAGACGGCCGGGATGCCCTGCAGGCCGCCCTGTCGATCAGTGCCCAAATTACGAAAGGTCTAAACCATTTCAAACCCAGTCGTTAATGCCGGCAATCTGAAACAGGTCTTAATCAGCACAGGCGAGGCCTCGGGAGACCTGCACGGCGCCCATCTCGTTAGGGCCGTGCAACGTCTGAATGCTTCCATTGTTTTTAAAGGCATCGGCGGCAAGCATATGGCTGAAGCCGGCGTGGAGATTCTGGTCTCGACCGACAAAATGGCTGTGGTCGGTTTGACCGAAATCTTCAGAAAACTGCCGGCCATTACCCGGGCCTATTTTAAACTCAAATCCGTCTTAAAGAACTCCAAACCTGACCTTCTCATCCTGATCGACTATCCCGGCTTTAATCTGCAGCTGGCCCGGGCTGCTAAAAAATACGGAATTCCGGTTTTGTATTACATCACTCCTCAGGTCTGGGCTTGGCGCCGCGGCCGGGTAAAAAAGCTTGCTGAATATGTTGAACGTCTGGCCGTGATCCTGCCTTTTGAAGAGGAATTTTTTCGTCAAAGAGGTCTTAACGCTCAATTCGTTGGGCATCCGCTCTTGGACCACCTACCGCCCCCGGAAGACAAAACGTTTCTTCGCAAACAACTGGATTTAGACCAAGCGCAACCGGTCATCGCCCTCTTGCCGGGCAGTCGTCAGGCCGAGGTCCTGAACCTTTTGCCGATCATGTTAAAGTCCGCCCATATCTTACACGCTCAATTCCCGCATTTACAATGGGTCCTGGCGCAGGCCCCTACGATCGACCCCCAACTGATCCAATCCTTAATCCGGGACGCGAACCTGGAGATTAAAATCATTGCCTCCGATACCAATCGCGCCCTGGCTGTTTCCGATCTGGCTTTTGTGACCTCCGGCACCGCGACCCTGGAAACAACCCTGATGGGCGTCCCTATGGTTGTTTTGTACCGCATGTCCCGGATCTCTTTTCTGGCAGCCCAAATAGTGGTTCGGGTGCCTTTTATAAGCTTGACAAACCTGGTGGCTCAGGAAAAAATCGTACCGGAATTGATCCAGAAAGAGGCTAACCCGGAGCGATTGTCGGAGGAAGCCCGGGTTATTCTGATGGACCCGGCTTATAAAGAGACCATGACCCGAAAATTAAGTGCTGTTCGTAAAAAATTCGGGGAACCGGGCTGTTCGGAAAAAACCGCGCGCATGGTTATAGAGATGTTGGGTCTGAAGTAATGCGTTGTCCGGGACCTTACCCGGAAGACGAAGCCGCACGAGGGCTCCTGCCCTTGTCACACGAGGGCGAAGCCCTGGCCACACGAGGGCGAAGCCCTGGCCACACGAGGGCGAAGCCCTGGTTTTTCAGGACAGTTGAAATTATAGTAATCGAACGCTAAGTTGCGTCATTCCGGCGAAAGCCGGAATCTGAATCAACGTCCGAAAACCTGGATTCCGGCCTGCCACGCCGTAGCCTTGCGAAGGCGGGCTAAAAACATGCCGGAATGACTAAAAAGAGTAAGTGGCATCTGGAATGTATCGACAATCTTTTGTCGATGTTTTTAAGATAAACGCCTAATCGTTTTTTCTTGTCGGGTTTTAACGCAGATAACCGTGTTCGGGTTAAGTCTGAAATACAAAGGATACGCTCATGGCCAGAACCATACTCATTGTGGACGATGAAGAAAGCATTCTGCAAGCATTGGAAGGTGTCTTGATCGATGAAGGCTTTGAAGTCCTCAAGGCCAACAGCGGCTCAGCCGCTTTGGAAATGATCGAGACTTCGCTGCCCGATCTGGTGCTCCTGGACATTTGGATGCCCGGTATCGACGGCATGCAAACCCTGAGCAAAATCAAGGAGACCCACCCCCAGCAACAGGTCGTAATGATGTCGGGCCATGCCAATATCGACACGGCCGTCAAGGCGACCAAACTGGGCGCCCACGATTTCATCGAAAAACCCCTGGATTACCAAAAACTGCTTTTATCCATAAACAATGCTCTCAATTATTACCGCTTGGAAGAAGAAGTCACGCTGCTCAAGGAAAAGGAACGCGTCAAGACCGGCATCAGCGGTGACAGCGCTCCTATTCGGGTGCTTAAAAAACAAATTGAAATTGTGGCTCCGACCAATGCCTGGGTCCTGATCTCGGGTGAAAACGGCACGGGCAAAGAGCTGGTGGCCAATATGATCCACCGCATCAGCAAACGCAGCCACAAACCCATGGTGGAAGTCAATTGCGCCGCCATTCCGGAAGAACTGATCGAAAGCGAACTCTTCGGCCATGAAAAAGGCGCTTTTACCGGCGCCGCCACCATGAAAAAAGGCAAGTTCGACCTGGCCCACGAAGGGACCCTGTTCTTGGATGAAATCGGCGACATGAGTCTCAAGGCCCAGTCCAAAACGCTGCGGATTTTGCAGGAACAAAAGTTCGAACGCGTCGGCGGTTCCCGTACGATCCACGTGGATGTCCGCGTGATTGCCGCCACCAACAAGGACCTGGAAAAGGAGATCGAGAAAGGCTCGTTTCGCGATGACCTCTACTTCCGGTTGAACGTCATCCCCATGCGCGTCCCGCCTTTACGTGAAAGGCTCGACGACCTGCCCGGATTGGTCCGGGAATTCCTGCATGAAATGACGATGGACACGGCTTTGAAAGTCAAAAGTTTTTCTGCGGACGCCCTGGAACTCCTGAAAAAGTATCATTGGCCCGGTAATGTGCGCGAGCTGCGTAATCTGGTCGAACGGCTTGTCATTATGGCCCCGGACCAGGGCATCCAGGCCAAGGACATTCCACCGCCCTATAACTTGGAAGCCAAGGTGTCCGAAGAACTCGCGGCCTATTTAAGAGCCGAGACCTATAAAGAAGCTAAAATGAACTTTGAAAAAACTTATATCGCCCACAAGCTGAGGGAATTCAACGGCAATATTTCCCAGACCGCCGAAGCGATCGGGGTCGAAAGAAGCAATCTGCACAAAAAAATCAAGTCGTACGACTTATGAAGCCGCCTCTTTTTTGATTTTTGCCCAAAGCTCCTGCAATCCTTCTTTGGACTTGGCCGAACAGAGCGTGGGCTCGATAGCGGAGATCTCCTTGATTTGACCGTAAAGGACTTTGCGGCGCGCAAGCGCTTGTTGGCGCGAAAGCTTGTCCGCCTTGGTCAGGGCCGTAATCACGGGAATGCGATATTGATTGAACCAATGAATCAGATCCCAATCTTCTTCGCCCGGGTCCCGGCGGATATCGAAAATCAGCACCACCGCTTTTAAATTGGAACGCACCTTTAGATAATGCTCCACCATCTTGCCCCAAGACTTTTTGACTTCCAGCGGGACCTTGGCATAACCGTAACCGGGCAAATCGACCAGGTACAGGTTCTGGTTCAGGCAAAAAAAGTTCAGGGCCTGGGTTCGACCCGGCTTAGCGCTGGTGCGGGCCAGGTTGCGGCGGTTAACCAAGGCGTTGAGCAGGGAAGACTTCCCCACATTGGACCGGCCGGCAAAGGCGATTTCCGGTTTGTCCGCGGGCGGATACTGATGTGCTTGATAAGCACTTACGAGAAATTCGATGTCCATAAAGTTCTTATCCTAAACATTGACAATTTGTTGCCGATACATTTTAAACACCGTATGCACTATATCGTCATTCCGGCATGATTTTGGCCCGCCTTCGCAGGAGCTACGGCGTGGCAAGTCGGTAGGGGCGGATCACAATTTCTTCCCGAAATTGTCATTTAAACCCGCCCCTTCATGCGCGGGAAAAACCGCATTTAATATACCAACAAATAGTTTTTAACTGCTACTGCGATTACGATCACGACCACGCTTGCGCTTGAATTACTTCCGGGCCAAGAACTTCCCGATGCGTTCCAGACCCTCCTTGATGTTCTCCAGCGAATTGGCATAGGAAAAGCGTAAATACCCTTCGGCGTTTTTCCCGAAATCAATGCCCGGGGTAACACCGACATGGGCCTTTTCCAGGATTTCAAAAGCCAGCTCATAGGAATTTTGAGAAATATGGCGGGCATTGGCCAGCACATAAAAAGCGCCGGACGGTTCGACTGTGATGCCGAAACCCAATTTTCGTAATCCCTGGATCATGAATTTACGGCGCTCATCGTAAATCCTGCGCATGCGCTCCACATCGGCCTGAGCCGACCGCAGGGCGGCCAAACCGGCCATTTGGCTGATACTGTTGGCCGAGATGAAAAAGTTCTGCTGGATTTTTTGTAAGGGACGAATATAAGCCTGGGGAGCAATGATATAGCCCAATCGCCAACCCGTCATGGCATAGGCCTTGGAAAACCCGTTTAAAACAAAAGCCTGGTCCGTGAATTCCAAAATGGAATGTTCCTGGGCGCCGTAAACCAAACTGTGATAAATCTCATCCGAAATCACCGGCACGCCCAGGCCGGCAATTTCCTGCATGCGCTCCGGAGCAAGCAGATTGCCGGTGGGATTGGCGGGCGAATTAATCAGGATCGCCTTGGTCCGCGCCTGAATCTTCGCTTTAATGTCGGACGGCTTGAATTGAAAGCCGTCCTCTTCACTGACCGGGATCAACGCGGGTTCGGCGTCGAGAAACCGAGCAAAATTAGGGTAACAGGCGTAATGGGGGTCTGAGATAATAATTTCATCGCCCGCGTCCAGAAGGACCGCGAAAAGCATAAAAAGCGCCGGTGAGGTGCCGGAAGTGATCACTACCTGGTCCGGACTGACCTTGACGCGATATTTCTCGAAATAATGATCACAGATCGCTTCGCGCAGTTCCAAAATGCCCAGGCTGTGGGTGTAATGCGTGTGACCTTGCTGGATCGCGGCAATGGCGGCCTGACAGATGCAGTCCGGCGTTTTAAAATCCGGCTCGCCGACTTCCAGATGAATGACCGCATGGCCTTTCAACTCCAGATCATGCGCCTTTTCCAAAACATCCATGACGATAAAAGGCGGAATGGTACGGGCGCGCTTGCTGATATGGTTCATAGTAGTTCTTTCCTTTTTCATGTTTCAGAAGCAAATTTTATAACGTAGAGGACTGTCAGTATCCGTGAATGGCTTTTTCCTCTTCCCATTGAGGTTTTTTGGCTTCCGCGTCTCGCGGAAACCAAAAAACCTATTGATAGCTCCCGCTCAATTGCCCGCAAGCGGCTGAGATATCCCGGCCTTTGCTTTTACGGATAATGGCTATGTAGTTCTTTTTGACCAGAACCTCTTGAAAGGCCAGAACGCGTTCCCTGTCCGGCGCTTTCATTTTCGAGCCGATATGGGTATTCAGGGGAATGAGATTGATCTTGGCTCGCTGACCGGCTAATAATTTACAAAGCTTTTGCGCATCCTGGTCTGAATCATTCTCCCCTTCGATTAAAATATATTCAAAAGTGATCTTGCGGCGGTTCGGCAAGGGGAAAGCCTTGCAGACGGCCAGCAACTGCTCCAAAGGGTATTTACGATTGACCGGCATCAGGCGGCTGCGGGTCTCATTGTCGGCCGCGTTCAACGAGACCGCCAGGTTGATGGTCAACTCCTTGCCCAATCTTTCCATCTCCGGCACCAACCCGGAAGTCGAAAGCGTGATCTTACGATGCGAAAAATTCATGCCGTCCGCGGACACCATGTTTTGCACCGCCTTTTTCACTGCTTCAAAGTTGGCCAGCGGTTCGCCCATGCCCATCAACACGATATTGGTCAAACGCTCCGGATCGGGCAGCGCCCCCCTGATTTGAATGACCTGTTCCACAATCTCGGCCGGAGTCAAATCCCGCTTAAACCCCTGTTTGGCGGTCAAACAGAAACGGCACCCCTGACTGCAACCGACCTGAGAGGAAATACATAAGGTAAAGTACCCTCTTTCCGGAATCAGCACTGATTCAATGGTCAAACCATCCTCGAGCCTGAAAAGATATTTTTCAGTCCCATCCTGGGATTTTTGGACCGCAACTTTTTCAAGAGACCGGATCCGGACTCGCTCCTGTAGTTGAGCGCGCAATGTTTTGGGCAGGTTGGTCATTTCCGCAAAGGAAAGGGCCAAGCGCTGAAAAACCCAATTCCGGATCTGCTGGGCCCGGTACGGTTCCAAACCCATTTGGCACATCAAATCTTGGCTTTCAGTTAAATCCAGGCTTTTGAAATCGATTTGTGTCA
>Ga0315273_10002220_pt1 | contig 22753 bp, 20 predicted proteins | sample YL17G02_0_MG_FD_205753 | JGI IMG/M metagenome (GOLD analysis project Ga0315273, IMG submission 205753) | Sediment microbial communities from Yellowstone Lake, YNP, Wyoming, USA - YL17G02_0 | ecosystem: Environmental > Aquatic > Freshwater > Lake > Sediment | place: USA: Wyoming | collected...
GCTGGCTACCACAGTGGCCCTCTCCGCCGCCTACAATCGCTGGTGGGGCGAAGCGCTCTACGCGCTTTTCGGGGATGGCTATGTCGGGATGGTCATCCATAACTATGCCGGGATCGACCTGATCCTGGTCCTGCTGGTGGCCTATGATTGGGTCACGCGCCGCCGCATCCATTCTGTTTACCAATGGGGCGTTCCGTTGATCTTTGCGTCCCAGCTGATCGGCACCTTCATCTATCACAGCGAGATATGGCCCGGGATTGTCCGGCGCATAGTCGGACTTTGAATCGCTGCAGACCGTCGGCGTCGCGTCAGCAGCTGAACCATGCTCGGGTAGACAACAATAAGGAGTTTCAGCATGCCGCGCCTGCTTGCCGCACTGACCACCGTCCTCCTCGCCTGCGCCTGCGCTTTGCCGGGCCCCGCCCTGGCGGCCAGGAAAACGTATTTCCGGATCGGCAACGCCGCCGACGCAACGGCGGTCACCGCGGCCGGCACGGTCCTCATGGGTGGCAGCACCGACGTCGACGAGGCCTTCAAGTGGCTGTGCGACCGCGCCACCGGCGGTGATTTCCTGGTCGTGCGTGCCACGGGCACGGACGCCTACAACCCGTACGTGCAGGCGCTCTGCCCCGGCCTCAATTCGGTGGCGACGCTGATCATCAGTTCAGCCAAGGCCGCGAACGTGCCGTCAGTGCGCGAGGCGATCGCCAATGCCGAAGTGATCTGGATCGCCGGCGGCGACCAGTCGGACTACATCACCCAGTGGACTGGCACGGCAGTGCAGGATGCCCTGAACCAGCACGTTGCCGCGGGCAAACCGATCGGCGGCACCAGCGCGGGCCTCGCCGTGCTGACGCAGTTCGTGTACTCGGCACTGGGCAGCCAGGGGATCACCTCGGCCGACGCACTGGCGGATCCTTACAACCGTTACAACACGTTCGCGCGTGATTTCGTCTACGTGCCGAACCTGCAGGGCGCGATTGGCGACACGCATTTCGCGGCGCGTGATCGCATGGGTCGCACCATCAGCTTTCTCTGCCGTCTCCACGCGAACGGCTGGAGTGCGGCACCCCGTGCCATCGCCGTGAGCGAGGAAACGGCGCTGCTGATCGACGCACGTGGCGTCGGTAAGGTCGTCGGCACCAACAACGCGTACTTCATCGAGGCACCGGGTGCACCGGAGGTCTGCTCGCCGGGCCTGCCCCTGACGTATCGCAACGTAGCCGTGCGTCGCGTGGGTGTCGGCAGCAGTTTCAACGTGGCGGATTGGCGGGGCAGCGCCGGCACCACGTACACGGTCACCGCCGAAGCCGGCGTGCTCGGTTCCTCGCAGCCGGGGGGCAGCGTTTACTAGATGTCGAGTGCAATGCACGGATTGATCGTCATGGTCATTGCAACGGCACTTGCCGTGGCTGGCCCCGCATGCGCGGCGGATCCACCTGCCGCACAGAAGGCGTCGATTGCGGCGCCCCAACCCATCGCCTGCCCGTCCGGCACGAAGTCGAGCCGCGAATACGCGTTCAACATGATGGGCAATCGCGCGGGCTACCAGACGGTCTGCCTGCAGGCGGACGGCACTCGTCTCGTCCACTTCGCCTTCAATGATCGCGGACGTGGCCCTGCACTCACGTCGAAGATCGGGCTCGATGCGCGCGGCATTCCCGTCGCCATCGCGACGGACGGCAACGACTATTACAAGGGTCCGGTGGCGGAGCGCTTTGCGCTGGCGGGTGACACCGCCACGTGGACGAACAAAGTCGAAAGGGGTTCACAGCCCGTTGCGGCCGCGGCGTTTTATGTGAGTCAGTCCGGAGCGCCCGAGGAAATCGGCCTGCTTGCCCGCGCGCTGCGCGATGCACCGGGCGGCAAGCTGCCACTGCTGCCGCAGGGCGAGGCACAACTGCAGAAGCTGTCGCAACTGAAGATCAGCAACGGCAGCGCTTCGCGCCTGGTCGGCCTGTATTCGATCAGCGGCATGGGATTCCAGCCCTCCAGTCTCTGGCTGGACGAGGACGGTGAACTGTTCGCGACGTTCGACGGCTTTTCGACGATCGTGCGCGAAGGCTGGCAGGACTCGCTCGCGGCGATGCGCGTCGAACAGGACGCACAGGAGGCGCGACGTCGCACCGTGCAGGCGCGATCGCTGCGGCGCGCACCGGCCGGTCCGGTCGTGATCGAACACGCCAACCTGTTCGACGCCGAGCACGTGACGATGCATCCCGGCACCACCGTCATCTTCGCGCAGCAGCGTATTGTCGCCGTCGGTCCCGACGGCTCGCTGCCGATCCCGGAAGGCGCCGAGCGAATCGATGCCGCGGGGCGCGCACTGCTGCCGGGCCTCTGGGATATGCACACGCATCCCGATCTCGACAGCGGGCCGTTGTTTCTCGCCGCCGGCGTCACGAGCATCCGTGACATGGCGGCCGAGACCGACAAGCCGGCGCGGCTGCATGTCTTCGACACCAACGAAGCCCTGGGTCCGCGCGTGGTCTTCGCCGGCATCATCGACGGACGCGGTCCTTTCCAGGGGCCGACCAACACGCTCGTCAGCGACGAGGCCGAGGCCCGCAAGGCCGTCCAGGCCATGAGCGCTGCCGGCTTCGGACTGGTCAAGATCTACAGCTCGATGGATCCGCAGCTGGTACCGGCCATCGCGGACGAGGCGCACAAGGCAGGCATGCGGGTTGGCGGTCACATCCCGGCGTTCATGACGGCCGAACAGGCCGTGCTCGCCGGGTACGACGAGATCCAGCACATGAACATGGTGTTTCTGAATTTCCTGTTCGACAAGGTGCAGGACACCCGTACGCCGGCGCGGTTCACCGCCGTCGCCGAATACGCGACGACCATCGATCCGCAGTCGGCACGCGTGCAGGCCTTCCTGCAGTTGCTCAAGCAACGCCACGTGACGCTCGACCCGACGCTGGGCGCGTTCGAGAGCCTCTTCACCGATCGCCCGGGCGTGGTCGACGCAGGACTCGCGGCCGTGGCCGATCGCATGCCTCCGCTCGTCAGGCGCAGCCTGCTCGAAGGTGGCTTGCCGGTACCTGCCGGTGAGGACGCGCGCTATCGCCAGGCGCTGCCGCAGATGCAGCGCATGCTGATGGCCGTGCGCAGCGCGGGTGTGCCCTTCGTCGCAGGCACCGATGCGATGCCCGGGTTCATGCTCCCGCGCGAGCTCGAACTCTACGTCGAGGCCGGCGTACCGGCGCCCGAGGTGCTGCGGATTGCCACGCTCGACGCCGCCCGTCTCGTCGGCCGCGGTGGCGAACTCGGCTCGATCGTGCCTGGCAAGCTGGCCGACATGATTCTCGTCGACGGCGATCCAAGCCGGAACATAGGCGACGTCCGGCGACTGCGCCTGGTCATCAAGGACGGCGCGCTGTTCGATCCCGATGCGTTGTGCCGCACGCTCGGCATCCAGCCCATGGCGGCGGCGGGTCGATGAACATGATTTCACGCACGCGACGGATGCTGCTCGCTTCGTCCGGCCTGGCGCTCGGGCTCGCGGTGATGCCGCGATCATCGAGGGCCGCGAATGGCACGTGGGACCGGTATTCGCGCGCGGTCGTCATCGACGGCCTGGGCGGTCCCGGTGGGCAGGCCACCGAGGACGGCGCAGAGCTGACGACCAGCGAGGCGAGTGACATCAAGGCGTCGGGCATGACGTGCCTGCACCTCACGGTCGGCGAAGTGGGCACGATGCCGCCCGACGAGGCGTACCAGAAGTCCGTCGCGTCCATCGTGCGCTGGGAAAAGGAGGTCGACCGCTACCCGACCACCCTGTTCCGCGTGCGGTCGGTCGCCGATGTTCACGCAGCGAAAGCGAGCGGCCGGACCGGGCTCATGTACGGCTTTCAGGACGGCGTGTGTTTCGAGACCGACCTTGACCGGCTCGAGACGTTTCACCGTCTCGGCATCCGGGTGATCCAGCCGACCTACAATCGGCGCAACCGGCTCGGTGACGGCTGCCTGGTACCGTCTGATGCAGGGCTCAGCACCGTCGGGCATGAAGCGGTCGAGCGCATGAACGCGCTGGGCATCCTCGTGGACCTGAGCCACTGCGGACGCGTGACCGCAGCCGAGGCCATCCGTCGCTCGACTCGACCCGTCGCATTCACTCACACGGGATGCGCGGCACTCGCCGATCACCCGCGCAATCGCACCGACGCCGAGCTGCGCGCGGTGGCCGACACAGGCGGTGCATCGGGTATTTACGTCATGCCCTACCTCTCGGGTGGCAGGCAACCCACTGCCGACGACGTCGTGCGTCACATCGAGCACGCGGTGAACGTCGCGGGCGAGGAACACGTCTCGATCGGCACGGATGGCACGCTCTCGACCATCGCACTGACGCCCGAATTCGTGCAGTCGTTCTCGGCAAATGTCGCTCGCCGCAAGGCAGCCGGCATCGCCGCACCGCAGGAGTCCGCAGACGGCTACCTGTTCGCGAACGACCTCAACACGCCGCGGCGCTTCGAGCAGCTGGCAGACCGTCTCAGCCTGCGCGGCCATTCGGACGACCGGATCGAAAAGATCCTCGGCGCCAACCTGCTGCGCGTGTTCGGCGCGGCGTGGGTCCCCTGACGCCCGGGACGATGCCGACCTGCTCCCACCGTCCCCCATGCCCGGGCTGTCCGCGCTTCGGCGAACCGGGCATCGCTGCCGCTGCAAGGTCTGCCCTGGAATCACTGGCCGGCACGCATGGCTTGCAGGATGTCCCGGTGGTATCCGGCGCAATGACGGGCTTTCGTTTGCGCGCGCGACTGGCCATTCGTGGCCGGCTGGGCGCACCCAAGCTCGGCATGTTCGAACTCGGCACGCATCGGGTGGTGCACATCCCGAACTGCGTCGTCCAGCACCCGCTGATCAACCGCGTTGCCGCCGTGGTGCGACGCGCGCTCGTCGACGCTGAGATTGCTCCGTACGCGGAGACCGTCCATCGCGGCCTCGCCCGTTACCTGCAGGTCGTGGTGGAGCGCAGCTCCGAGACCGCGCAGGTCGTGATCGTCGGCAACAGCCCGACCGTCGAGCCGTTCACCGCGTGCTTAGAGTTGATTCGCGATCGGCTCGGCGATGAACTGCACAGCCTGTGGTTCAACTCGCAGTGCGAGCCGACCAACACGATCCTGGGCCGCGAGTTCTCGCACTGGTGCGGACCGCCGAGCGTCGTCGAACGCTTTGGCGGCGCGGCGGTGCATTACCCGCCCGGCGCGTTCGGCCAGAACAATCTCGACGTCGCGCAGCGCATCGTGGAGCACGTGCGCGATCAGGTGCCGCACGGCGCGCGCGTGACGGAGTTTTACGCCGGCGTCGGCGCGATCGGACTTTCGGTGCTGCCGCGCGTCAGCCACCTTCGAATGAATGAAATGAGCCCGCAGTCACTGCAGGGTCTCGCGCTCGGGCTCGATGCATTGGAGCCGGTCGAGCGGGAAAAAATCGAGGTGATTGCCGGTTCGGCGGGGGAAATGGCACCTGCGGCACTCGACGCCGAGGTCGTGATCGCAGATCCGCCCCGCAAGGGGCTGGATCGCGAACTCCTGGATCACCTGGTCGCAGATCCGCCCCAACGATTTGTGTACGTGAGCTGTGGGCTTGAGTCGTTTGTCGCCGACACGGCCAGACTGACAGCCAGCGGCGCGCTGCGCCTGAGCGATCTGCGCGTCTTCAACCTGATGCCGTACACCGAACACGTCGAGACGGTGGCCTGCTTCGAGCGGGCGTGACCTGCTCAGATGCCGGTGAACAATAGGTCCAACGCGGCAATGATCGCCTGGCGGTCGTCCGACAGATCGGCAATGGGTGGTCCAAGTTCCTTCGCCGTAATGCCGGCCAGCTGCGGGGTGATGAGCACGTAAGGCTTGCCTTCAACGGTGCAGACCGGGTTGAGCGTCTGCATCGCGCTGCGCTGCGCAGCAACCGAGGCGGGAGCCAGCGGAACCACGACGCGCGTGCCGAGATCTTCCAGCAGGTCAGTCTGCACGTCGAGCAGCAACGGGAACCGGACCTTGGTGGCCGCATTGCGATTGCGGTGTACGGCAAACTGCGGCATGGGTCGGGCCGCGCGTCAGAAGCTGCGCAGGGTGTCGGCGAAGGCGCCGTGCACCTCGACCTGTTCGTTGTAGGCCGCGATGCGCTGCCTGTTGTCGGCCAGCCAGCGCGCGCGCCGGTCCTGACGCAACATATCCTCCAGCGCACGTTCAAGCGTGGCCGACAGGTTGATGTCGCGGTCACGCGCTTCGCGCAACAGCGCGGCATCTACGCTCAGATTGACGGCCTTCTTGCTGGCGGACATTCGAGGTTCTCCACGCCGACCCGACGCCATGTGCGATGCGCATACTATATGCGCATTAGTTGCTTTGTGAAAGATGCGGGTATCCTGTTGGGCGACCGCGCCCACGATGCCGGTCCTTAGTGCGTCCCACGCCGTCGCAGCTCCACACAGCTGTACGCGTAAGCGTGCTTCTCATCCGCTGCGTGTTGCTCGACCATCACTTCATCCCACTCGCCGGCGACGAGCTCCGGGAAATAGGTGTCGGCGTCGACGACCGCATGCACACGCGTCAGGTGGATCAGTCCAGTGCGGGGCAAGGCAAGGCGATAGATCTCCGCACCACCGATGATGCAGACCTCGGGCACGTCGCCAGCGACGGTCAGCGCGTCATCGAGCGACGCAACGACGGTGACGCCGGGCACTGCAAACCCGGCCTGGCGCGTGATCACGACGTTGTGCCGCCCGGGCAGCGGCTTGCCGATCGAGTCCCAGGTCTTGCGACCCATGACGATGGGTTTCCCCATCGTCAGGGCCTTGAAGCGCTTGAGGTCGTCGGGCAGGCGCCACGGCAGGCCGCCGCCACGCCCGATCGCGCCCCGCTCGTCCGTCGCCACGATGATCGAGACGAGCGGCATTGCGGCCCTCAGGCCTGCTTGCCTTTCGCGACGGGCTTCTTGCCCCTGGCGACAGCCTTCCTTTTCGCAGCCGCCTTCTTCTGCTTCTTTCTCTTGGCGTCGACCGACTCGCGGTCGAGCATCGTGCCGCGGCATTTCGCAGCGCCACAGCGGCACGTATAGAGCGCCAGCTCTTCGGCGTCGTCGGTGCTTTCCCAGGTGAGCTGGTAGTCGTACCCGAGTTCCTCGCCCGGCTGGATAGTGCGGATCGCCTCGATGAAGACCCGGCGGCCCTCGATGATCGTTTCGCAGTTCGCGTCGCACTTGTGGTTGATGAAGCGCGCCGGGTTGCCGCCGACGCCGGCGTCGATGCAGAGATCGTCGTCGACCACGAACAGGAAGGTGTGGCCGTCGTCATCGGCCTTCATCTCGTAGCGCGAGTCCGCCTCCCCGTGCGAAATACGGTCGCCGACGTATTCGATGATGCGCGTGCCGCTGCGGATACGGCGGGCCGCATACACGCCACGGCCGTGGATCTTCGAGCGCTTCACGACGTACAGCGGATTGCTCTCCGTGACGGAAGGTCTTGCCGTTTTCTGCGCATGACGCATGTGCGCGTGATGCACACCTGCAGGCTTCGACGACTTGGTCACGGGCTTTTTCGAGGGAGACTTCTTCATACGGCGATGGGTGCCTTGATCGCGGGGTGTGCCTGGTATCCGGCGAAGTCGAAGTCCTCGAATCGGTAGTCGAAGATCGAGTCCGGCCGGCGCCTGATGACGAGTTGCGGCAGCGGCAGCAGCTCGCGCGAGAGCTGCAGCCGCGCCTGTTCGAAATGATTGACGTAGAGGTGCGTGTCGCCGCCCGTCCACACGAAATCGCCGACGCCCAGGTCGCACTGCTGCGCAACCATGTGCGTGAGCAGCGCGTAGGACGCGATGTTGAACGGCACGCCGAGAAACACGTCGGCGCTGCGCTGGTACAACTGGCACGACAGCTTGCCGCCCGCCACGTAGAACTGGAACAGCGCGTGGCACGGCGTGAGCGCCATGCGCTCGAGCTCGCCCACGTTCCAGGCGTTGACGATGATGCGGCGTGAATTCGGGTCGCGCTTGATCAGGTCGACCGCGCGTGCAACCTGGTCGATTTCGCGGCCATCCACGGCCTTCCATTTGCGCCACTGGGCGCCGTAGACGGGACCCAGCTCGCCCTTCTCGTCCGCCCATTCGTCCCAGATGGTGACGCCGTGCTCGCGCAGGTAGCGGACGTTGGTGTCGCCGCTCAGGAACCAGAGCAGTTCGTGCACGACCGACTTCAGGTGCAGCTTCTTCGTCGTCAGCAACGGGAAGCCTTCGTTCAGGTCGAACCGCATCTGCCAGCCGAACACCGAACGCGTGCCGGTGCCAGTACGGTCGCCCTTCTCCGCACCGTGATCGAGGATGTATTGCAGCAGTGCGTGGTATTGCCGCATCTACGTCAGATCGCGCGGTAATTGCCGGACAGTTGGCGCTGCTTGTTCGCAAAGGCCAGCATCGCGAGGCCGATCAGGATCATCGGCAACGACAGGGCCTGCCCCATCGTCACCCAGTCGAACAGCAGGTAGCCACGGTTCGCATCGGGCACGCGCACGAACTCGATCATGAAACGGAACACGCCGTAACAGACCAGGAACAGTCCCGAGGGCGCCCAGCGGAACCGGGGCCTGGACGTGAACCACCACAGGATCACGAACAGCACGAGGCCTTCAAGTGCCGCTTCGTACAGCTGCGAGGCGTGCACAGGCACGCCGTCGACGATCACGGCCCAGGGCACGTCCGTCGGCTTGCCCCAGAGTTCACCGTTGATGAAATTGCCGATACGGCCTGCGCCAAAACCGATGCCGGTCAGCGGCGCGGCGAAATCGAACACGTCGACCAACTGTTTCTTGCGGCTGCGTGCAAAGAGCGCAAGCGCGACCAGCACGCCGATCAGGCCGCCGTGGAACGACATCCCGCCTTCCCAGATGCGGAACACGCTGAGCGGCTCGCTCATGATCCGCTCGGTGCCGTAGAACAGCATCCAGCCCAGGCGGCCCCCGAGGATCACGCCTACGGCGGAGAAAAAGATGAGGTCGTCGACTTCGACCGGCTGCCACGTGGACTCGGGCCGCCCGGCACGGTGACGAGCCAGCCACCAGGCCGACAGGAAGCCCACCAGGTACATGAGGCCGTACCAGCGGATGTGCAGCGGTCCTAAGGACAGCGCGATGGGATCGGGGTGCGGATAGACGAACATCGGCCGCGTATCTTACCTTCCGGGACGCTCAACCGCCCGTCCGTCTCAGTCCTGCACGACGCGGCAGAACAGCGACTTCAGGTAACGCGTCTCGGCGATCGCCGGGTGGATCGGGTGATCGGGTGCATGCCCGCCGACTTCCACGACCTGCGCGAAGCGGTCGACGTGCCGCGCCGCCTGCTGGATCGTGACCATTAGGTCGTCGAGTCCGAGGTGGTGCGAACACGAGCACGAGACCAGGAAGCCGTCGCGGCCCAGGACCTGCATCGCCTGCTGGTTGAGCTTGCGGTAGGCCGCCTGCCCCTTGGGGATGTCCTTGCGCCGCTTGATGAACGCGGGCGGGTCGATGATGACTACATCGAACTTCTCACCCGCCGCGCGCAGCGCCGCCAGGGCGTCGAATGCATCCGCGCGCTCGGTATGGACGTTGTGCAGGCCGTTGGCAGCAGCGGAACGCTGCAGCAGTTCGAGCGCAGGCGCGGACGAGTCCACGCTCAACACTTCGCTGGCACCGGCGGCCGCGGCCGCGAGACCCCACGCGCCCAGGTAGCTGAATACGTCCAGAACGCGCGCGCCCTTGACGTACTTCAGCAGTGAGCGCCGGTTGTACGCCTGGTCGTAGAACCAGCCGGTCTTCTGACCGCGACCCATCGGCACGAAAAAACGGACGCCGTTTTCCTCGACGACCGTTTCCTCGATGTCGGGCCCGATCGCCGTCTCGACGTAGCTCGGCAGGGCTTCGAGTTCGCGGGCGCCGGAGTCGTTCTTCCAGATCAGCGCCTTCGGCCCGAGCACCTTGACGACCGCTTCGACGATCGCAGGCTTCATCGCTTCCATGCCCGCCGTGCCGATCTGGCCGACGACGATGTCGCCGAAGCGATCGAGCACCAGTCCGGGCAGCCCGTCGGATTCGCCGTACACGAGGCGATAAAAAGGCTGCGAATACAGCTTTTCGCGCAGTGCCAGCGCCACCTGCAGCCGGTGGACGAGCAGCGACTTGCCGGGCGCGAATTCCGGATCGCGACCGAGGATGCGCGCGCAGATCAGCGCGTGTGGATTGACGTAGGCGTAGCCGAGGAAGCGGTCATTGCTCGCCACGACGCGACAGTGCGCTCCGGTCGCGAATGCCGTGAGCGGCGTGCGTACCGTGTCGACCTCGTTGCTGAAGATCCAGAGGTGCCCGCCTGCGATGCGGCGATCTTCGCGCGGCTTGAGCCGCAGCTCAGGGAGGTCATCGGATGAATTCGAGAGTGCCGGGGGCGGCGTTGACATGCGCGTTTCCGCCGGCGAGCGGCAGCCTTCCGTTATAGTTCCCGCATTCTAGCCGACCGAACCCCGTCAGGTTCCGCCATGACTTCGCCCAGCCCCACCGGCCACCAGAATTCCCTGGCCGCCGAGACCAGCCCTTACCTGCGCCAGCACGCCTCGAACCCCGTCGACTGGTACCCCTGGGGGCCGGAGGCGCTCTCACTCGCGCGCAAGCTGGACAAGCCGATCCTGCTGTCGATCGGCTATTCGGCCTGCCACTGGTGCCACGTGATGGCCCACGAGTCTTTCGAGGACCCCGCCACGGCTGCGCTCATGAACGAGCAGTTCGTGAACATCAAGGTGGACCGCGAGGAACGCCCCGACATCGACCGCATTTACCAGACCGCGCACCAGGTGATGAACCAGGCAGGCGGCGGCTGGCCGCTCACGATGTTCCTGGCGCCCGATTCGCACCGGCCGTTCTTTTCGGGCACGTATTTTCCGCCCGAGCAGCGTTACGGCATGCCGGGCTTCCGCGCCGTGCTCGAGAAAGTGGCCGATTTCTACCGGACGCGACGCGGCGATCTCGAGGATTACGGCAACAAGCTGGTCGACGTGCTTGGGCAGCTGCAGCCACCCACGGATTCGTCTGGCGACGGGCTGTCGAGCGAACCCCTGCTGACAGCCCGTGCGACGCTGCAGCGCGAATTCGACGGCAGTTTCGGTGGCTTCGGCGAAGCCCCGAAATTTCCGCACCCGGCCAACCTCGAATTCCTGTTGCGCACGTGGCGCGCCTCGGCCGCGAGCGAAGAGCCCGACCTGCAGGCGCTCTACATGGCGACGCTGACGCTCACTCGCATGGCCGAAGGCGGTCTGTACGACCAGCTCGGTGGCGGCTTCTGCCGCTATTCCGTCGATCCGTACTGGATGATTCCGCACTTCGAGAAGATGCTGTACGACAACGCGCAGCTGCTTGGCGTGTACGCGCAGGCCGCCGTCGCCACCGGCGAGCCACTGTTCCGCCGCGTTACCGCAGAGACGGCCGACTGGCTGCTGCGCGACCTGCGCTCGCCCGAGGACGGTTTCTATTCGACGCTGGACGCGGACTCCGAAGGTCACGAAGGCAAGTTCTACGTCTGGACACCTGACGAGTTGCGGGACGTGCTCGATATCGAGCAGTACGAGCCTTTCGCCCAGCGCTTCGGCCTCGACCGTGACGCGAATTTCGAAGGCCAGTGGCACCTGCACACGTTCAAGTCGATCGCCGCCATCGCGACCGAACTGCGGCTCGACGAGGCCTCGGTCGAAACCCGCATCGACGAGGCGCGCGCGCGACTGCTCGAGGTGCGCAATGCGCGCGTGTGGCCGGACCGCGACCAGAAGATACTCACGTCATGGAACGGCTTACTGATCGGTGGGCTGGCACGTGCCAGCCGTGCGCTCGAACGCGACGACTTGGCCGATGCCGCCGTGCAGGCCATGCGCTTCCTGCGCGAACGCTGCTGGAAGGATGGACGGCTGCTGGCCGTGCACACGGACGGCGAGTCACGCCTTCCGGCCTACCTCGACGATTACTCCATGCTGGCGTGGGGACTGCTCGAACTGGTCGAGGCGCGCTGGGATGCCGACGCCCTCGCCTGGGCCGTCGAACTCGTCGACGTGATGCTCGAGCATTTCGCCGATCACGGGGCCGGTGGGTTCTTCTTCACGGCCGACGACCACGAATCGCTGATCCTGCGGCCGAAGACGTTTTCGGACGACGCCACGCCCGCCGGCAATGGCGTGGCTGCGCGCGTACTGATCCGGCTCGGTTACCTGCTCGGCGAAACGCGTTACATCGACGCAGCGGAAGCGACGCTGCGTTCCGCACACGCCGCCATCGAACGGTACCCGCACGGACACGGCACGCTGCTGATGGCGCTCGAGGAATTCACATCACCACCGGTGCTGCTGGTGCTGCGAGGTGAGAAGGACGAACTCGACGTGTGGCGCAGCGAGGTCGACAAGCTCTACGACCCGCATCGCATGATCGTCGCCGTGCCGTCCGACGCGAAGAAGCTGCCGGCTGCACTGGCCAGCAAGAAGTCCCTGGGTGGTGCGGTTGCGTACGTCTGCCGTGGCATGACGTGTTCACCGCCGGTGCCGACGTTAGGGCAACTGGTGCGCGAGCTGCGGGGTCAGTAGGCCGTCAGGCCGGGGGCGGGGACCGCAAAGTCCGCTGGAGGGGATCCGGTCTTCCTCTGCGCTCCGTGTCGAACGCCGCAGCTCGAGCGCAGGTGCGAGGCGGCACTGCGGGTCCTGTTGCTTCGCTGACACCATCGCCTCGCACCCGTTCGAGCAAGGTTCGCCGCAAAGAAATAGGGGACACTCACCTATTCCTTAGGTGCCTTAGGTGTGCCTTAGGTGAGTGTCCCCTATTCTTTGCGATGCGCGTGAGACCCCGGAGCGCAGAGGAAGACCGGATCCCCTCCAGCGGGCCTGCGCAACCTCCGCCTTCAGTGTGCCGTCAATGCCTGGCCGCTCCGCGGCGTCACGGCTGCGCCGCCAGGTCCGGCAAACGTGATTGGGACCGACTCGCTGCGCAGGCCGACGTTGCGCAGCACCGCGAAGTGCAGGTGCGGTCCGCTCGAAAACCCCGTGTTGCCCGAGTTGGCGATGTATTCACCCCGGGCGACACGCTGGCCGGGTTTCACCCGCACGGTGTCGAGCTGCAGGTGCGCATAGATCGCGTAGGTACCGTCGTCGTGCATGATCTGCACGAAATTGGCCTCGTCCATGTCCTGCAGCTTGAGACCGCTCCGGTAATGCCGTGCGGCCACGTTGATCACGAGGCCTTCGCGCGCTGCGTAAATGGCCGTGCCGACGGGCATCGCGATATCGACGGCGTTGCGGCTCGACGGCTCGACATGAGTAACCGCATCAGGCGGTGCCTGGGTCACCTGAAATCGCTGCGCCAGCGCGAACGGCGCGCGATAGGGTTGCGTCGGCCGGTGCTGTGCGCCGGGCTCGCCGACCACGTAGCCGTATTCGTAGCGAATCTCTGCCGGTCCATCGGCTGCCGCAACGTTGAGCAGGACTTTTTCCGATTGCGGCGGCACCGTCCCGCGCCCCAGCTTCTGGCCAGCGGGCGTTTGCGCCTTGACTGCGAACTCCACGATGCACTGGCACTCATTGACCGCCACCAGCGCGACACCTGCGTCGGTGGACCGCGGCTCCACGACCATCCTCAGCGCTGCTCCACCGCCGCGCCCCAGCGCCACGCTCTGTGAAGCCTGGCCGGGCGGTGGTGGTCGGTCGGTGTATACCCACTGGCCGCTCGAATCCTTGTAGCGGTAGGCCGCACCGGGTGACACGCCACAGACGAACACGAGGCCGACGAGCACCCAGGCGATCCCGAAGATCGGCCGAAATCCGGCGGGGCAGTGACAAGGACGCATGGCAAAAGAGTAGCGCAACGAGGGCTGGCAGCCAGCCGGACTACTGCGGAAAGGTGGCAGAAATCACGCTATCAGGGCGTGCGCTCGAGCCGCGCGCGGATCGCGAGCAGCAGGTCACCGTCGGCTTCCCGTTCGAACCGCGGCGCGGCGTTCCAGTCGTAGCCCCACGGGTTGGCCTTGATCAGGTCGGCGGGCTCGTCCTCGTAGCGTGGGATCACGTGCGCATGCAGCGCGGGCTCGACGTTGCCGAAGATTGCGTAGTTGATGCGCGCAGCGTCCGTGATGTCCTGCACGGCCTGTCCGATCCGCGCCATGTCGACGAGGAAAGCCTGCTGCATGGCCGGCTCCAGTGCGTTCAGGTGCGGCACCACGGGGTCGGGCAGCAGCAGGCAATAGCCGGGCAGCACCTGCGGATCGCCGAGCACGGCCCAGCCGGAGCGCAGGCGCGCGATCATCGTGAGGTCCGCGCCTGCGCGACAGGCCTCGACGCGGCGATGGATGGCGGTGTCGGTCACAGGGACGTTCGCTGGGTCTGCCATGGTCACCTCCTCAACATGAAATGGACGGCACCCGGCGAGCAGCGGTGCATGACCGAACTTCGCTCAAGTGAACGGCGCGGGCAACCTCACGCCGAGGGCCCGCAGTTGCGAGCGCGTGAGGGCCGCGTCGGTGTGGTGGATCGCGTGCCAGCCGCATTCGCGCGCGCCCATGACGTTCGGCAGCAGGTCGTCCATGAAGACGGTCGCTGCCGGGTCGAGGTCGAACATCACCTCGGCTTTGCGGTAGATATCCGCGTGCGGCTTGATCGCGCCAACGCGGAACGACGCGCACGCGCCATGCACCAGCGTGTCGAGACCGTACATTGAATCGAGGTGAGCCCAGTGCATGTCGCCGATGTTGGACAGCAGGTACACGCGGTACTCCGCCATCAGGCCCGACGCGAGCACGAACATTTCGTCCCAGCGCTCGAACATCGACAGCCATTTCGTGCGCAGTTCGGCGGGGTCCAGCTGTCGCGCAGCCATGCCTGCAATGCGCCCGAGCATGACCTCGCCGGGAACGTCGCCGCGCTCGTGACCTTCGAGGTCGATGGACCGGAGCCAGCCCTGCAGGTCCGACATGTCCACGCCGGACTTCATCAGGTAACCGACGAAGGGCTCGTAGTGCAGCTTCACCAGGACGTTGCCGACGTCGAACACCACGTTGCGAATCATCGCCTCGCTACTCCTGCGGGTGCGCCGTCACCGCAGGCTCGGCGACGACTCCCTTGTGCGGCGCGTGCGGATGCCAGCCCATGACCAGCATGACGGCCGCAAAGCCCACGACATAGGCCAGCGCGACGTGCCAGCCGCCGCGCAGCCAGCCACCCACCGAGCGCGCGTCGGGGAACAGGTTGGTGATGGCGACGCCCGCGGACGAGCCGAACCAGATCATCGAGCCGCCAAAACCGACCGCGTAAGCCAGCACGCCCCAGTCATAGCCGCCCTGCTCCAGCGCCAGCTTGGTGAGCGGGATGTTGTCGAACACGGCCGAGACGAACCCCAGGCCGAGGGCCGTGGGCCATGAGGCCACGGGCAGTCGCTCGACTGGCATCATCGACGCCGCGAGCACGAGACTCAGCAGGAAGACGGAGCCCCTGAGTGTCGCCGGCAGCACGGACCAGTCGGGCCGCCGCCACGCGGCGGTCGCGAGGATGGCGACCCAGACGGCCGCGCCCAGGAACGGAAAGCGGTCTGAATATTCGGGGTATTGAACGTTGGTCAGCACGTTCACGGCGATGGCCGCGAGCAGGATCGTCGCGACGATTCCCACCCGCCCCCAGTCGATGCTCTTGCGCTTGCTGCTGTGCTTCACGATCGGCGAGTACGCGTGCTGTTGCAGCGCGGCCGGGATGCCGCAGACGACAAGCGCGACGCCAGCAGCCACGTAGGCGTGCAGCACGTCGAGCGGACTGACGCCGTCGATCCACATCATGGTCGTGGTCGTGTCGCCCACCACGCTGCCCGACCCGCCCGCATTCGACGCGGCCACGAGCGCGGCGATGTAGCCGATGTGCACCTTGTGCCGGAACACGGTGGCCGCGACGGTGCCGCCAATCAGGGCAGCTGCGATGTTGTCGAGGAAACTCGACAGCACGAACACCATCACCAGCAGCAGGAAGGCGCCGCGCCAGTCGTCCGGCAGGTAGTCCGGCAGCTTCGCCGGCACGTGGCTTTCCTCGAAGTGGCGCGACAACAACGCGAACCCCATCAGCAGGCCAAACAGGTTGGCGAGCACGACCCATTCGGCATCGAGGTGCCCGACAAGCCCCGCGAGCCCGACCCCTTGCTGGAAGCCCGTGATCGCGACCTTGTACAGCACGATCGAAGCCAGCCCGGTGAGGGCCACTGCGAGCGTGCGGCTATGAAACAGCGCGACGCCGAGCAGAGTCGCCGCGAACAGAATGAACTCGAACGGGATGCCGAAGGGCTGGAAGCCCGCCGCCACGGCGAGGGCTTCGGTCACGCTGTTGCCCCGGGCACGTCGATGCGCTCGAGTTCGTGCCGGCCGTCCGCACCCTTGCGCAAGCGCAACACGAAGTCGAAGCGGTCCACTTCGGTGCAGTAGTCGAAATCGGTGAGCGGGGCCCAGTCGGCTGCGCTGTCGAAGAACTTCACGGCGGCGGGCGCATCACGCAGCCGGTCGCGAACCTCGGCGGTGGTCGGCGCTTTGCCACCGTTGAACAGCGTGACCAGTGCTTCCGCGCAAAGGTCGTCCTCGGCGCACCGCTCGCGGGCTTCGTGGCCCATGCGCACGATCGTGACGTACTGCGGACTGCGTGACCGCACGTAGCGCACGAGCGCCGAGACGTTGACGAGACCCGCGGTCAGCACCTCGTCGGCACCCGTGGCATTGACGAGCCCCTGGGTACCCGCATGCGTCGTATGGACCACCGGTCGCCCCGCTACGCCGATCGAGAGAATCTCCGTCGGTGAATTGCCGGCGTCGAATCCGGGCAGCCGACGCGCGTGCCGCTCACCCACGAGCACCGCGTTCGGCAGCACGTCGCGTAAGGCAAGAGCGTCGTCGATCGCACCGACGGGCAACACGCGGCTGGCGCCGGCGGCCACCGCGTGCGGCGCGACCGTGAAGGCGCGGAACACGTCGATGACGAGTGCGATGCCGCGCGCGCGCGCGGCACCGGCCACGTGATCGACCACGTCAATCTGCACGCCGCGACCTTGCCTGCACGTTGAGCGCGACGATCTTCGCGCGCGGAATGAAGTTGAAATCCGTGGCCGAGCACGCGGTGTACGCGCCCATCATGCGGCCGACGACCAGATCGCCGATCTGCAGCTCCGGCAGCGGAATGTCCTCGCGCACGACGTCGATGCTGTCGCAGGTGGGCCCGGCGAGCACGCTCGGATGGGTCGCCCCCCTGCGTCCTGGCACGTCGATCGGATAGCGGGCGTGGTCGTACAGTTGCCCGTTGTAGGAGCCGTAGAGTCCGTCGTCGAGGTAATACCACCACCGGCCTTCACGCTGCGCGCGGCCGACGACTGTGGAGACCGCGGTTCCGGACGGCCCCGCGATGAATCGCCCCGGTTCGGCGATCACGCGCACGCCGCGCGGCAGCTGCTTCAGGGCCTGCCGGATCGGCCGGCAGAATTCGCGGATCGGCTGCATCGTGCCGCCGTAGGCGATGGGGAACCCGCCGCCGATGTCGAGCAGGCTCGGGTCGGCGCGGCCGGACGCGCTCGCGTGCTCGATCAACTCGGCGCAGACCCCGATGGCCTCGACGTATTTCTTGGGCTCGGCCACCTGCGAACCCACGTGGAACGACAGGCCCCGGACCGTGACCCCGAGGCTCTGCGCGAGTTCGAGCATCGGCACGACGGCCGCCGGCTCGCAGCCGAACTTGCGCGACAGATCGACGACCGCCGTCGGATCACGAAACGACAGTCGCAGCAGCACTTCTGCGCGGGCGCGGTGCTGGCGGAACTTGCGCAGTTCGTCGGGGTTGTCGACCACGAAAGTGCGGATGCCAAAGCGCAGGGCTGCGCGGATCTCAGCGTCGGTCTTGATCGGATGCGTGTGGATGCAGCGTTCGGGCGCCACGCCCTCCGCCTTGACGAGCTTGATCTCGCCAGACGTCGCCACGTCGAAACAGCCGCCGAGATCGCGCAGTTCGGCGACCACCGCCGGATGCGGCAAGGGCTTCAGCGCATAGAACAGTCCGACGCCGGGCAGCGCGGCTTGCAGGCTCTTGTACTGGCGGCGCACGACGTCGCAGTCCAGCAGAAGCAGCGGCGAACCGTGTTGCGCGACGAGCGCCTTGAAATCGGGCCCACGGCTCACGCGGACTCAGTCCTGGCCCAGGTCGGCGCGCAGCGCCGCGATGTCCGGATCGCCGGAGACGACGTTCTCGGCCGAGGCGGCACGATGCAGGCGATCGCGCACGGCATCCCACGCTTCGCCGGTCGGCACTTCCTCGACCAGGATTTCCTTCGCGCCCGACTTGTCGAGCGTGCGCAGGTTCACGTACAGCTCGCGGCCGTAGACGTCGGCACGGCGGCCGGCGTTGATCCACGTCATGTACTTGTTGGCCACGCGCGGCGGCCGCATGGCGAGCACTGCGATTCTTTCGCGGTGCTCGGTGAGCTGTCCCACCACTTCCTCGAGCGTGCGGCTCGGGACGATGCTGAGCGACGTGCGGGGGGCATAATGCTTGGCGTCGCTGCCGGGGACGCGGGGAGCGCCGTTGTCCGGTCCTGCCTGGAGTTCGGGCACCACCGTGCGCAGTTGCGTCAGCGTAAGCGCCCCGGGCCGCAGGATGCGCGGCACGGTGTCGACGCAGGAGACGATGGTCGATTCGAGGCCGATCTTGCAGTCGCCGCCGTCGAGCACGATCTGCACGTCGTCGCCGAACTCTTCGCGCACGTGCTCAGGGCGCGTGGAACTGATGCGGCCGTACCGGTTGGCGGAAGGCGCCGCGATGCCGCTGCCGAAAGCGCGGAGCAGCTGCTGGGCCACCGGGTGACCCGGCACGCGAACGGCGACGGTGTCCTGCCCGCCCGTGATGGCAAGATCGACGGCCGGTGCGCGGCGCAGGATCAGCGTCAGCGGACCCGGCCAGAATTTCTCGGCGAGTGCAGCGGCGGCCGTGGGTACGTTGAGCGCCCAGCGCTCGAGCGCCCGCGGGTGGTCGATGTGGACGATCAGCGGGTGGGTCGCCGGACGTCCTTTCAACTCGAAAATCTTGCGGACGGCGTCGGGGTTCGACGCGTCAGCGCCCAGGCCGTACACCGTTTCCGTCGGGAAAGCGACGACCTCGCCTTCGCGCAAGGCCTCGACGGCCTGGTCGATCTCGTCCTGGGGGAGTCTCGCGGTCACCATAGGACGCGAATGATAACGTCAAACCCGGAGCGACGCGCAGGCGCAGGCTCAGGGAATCGCCTTGCGCTCCCACTCGCCGCGCGGGTTGCGACGCAGGTCATACGCCGGCCAGTAATTCTGGTCGAGCTTCAGCGTCGTCACGCCCGTGGAACCGTTCCACGTGACCGTCTTGAGGCGCACCGATGAGCGATCTGCACGGCCGCGCACGGCGGCAATGAACGCATCCAGGTCGGGCGTCGGCCGTCCATCCACCTCGACGATGCGGCGCCCGGCGAACAAACCGTAGCGAGTCGATGGCGAACCGTAGGCGAAGTACGCCACGAAGACGCCCTCGGGCCGAATCGAGCGCTGGATCGTCATCGCGCGGTGCGGTGCGTGCAGCACGGCGCCTGCCCAGAGCAGCAGGCGATCGATGTCCTCGCCACGGAGCGCGGCGGTATCGACGTCAACGACCTTCTCCGCGCCGTCGCGCAGCACCGTGACCTGCACGCGGGGCGACTGCGTCGCCTCCTCCACTTCGCGGAACCGGTTGAGCGTCACGCCATTCACGGCCAGCAGCAGGTCGCCTTCCTGCAGCACCCTGGCGGCGCCGGAACCCGCGGCGACCCTCGTGACGGCGAGCACTTGGCGGTGCGCCGGGTTGCGCGCTTCCAACTTTTCGACCCATCCGGCCGGCAGCCCCAGCTTGCGCGCGGCAGCGATCGGCAGCGCCTCGAACTCGGCTTCGAGCGAATAGAGCGGCTTGTCGTCACGCGCGGCCGCCACGGCCTCGAGCACGACTGCAGCCGGCATGCCGCGGTTGACCTGCACGGCGTCGCGCGCGCCTTCGGTGGCGAAACTCGACCACAGCGCCCGGACACGGCCATCCTTGCCGGTGATCACGCCGTCGAAATCCGAGGGGGCGTTCACGAGCGAGACGACCTCGAGGTTGGCATCGCGGAACTGCAGCGTGCGGGACAGCGGAAAATTCACGTCGTCCATCGTCGCGACGTAAGTCGCGAGCGACCGCAGCCGCGAATCGCCCCCGAGGCCGACGACCGTCACCGGTTCGCCCGACTCGAGTTCGCGCGTATCGAATTTCACGGCCCGGATGGGCGTGCCGTCGAGCGCCTTCGGGTCGAACGAAACGACCGCCAGGTTGTGCAGCGGGTGGACGTATTCGACCCTGCCGGGGACCTCGATCGAGCCGCCGATCGTGATGCGTACGTCGCCTGCCGCCACGGGCACCGTGTTGCGGTCGACCACCACGAGGCCGCGCTCGGCGTCGACAATGACTCCGGTGCCGTGGTAATTGCGCTCCGTGATGCCCGCGACGGAAAACGGCATGTCGAACGTGACGAGCACCAGCGAAGCTGCGAGCTCGTTCGCGCGCTTGTCGCTGCCCCCTGCGAAATTGGTCCGGGCGGCCTGGACCGCTGCCGCGGCGGGAGCCGCCGCCAATTCTTCGCACGGCCAGAGACCGGTCTTGTCGTCGCGACGACAGACCTTCGCCGGGAACCAGGCGCGGTCCATCCGCATCACACGAGTTTCCGAGCCCTTCGGGTCGTCGAGCGTGGAATAACGCAGAGCGGCGCGCTCGCCCTGCGGCAGCGTGGCGATGATGTCGCGGAAGTCGGCCATCGTGGCGACCGGCTTGCCGTTCACGCTGGAAATCACGGCGCCGCGCGGCACGCCGGCCGCGTTCAGCACGTAGCCTGGATTGGCCACAAACACGCCGCGCACCGGCACGTTGAAGTGTCGCGCCATCTGGTACGAGAGCGTATGCACCACGGAATCACCGAACTCGAAGAACTCCGCGGGCGTGATCGCGTGCAGGTCGCCCACGGGCAGCGTCTGCAGCACCTTTTCACCGCCACGCTCGACGACGATGTCGACCTTGCCGCCCACGGAACCGTCGAGGATTTCCTCGAGCGGCTGGAAAGTGGTCACGAGCTGGCCGTTCACGTGCGTGAGGATGTCGCCCGGCTGCAGCTTGCCTTCGGTTGGCGAGCCCGGCAGCACTTCGTCCACGACCAGCATGCCGGTGAGGTCGGGGCGCGCCTTGCGGGCGGCTTCCTGCGTGACGGCCTGCAACCCGAGCCGGCCAAGTTCGTCGTACGGCGTGTAGTTGAATACGGTCTGCAGGGTGCCGCGCGCAACGGGTTCGCCGCGCTGGATCAGCTGCAGCGCACGCTGCACGCGGCCGAGCGGCAGGTAGAAACTCGATTGCGCCCCGCTGCTGCCGCCGGCGTTCAACGCGACGACGCGACCCTGGATGTCGATGACGGGCGAACCCGAGGAACCACCCGACGTGCCGGATGCGGCCTGCAGGTAGAACGTATTGAAATCGTTGTACTTGCCGACGCCGTATTCGGGCGCTTCCCGGTCGAGCCGCGCGAGCGTTCCCGCGAGAATGGACAGCTGTTCGCCGGCGTCATTGCCGACGACGCGGATCTCGGTGCCGACGCGCGCGCCCTCCGGGTACAAAGGCAGTGCCACGGGCTGGACGTACCGGAGCTTGGCCGGATCGTAGCGATAGATGCCGAAGTCGTGCACCGGGTCGCGATAGACGGCGTGCAGTTCGACTTCCTCGCGATTCTGGAACACCGCGGTCGCAACCACGGGTCCGGGTGTAACGACATGCCGGTTGGTCAGGATGAGGCCGCGCACGGCATCGACCACGAAACCCGTCGCCTGGCTCGACTGGTTCCACTCCGTGTCGAAGGCGCGGGTCTGGTCGATCTCGATGGTGACGACCGACGGCGCGATGCGCTCGATCGTGCGGTCCCAGGCGGGACTCTCGGCGGCGGAGGCGCCACCGACGAGACCCACGACCAGCCACGACAACAGCAGTAACTGGAAGAGTCGCCGGCCCGCGCCGGCGCGGATGTCCGTCAGCCAGGGGGTCACAGTTCGCGGCCGTACGCCGCGCTGAAGCGCTGCTTGAATTCGTTCATGTCGAAGCGGTGGTTCTGCGTGCCGGAGTGCGCGATCTTGATGGAACCCATCAGTGAGGCGATTCGACCCGTGGTATCCCAGTCGAGTTCATTCATGAGACCAAAAATAAGTCCGGCGCGATAAGCATCGCCGCAGCCGGTCGGATCCTTGACCGCTTCCGGCTTGACCGTTGGAATCACGTACTGCTTGCCGTCGGCGTGGATGACGCTGCCTGCCGCACCCTTGGTGACGACGTAGGCGCGCACCTTTTTCGCGATATCTTCCGGCGCCCAACCCGTCCGCTCCTGCAGCATCTGGCCCTCGTAGTCGTTGACGGCGACCCACGTGGCCTTGCCGATCAGGTCGCGCAGCGCCTCGCCGTCGAACATTGGCAAGCCCTGGCCGGGGTCGAACAGCCACGGGATGCCCGCGGCCGCGAACTGCGCCGCGTGCGCGACCATGCCGTCGCGGCCGTCCGGCGCCACGACGCCGAGCGTGATGCCCGCGGTGGTCGGCACGGCATTGAGGTGCGACAGCGCCATTGCACCGGGATGGAACGCGGTGATCTGGTTGTCGTCGATATCCGTCGTGATGAACGCCTGCGCGGTGAACGC
>Ga0315273_10002221_pt1 | contig 22749 bp, 18 predicted proteins | sample YL17G02_0_MG_FD_205753 | JGI IMG/M metagenome (GOLD analysis project Ga0315273, IMG submission 205753) | Sediment microbial communities from Yellowstone Lake, YNP, Wyoming, USA - YL17G02_0 | ecosystem: Environmental > Aquatic > Freshwater > Lake > Sediment | place: USA: Wyoming | collected...
CACCGCTGGCCGGCCCACCGCCGGCGCTAGCAAGAGGGCAACAAGCAGGTAGGCGACCGGCGTCAGGCAGACCCAAAACTCGATGCTCTCGGGGAGCCAATACAGGTTGAAGAGTGAATATGAAACCAGGTAAGCTCCCAAAAGCCAGAAGGCAAACCGCCTGGCTGCTCCATTGTCATTGTCGATCGATCCCGGCCGGCGCCGCCTGAGCAGATCGACGACTCCAGCCAAGACCACGGCGCCCATGATGACCGTAAGCGCGGCGAGAAGGTAGTTCCGTAGCGGCGAGAAGTCCTTGACGAGGAACATCTTGTCCCGCAACTCGTAATTCTGAACCAATCGCTCGATGAGGGCCGCAACCGCCGGAAATCCAAAGATGAAATGGCCGCCGATCAGCGCTCTTCCGGCACCGAGCACTGCCTTCATAGATTCGAGGCTCAGGCCGTACCCGAATCCGCCCGGCACCGAACCCGACGTCACCCAACTCCGCAGCCCGCCCAAGTCGTGCAGTCCCCTGCCCAGCACGGCGGCACCCAAGTAGATAGTGAAGACAAGTGCTCCGCAGGTCACCAGGCAGATGAGCACGGGCCCCAGGAACCTGGACGCAGGAATCGCTCGGCGCCTCTGCCAGAATACCCCCATATACCCAAGTAGGCTCACGGCCAGCAGCAGGAAATGCTGTTGGTGCAGCACCATCGCAGCACCATTGCAGAGCCCCAACAACACAGAGTGCCGAGGGTTGAGCGGGTCCTCACGGATCAGTATGAGCCGGTGGAGGCTGAGCAACACAAAGACCATTGGCAGAAGATTCGATTGGGCCTCGACGGTGTACCACCAGAACCCGTAGGAGAAGCCCGTACCGATGACCGCAAAGAAGCGGGCAAAGAGCGGAACCTCCAGCGAAGCTGAGATCCGATACACCAGCCACAAGGAGGCCAGGGCAGCGGCAACGTTGAGAACCCTGACCGGCCATGCAGCGTTGGCCGGGTAGCCCAGCAACTTCCAGGCATGGTAGAAGAGATAGTTGATGGGCTGGAAGAGCAGGTGGTTCGGATGGAACTGGTCGGGGAACGCATCGAACGTGATAGCTTTAAGATACCACACGCTATCTTCAGCCTCGGCGTGATTGGCTGCCGGCGTGAGAAAGTAGATCGTCCCGATAGCAGCCAGCGCCGCAACTAGTCCCAGGGTGGCATAGTTCCACGCCCAAAGCGCAGGTCTGCGATTCTCCTCCACTAGCATTCGCGGTTTCTACGCCTCCACACTCGCCTTGCGAGCGCTCGCCCAGACGGCAATCCCCAACAATGAAATGGGAGGGTGCAATTGCCCTCCCATGCCCCCCAGGAGCAACTGGATTCTAACATACAATTACCACTACGCAAAATCGTCAGCCGACGCGGCGGCCAAGGGATCGATCCTATGCCTCGCCGTTCACCTGAAGGATCTGGTGCTTCTGGCCTGAAAGAACCATTTTCTCGGCCAGATAGACGGCCCGCATGCCGTCCTGACCGCTGATCAGATGCTCACGCCCGTCGACCACTGCGGACACAAAGCATTCCAACTCCTCCACAAGAGGCTCGCGCCGGCGCACTTCATACTTGGTGATTCGGCCTTCGCTGACCCCCATTAAAGCAACCATGCCTTCCCAGCCATTAGCGTAGTTGTTTTCGAAGAAAAAGAGCTCCTGGGTTAAGTAGTTGACATGGAACATGCCGCCTTCTCCCAGGATGGCCAGCTCGCGTATTTTTGTGGGCGTCAGCCAGTTGATATCCAGCACGCCGACAGCACCATTGGCAAACTTCAAGAGCCCGGAAAGCAGATCCTCGTAACTGGCGTGAATTTCCTGCTCGGTCTCGGCATAAAGGTTCTGAATCGGTGAGTCAATGAGGTATTCCATAATATTGAGCTCGTGGGTAGCCAAGTCGAACACGACGCCAACATCCATCACACGGCTAGGAAATGGCCCCACGCGCCGAGAGTGTATCTGAAACACCCGCCCTAGTTGTCCACTGCTCAGGCGGCGCTTCAGCTCCAGGATGGCTGGATTGAAGCGCTCGATGTGGCCAACGCCAAGGCGCACCCTGGCTTCACCAGCGGCGGCGATAATTTGCCTGCACTCCACCACACTGAAGGCCAGAGGTTTCTCGATGAAGATATGGGCACCGTGACCGATCACATCCAGAGCGACTGGGGTGTGCAGTCGGGTGGGCACCGCTACCGAGACGATATCCAGCTTCTCTCGCTCCAGCATTTCCCGATGATCTACGTATGGGTTTGCCTTGTACGTGCGGGCTACTTGCTGAACCGCTTCTGCGTCCGTGTCCGCCACGGCTGCCAGGTTGACATCCGACATCTGGGCAAAGACGCGGGCGTGGTTTCGCCCCATCGACCCCACGCCAATAACGCCGACATTGATCATTCCGCTACCCCTTGCAGGAACATCCTCGTTGCGTTTGTCATTCTACCCAAGCCATCTCGGGAACGCAAGACCCGTGGGAGACTTCTGGGAATCGGTGCCTCAGCCGCTAAAGTGGCGATGGAAGTTCGCAAAATAGCCTTCGGGTGAGAGCCACTCCTCCCACAACTGACGGCAGGCTCGCTGCAGCTCCGCAAAGGCGGCGGCGGTCAGGGATGCATGAAACTCCGCCACCCGTCGAGGCGCATCGTGCACCTCGGACTGATCGATCCAGACCACGTACCGTTTCCAGTCGATCCAGCGGTCATACGGCAGGGCGCAATCGGTATCCACCAGCACAGGTATGCGGCCGAGGCTCATCGCCTCGTAGAGGCGGTAGGAGTAGTTGCCGAAACCCCTCACGCAAAGTGCATAATCACTATTCAACAGGTTCTGCACGAATTCGAGCCTCGACCGGCGGGCGAGCCTGATATCCATGCGGCCACCGTTCGCTAAGACCCCATTCCAAAAGAGCTGACGCACAAGAAAATCCGTGCGGACATCCGGACTTCCGGCAAAGGCCTGCATGGCTCGGGTTCGCAAGATCCGGCCGGGCGCGACCGAAGGCTGCAGTCCAAGCCCGACGAGGCGTCGAACCGCTGAAGCCGGCAAACGCGTCAGGAGCTGATAGCGCGCACCTTCCTTGAACCCCATCGCATGGCCGCAGAAACCGACAACTGGGCGCTCCTGATAGGGGCGGAGCTTGAGCTCGCCGTCACAGTAAACATCAACCAGGTCCTGACAGAAGCCGGGCAGAGCAAACTCATTGGGCCCACACGAAGAGCGGTAGAGAGAATTCCGAAAGATGACACTATTGTCGATGGCAAGCGGCTCGGTCGGGTCGCCTCCAAAGAAGACGGCCAGTCTCGCGTTTCTGGCCTTGGCTGCGGCCGCCAACTCGTAACCGCGCAGGTCCGGCTGCGCCAGATCCCAATCAGCCGGCCAGACGGCAATATCCGCCCGATCAAGAGGGGCGATCTCGAAGTACTGGCGGCCGGCGATCGCATATCGGTCGAACCGGTTGACGGCGGAGGGGTCGCCAGCGTTGGGGTACTGGCCCCAGAATGGTATCAGCATCGGGATATGCAGGCGGTTCTGACCCAGGAACCGGCGATCCGCGTAGATCAGCACGGATCAGTTTCCTCCACGTAGATGATTTTGCTCCCTTGCGGCTCGAAGCGGAAAGAGACGGGGCGCAAGTCCGGCAGGGCGCGGGTGATCTCGGCGTGGCGCTCCGGCAGGGCGTACAGCAGCAAGAAGCCGCCACCACCCGCGCCGAGGACCTTGCCGCCGGCCGCGCCGTGGCGCCTCGCCTGATCGTACCAACCGTCGATCTGAGGATTGGTTATCGACGTAGCGAGCCGTTTCTTCTCAATCCACCCCTGATGGAGCACTTCACCGAACCCGACCAGGTCGTTGCCGGAGACCGCCGCACGTAGGTCCTGAGCCAGGCGCGTCATCGCACGCAAAGCGCGACGCGAGTCGTAATCGGTTTCGGTGTTGGCCTTCTGCTCCCTGAGTACCACCTCAGAAGGACGGGTGATCCCCGTATAGAGCAGCAGGAGACGTTCCTGCAGCATGTGATATGTTTCCGGGGCGCAGATGATTGGATCGACGAAGACCTCCTCGCCCGGATTGAACTGGATGTACTGCAGGCCCCCGTAGGCGGCGATGTACTGGTCCTGTTTTCCGATAGGCTTGGCGCACTGCTCAATCTCGATCTGGCAGGCCTCCCGGGCCAGGCGTTCGGCCCCGGCAAAGCGGCCAACGTAGGCATAAAGGGCGTTGAGCAAACCCACCGTGTACGTACTGGAAGACCCGAGCCCCGTTCCCTGGGATGGGATGTCAGAGATGGAGGTAATCTCGATTCCGCCGTCGAGGCCTACGAGCGTCAACGCCTCCCGGATCAACTCATGCTTCAATTCCTGGACGCCATCGACCATCTCTGTAATCGAGTAGCTGGCCCGAATCTTGTTGTCGAACTTCTTGTTGACCGTAATGTAGATGTACTTATTGATAGCGGTGCTGACCACGGCGCCGGGTTCCCGCGAGAAGAACGCGGGCAGGTCGCTGCCACCGCCAGCAAAACTGATCCGCAGCGGTGTTCGTGAGATGATCATGACGCATACCCCATCGGGTGCTCACGACGCCAGGCCCAGGCGGTCTCCACCATGGTCTGCAAGTCGGGATAGCACGGCTGCCACCCCAGCTCTTCACGGATGCGCTGCGAACTTGCGACCAGACGTGCCGGGTCGCCGGGTCGCCGGGACGCCGGGACGGAAGGAATGACGAGGCCCGTGACGCGACCCACCATGTCGATGACTTCCCGGTTGGAGTACCCGGCCTGGTTGCCTATGTTGTAGACCTTGCCGCTGAGATCGTCAAGCCTGCCTAGCGCCAGAATGTGAGCCTGAGCGATGTCGATCACATGGATGTAGTCGCGGATGCAAGTACCGTCTGGGGTCTCGTAGTCCGTGCCGTACAAGCGGATGGACTCCCGCTGGCCCAACGCTACTTCCAAGAGGATAGGGATCAGGTGCGTCTCGGGCAAATGGTTTTCGCCGTAACGTGCGGTAGCCCCACAGGCATTAAAATAGCGCAGCGACACATGTCTCAGCCCGTACGCCCGCCCATACCACTGGAGCGCCTTCTCGAAGGTCAGCTTGGACTCGCCGTAGGGGTTGACGGGCAAGCAACGTGCATCCTCCACGAGCGGAACACGTTCCGGCTCACCGTACACGGCCGCGGTGGAGGAGAATACGATGCGAGTGACGCCTGCCGCAAGCATCGCATCGAGTAGATTGAGCCCACCGCATACATTGACCTGGTAGAAGAGCCCAGGATTTCTGATTGACTCATCGACCAGGGCTTCGGCCGCCAGATGGACTACGGCGTCGACAGAGTTGGCCGCCAGTAACGAGCGCAACCAAGCGCCATCCAGAATATCGCCCTGCGCGAAGCGAGCGCCGGGATGGATGGCGGCGAGATGACCGTGCCGAAGGTTGTCCGTGCACAGAACCGCATGCCCCTGCTCGACCAGCTGCTCCGCGACCACACTGCCGATGTAGCCCGCCGCTCCCGTGACAAGTACTCTCATAGGGGTTCTCGCTCGCCATCCATGATGTATTCGAAAGCCTCGCGCAAGTTCGGTAACACGGTACACGCACACAAATCCTGAGTCGCCAGCAGCGCCGACTGTCCTACTCCGCGGCCAGTCAGCACCAGGATCGGGGTAACACCGGCCGATCGCGCAGCCTCGACATCGCTGAGAGCGTCCCCGATCAAGTAACTCTGCGACAGGTCGAGATCGAGCTCTCCGGCCGCCTGCAACAGCATTCCTGGGGCCGGCTTCCTGCAAGTGCAGCGATCTTCCGGCCGATGCGGGCAAAGATAGGATGCTTCGACACGGCCCCCATTGCGCTCGATCTCGGCGACGACCCTCCGATTGATCGTAAGGCCCTGGTCGAGCGTGATGAGGCCGCGGCCGATCGCCGATTGGTTAGTGACGAGCACCACGATGAAGCTCGTCCTGGCGAGGCATCTCAGCGTTTCAAAGGCCTGTGGTAAGAAGCATACCTGCTCCCAGGATCTGACATAGTCATCTTGATTCTCGATAATCACGCCGTCGCGGTCGAGGAATACGGCCCTACGTGTTGTCATATGTCCGCTCGACTTCTCGCCGGCCGAAATGCCAGCAGTCCAACCGGTTCCATCCTGGGGAGATCCTTCTGCGCTCAGGCCGCCGGGGGAGCAGCGTACCTGGCGCCACATGCGGAACAGATCAGATCTCCGCCATCACTCGAGGCGCCCTTTGCAGCGCCGCCCTCGGGGGTAAGCCGGCGCCCACAGGCGCACACATGACCGATGAGCCGCGCCGGGTTGCCGACAACAAGGCCGTGTGGGGGCACGTCGCGCGTTACGACGGCGCCAGCACCGATCACGGCAAACCGGCCGACGGTGACGCCGGGCAGAATCACCGAGCAGGCGCCGACCGCCGCGCCATAGCCGATATGAATTGGGCTCACTTCCCAGTCGGCATTGCCCTTCAGCGTTCCATCCGGGTTGATCGCGCGCGGGTAAGTATCGTTGGTGAGCACCACATGAGGGCCAAGGAACACGCCATCTTCGAGTTCGGCACCGTGATAGACCGAGCAGTTGTTCTGAATCTTGACGCGATTGCCGATCTGCACGCCGAAGTCCACGTAGACATTCTTGCCGATGATGCACTCGCTGCCGATGCAGACGCCCTCTCGTATCTGCACGTAGTGCCAGATCGAAGTGCAATCACCGATTTCAGCCTCTGCAGAGACCTCGGCTGTCGGATGAATGCGAATCATGATTTCAAGCTCCCGTCAGGCGTTTGACCAGGTTCAGATAGCTCTGCGTCTGGCCCCGCCAGTTGTGCAACTCGGTGAAGCGCTTCGCCCGCCCGGCCTGGGCGTGAGCCGCATCTGGCTCCCGGTAGTTTGCCAGCAACAGCGCCGCCAACTCATCGACAGCGCCCGGCGCAAACAGAGCGACCATGGTGTCGTCGAAGTAGTGAGCGGTGGTGTGAGTGCGCGACGCGATCGCCGGCAGTCCCATGGCGACGTACTCAAGCAGCTTGGTGGGCAACACACAGTCGGTGAAAACGTCCTGGCGCATTGGCACCACGCCGACGCTGGCAGCCGCGATCGCAGCCGGGATCTCCTCCAGCGGGCGCTGGCCGTGAAAGCGCACCACGTCGCCCAGGTCCGATGCGCTTGCTTGTGCTTGAACCCGAGGCAGGAAGTCGCCTGCCCCGTAGAGCTCTAGTCGTAGGCCCGGGATCGCGCCCCGCAACCTGCCCACCGCCTCCACGAGCAAATCCACGCCGTAGCGCTCCAGCATACCACCATGATACAAAACCACAAACTGGCCGTCAGGCGCAGCAGGCATGCCAGCGCCCGAAGTGCTCGCACAGAATCGATCATCGGGACAATTCATGACCTGGGTCATCATGCCAGCCCGCACCCCGCGGCCTGCCATGATCTGCCGGTGTGGCTCATGCAAAACGATAACCGCGTTGGCATAGGCGCAGGCCCAACGCTCAAAGAGGGTCAGAAGACGCACGACCGCGCCGCTCCGGGCCAGCCGAAACCGGGACATGAATAGTTCGGGCGTCAGCTCGCGCAGATCGACGATTACCGGCGTGCCCGCGAGCTTCAGGGGCAGGGTGCAGAAGGCCAAGGCGTCGGGCGGGTTGTGGACCTGCACCAATCGGTAGGGGTGGCTGCGGTGCAGACGCAGCAGCTGGCGGGCAGCCAGGGCAAAGTAACTGCTGTACTCGCGCAAATAGACCAGGGCGCCGGCGCCCTGGTGACGAATGACCGGCAGCCGGATCAGGCGCACACCGTTCAACGCTTCCTCTGCGGGCTGGCCGGGCAGCCGGAGACAGATAACGTCAACCTTGTAGCCGCACCCCACGAGCGCTTCAGCCATGCGCCGGGAACGCGTCTCGAACGGGTAACCCGAGTGGCTAATGATGCAGACGCGCTCCTGAGCGGGCGGGGACATCATGCGTTTACCTTGCGGCATTGCCATATCATCCAGAGCGAGATGAAGACCGAACATGCGATCAACGGCTGGACGGGCATTGCATACCGGTTGCTGCCGCCTGTTGTGAACCCACCGCCTTGCATCATAGCGCTGACCAGGGCTGTGATGAGCACCAGGCCCGCCATTATGGCCGCCGACTGCTCCACCCACCCTGGCGCCCTACCTTTGCGGACCACGAAAGCGACGATCGCGATGCCAGCCAGGCACAGGAAGACGAGGTTCAGCAGAATGAAGACATACTTCATGGCACGGAATACAATGCCGAGGAGAAGCGCATCCTGCCGCTCGTGCGCGCCCTCCCAGGGCTCGACACCGCGGAACCCGCCGAAGGCGTTCCAAAACTGAAGCCATGAGAGGCCGACGCTTTGAGCGTACAGCCCGGGGTGATGAATGAAGAGCTCGAGTGACATCTTACTCAACACCCGGGAAAGCTGCACGAACGACAGACCCGTCTGACGCATGATCCGGCCCGGACCCAGCCACACATTGACATACTTGGTGCCCTCCTGGCGCCGCAGGTCCAGATAGGTCTCGCGTATGGCGGCGTACTTGTCGGGGACATACTCGATGAACGCAACGCTATGGTCCGTCAGCGTATAGCCGGAGATGGTCGATGGTCCAAAGTACCCGAGCCTCTCGTAATTATACAAGGACCACCCGCCGATGACGATCACCGCTGGCAACAGAGCCAAGCTGACCGATACAGCGGCCTGTCGAAGTCCCCGCCTGAGCACCCAGATCCGCGCCAGCACGATAACGGCAAGGAAGACCGGCAGGAAGACGAAGGTTGGGCGGATGAGCCCGGTCAAAGCGCTGACAACGCCCATCCCAAGGACCCAGGCCCATACCGGTCGTCCCCGGTCGAGACGTTCGAGGATCACCAGGAGTAATGCCGTTCCCAGGACGACGCCGAGCGTGGAGAGCGTCTCCGTCAAGATGTTCACTTCAAAGTATAGCTGAGACAGACTCAGGCCATAGCAGGCTCCTGCGAGCGCCGACAGAGTACCGCTACGTGTCACGCGCCAGACCAGCCAATAAGCGATGCCTGTAATCAGCAACCCTAACGCCATTTGGACCAGGCGAACGCGAAGCGGATCGACTCCCAGAAGGGCCAGCAACATTGGATAAACCGGTGTCCGTACGCCGAGATCCAGCGAGAGGTCGAGCCGGGCAATCTGACGCCCCAAGTCCATGTACCCGCCGCTGTCCGGCGAGATGATGGGATCGGTCGCGACGAGCATGAAGATGCGCAAGCCCAGGCAGGCCGCCAAGACGATCACAAGCCAGAGCGTGGCGGCAGCATTCCACGCGCGTTGGGGCTTGATGGCGGCGAATTTCATCGTCTCTCCAACCCTAAGATGCTCAGGAAGAAGCTGGAAAGCACCGTCTGACAGCCCAGGGCCGCCAGAACTACCCCGGGGATGACGATGCGCAGCGACCGGGTGGGGTCAAGAGGTCCGAAGGACATGGCCCTCCAAAACCCGAGGGCATAGATCGAAAAGAACAGGCCGGCCAGAAACAGGGCACCACCGACGATCAGGCCCGTCTCAAGGGTGACGCGCCGCATGCTCCTTCTGAACCTCGGGTCATCAGGCAGCAACCCGGAAGCGATACCAAAGACCTTGGTGAAGATGGCGAAGCTCGCAGACTGGAAGCCGATCAGGATAGCCAGTGCGGCGTAGAGCAGGGTGTCCACATCGAGCTCGACTGTGCCCACGCGCCTGGGACCCGGCAGCAACCACACCGACAGGAGGAGTCCGGCGAGCATGAGCGCGATGCCGGGGTACAGGAAGAGCCAGCGCGGGCTGTAGAGCAGCAGGAAGCGGAGGTGGCGCCACCCATCGGACCAGGTGCGCAGGTGGGGCCGTCGCGTGCGGCCGTCGGGATATAGGACCGTTGGCACCTCGGAAACCCGCAAGTCGTAGAGCGCGGCTTTGACAACCATTTCGCTGGCGAACTCCATGCCCGAGGTGCGGAGGTCGAGCTTCAGGATGGCGTCCCGGCGAAGACCGCGAAGCCCACAGTGAAAATCTCCCACAGGGCTCCGGAAGAAAAGCCGGCCGGTGGCACTCAGTATTGGGTTGCCGAGATAACGATGCAGAAAGGGCATGGCTCCCGGCCGGATTCCGCCCGCAAAACGGTTGCCCATCACAAGATCATAGCCCTCCCGCAGTTTCTCGAGGAAGGGCGCCAGGCTGGTGAAATCATAACTGTCGTCTGCGTCACCCATGATGATGTACTTGCCACGAGCGGCCGAAATGCCGCCAATCAGCGCGGCACCATAGCCGCGTGCAGGAACGCGAACCAGCCGGGCGCCCTGGCGAACAGCGATCGCGTCCGACCCATCTGTACTGCCATTGTCTGCTACCAGCACCTCGCCGGCGATGGCGTGAGCGCGCAGGAATTGCAGAGCCTTCCCTATGCAGGTGGCCAGTGTCTCCGCCTCATTAAGACAAGGCATCAGGATGGAAAGCTCGCACTCACTGCCGCCCACATCTGTCATTGAGTCCTCTTTGATGATCCCCGTTCGCCTTACCGCCGTCAAGGCGAAGTGGCGAACAACCACACTCGCGCCCCAATGAACTCCTGCTCCTGCAAGAGCGCCATGCGCGAGCGGAGCGCTGCGACAAGCTCAGGGGCCGGCACGGCGTGGGCCGACACGAGCCAGACGAACTCCGGCCTTCGCTGCTCAACCAACCTGGATATGGCCGGAATATCTGCGGGCTCGAGCGCCGCCAGGTCGCCCCTGCGGTCAGAGCCAAGCAAATCAAAGTAGTAGTCCAAATAGTCCAAATTGCGAACCGCCCCGAGCACCAGCGAATTACCGCCCGCCGGATCGTTCTTCATGACGTAGGCGACGGCCTCGCGGAATTGTTCCTTCGTGGTCCGGCCGTAGTAGTTCAGATTCACGAAAAGGCCGAAGAGAAACAGGCCGACCAGCCCGCCGGCGATCAACGCCTGGTACCACGGGCGCAGCGGCAGCCGCGTGATCGACCGCGCCAGCAGCAAATATGCGGGCGGCAAGCAAACGAGCAGGTAGCGAAACTGCAGGATCGGGAGAAACAGGCGCGATTCCAAGAAGGCGCTGCCGAACGGCACGACGAGCCACCCTAGAAGCAAGATTCCAGATGGAGAGAGCTCACCTTTCAGGCGGGAGAGATCGCGCGCTCTGATCGCAGGGTATACCACATACATGACTGGCAAGAGGTACAACAAGAGGACTACTGCGATTCCACGGCGAAGCCCGTTGAAAAGCAGCCGGGCGAAATCGGTGAAGATGCTGAATTCCGGCGGCTTGAGTGGGTCAGTTACCTGCTGGTGCAGTTGAACCCACATCATCGGCAGCCAAGGGAGAAATGATACCGCGATGAGGCCATAGGTCAAGAGCAAAGGCAGGCGCAACCTGTGCCAACGCCAGCTCAGGAGGAGCGCCGCAAGACCCTGAAAGCCGACCAGCCAGAGGCCGAAGTAGTGCAGGTAGATGCAGGCAATGGCGGACAGGAGGTAACCGACTACTGACCCAGCGGTCGGCTTCAATCCGAGATTCAATGCTGGCAGGAACGGCAACCAGAAGTAGGTGGTCAGCAACGAGACCAGGATGAGAAGAGCGTAGGGCCGAGCTTCCTGGCTGAAATAGATGGGGCACCACAGAACTGCCATGAAGGCGGCGGCGAGCAAGCCCTCCCGGTCGGTGTAGAGCCGGCGGCCCATGAGATACATCATCAGAATGGACAAGACGCCTGCCACGACTGAGGGGAACCTCAATGTACTTTCAGTGGGCCTGACGTACTTGCCCAGGAAATAGAGAAGGACCAAGTACGCCGGTGGGTGTCCGTCGTCGCGCGCCCCCTCGTCGACAACCTGCGTCACGCTCGCCAGGTTGCTGCGATCCCAGCTCGAAAGCTCGTCGTTCCAAAGCGACTGCCGCTCCAAACCATACAACCTCAACACCGATCCCAGGATCAGGATCAGGCACAAGGGCATCAGGATACGCCAGCTAGAGACGCTCGAAGATCGTATTGTCATGACGGATCTCTAGGGCCGCCGCTCAACAGCATCGACGTCACCGGCCACCGCCCGATAGATGGCTTCAAGCCGCACGGCGAGAGCGTCCAGCGACAAAGAAGAGACTGCCGCACGTCCCTCGGTACGGCCACCGAAACCGATCGCCCGAGCCAGCCCCTCGGCCAGCGCGTAGGGCGTGCGCGCAACCAGGTAGCAGCCAGGCACGCCGCTCATGACCTCTGCCACATCGCCGACGTCGACCGATACGATCGGAAGATTGCACGCCATCGCCTCCTTGATCACCATGGGCGACCCTTCGCCCTCAGACGCGAGGATCAGAACGTCGCAAGCGCTCATATGGAGCGGCATGCGTTCGTGGGGCTCGTGATCGGCTACGACTAACCGGACGCCGGGCATTTTGGACTGCAAGAGCAACACCGAAGCTTCGACCAGGTCAAAGCGCTTTTCAGGCCGGCGCACCCCGGCAAAAAGCACCAGCCGCTCCTGGGCCGGCAGCCCCAAAGCCGACCGCGCTTCGTCCAACGGTACTTGCCTGAACAGATCGAGATCAACGCCGCATGGCACGATGTCGACGCCAGGCATGCCAAGGCCGTCGCGCACGCGACGAGATGTAGCTATGTTGCGGGCGACCCGGCGAGCAGTCCACCTACATAAAGGGGCGGTCCAGCTACGCTGCGTCTCGATACCATGGTGCGTGAGCAGCACAGGGGCATGTCGCTGTGCCATCGCCATGATGCCCGAAAAAACGTAATGCGCGTGTATCACGTCGTAGCTCTTGGCCCGCGAGGCGCGCCGGACCATGCCGAACCCCCGTGCGTATGCCATTCGTCCGGCCGACCCGTTGACAAAGAGGACGTCGATATCCAGACCCCGCCGGCGGAGGGAGTCCACCTGTTCTGCGACAAAAATGCCGAACATGGGCGCCGGCGGCGTTGGGTACATGTTCGTCACGACCAGAACGCGCGGCAGTGGGCGCTCAAGCATGGACGCCTACAGCATGCGGCTTCCGTGCAGCCTGACGGTACAAGTCCAGGTACTGGCCTGCTACCAGTGTAGGATCGAAACGTCGAGCCGCCACCGCCCGGGCTGCCGTACCTATCCTTTGAGCCGTTGCAGCGTCCGTCAGGAGCGTTTCCAGGGCAGCGGCCAGGGCTCTGGGCTCACCTGCAGGCACCAAGAAGCCCGACGCGCCGTTGTCGACCAGCCATGGCACCCCTCCGACCGCCGAAGCGACGACTGGAACGCCGGCGGCCATCGCCTCAATCAGAGCCATCGGCGAGACTTCCTGGCGGCTGCTCACCACAACGGCCGCAGCGTGCGTGAGCTCATCGGCCACTTCGCGCGCGCTCAGGGGCCCGAGCATGACAACAAACCCCTCCATGCCCAGCTCTGCAATGGCGCCGCGGACACGCCGCACATAGGCAGCATCTGTCAGGGAGCCCGCAATACGTAGGACAAAGCCGGGTACGCCCGGGCGCGTCAACGCCGCCGCCTGCACGGCGGTCAGCGGGTCTTTTAAAGGGATCACTGCAGCCGGCAACAATACTCGTCCGGAGATCGGCCGGCGCGGCAGGGCGAAATGGCCCTGCGGAGCCGGGTTATCGATAATCCGCCAGGTGGCGCGAGTCCGGTCGCGATATGCCTCCATCACGTAGGGGCTGACCGTGGAGATGAGTTCCACTTGAGCCAACGCCTGCTGCTCGTAGAATCGCGCCAGTGCGAATCGGAGACTGTGAAAAACGCCCCGATATTGGAGCGCCTCCTGGCGCAGAACCCCGTGAATCGTCCACACCGGCTGGTAGCCTGCCCGAAGCGCTGCGACGGCGTAGCTATGGCCATGGGCGTGGACGACATCGGGAGCGATTTCGCGCAGACGCTCGCCGACGCGCCCGATCGCGGTCGCCAAATTCGGCATCAACCTCCGCCGCTTCTGAGCCATGAAATGCAGAGTGACCGGGCTGCAAGCCTCAGGCGGCGGATCGGGAAGCGTGACTGTCCGGCTCACGTCGATATCTGAGTGGCAGTGCACGACGTGCAAATCAAGCCCGGGGATACAACGCAACGCTTCAATCAATCGCACCGAAACCGCCTGAATACCGCCCGCAATCCGGCCGGCATCCACCGGATAGCTTGTGACCAGCGCTACGCGCAGCCTATCGCTCATGGACGGGCGCTCTTGCTTCGTAGGGCGAGCTGCTCGTACAACGCAAGCGTGCGTGCTACAACGTCTGACGGTCGATAACGGGGCACGGCCCACGCTCGGGCAGCCTCAGAAATGGCCGCACGTCGCTCTGGATGGCTCAACAGGTCAATCACCGCGTCCGCCAGCGCCACGGCGTCGCCCACCTCAGCGAGCCGGCCTGTTCGCCCATCATCGATCATGAATGACACACCGCCGACGCGCGTGGCAACAACGGGCCGCCCAGCCACCATGGCTTCGGCGATGACACCTGGCTCAGTCTCCTGAAGGCTGGTAAGCATCAGCAGATTGGCCCACGCGTAACTGGCAGCCAGCTCCTCGCCGTGAAGTCCACCCAGGAAGCAGACGCTCTCCCCGAGTCCCTGCCGGTCGATCTCATCCAGACAAAGCGATGTATAGGCTGGGTCGGCGTCGTCCTGCCCAACAATCCGCAACTCGGCAGCAGGCACCGCTGCGCGGACCCGCGCGAATGCCCGCACGAGCGTCAGAATGTCCTTGCGCGGGACGACCCTTGCCACGCAGAGGATTCTGGCGCTGGCGTCGACCTCGGCAGGGACGTCAAAGTAACGCTCTGAAATGGATATTGGGATGTCATGGAAGCGCGCCCGGGTCAAGTGACGGTATTCGCGAGCTACATAGGGATTGATGGCGATCAAATCGGTGGCGCGACCGACGATCCAACGTTCATACCATGTATCGAGTTTCCAGCGTGCTCGATCAGCCCAACCGGCTTGCGACAGAGCGAGAGCAGCCTCGCGAAATACGACGCCGTGTAGCGTGATAACGGCCGGACAACCGCTTTGCAGAGCAGCGTCCGCGTATGGTCCTGCCATTTGCGCGTGGACCACATCCGGCGCTACGCCGCGCAACGTGTGCAAGATCGGCCGCACGACAGGCTGATGCCAGAGGACGCGATCGCCGTGAGGATGCCGGATTTGATGAATGGTTAGTCCCGGTCGCCGCGTGACCACGACTGGCGCCGGCAATCCCGGCACGGCGCTCACGACGTGCAACTCGATCTCCGGACGGCCGGCGAGCCCGGACGAGAGGGCCGACATCACGCACTCGACACCACCGTTCGGTTTGCCGTCAAGGGGATAAGGACCCAGGAGTGCAACCTTCACACCAGGTGCTCACCGTTGGAGTCTTCGAGGCGCCCCAAGACTGCACCTACAATGAAGAAGAACAACATGATGGCGTATTGGGCGCTAAGCACGTCGAACGTGCCGAGAATCACCATGAAACAAAGAAGCGTTGCCCACACGACCGCGACAAGATCGCGGTTGGCTCGCCGCTGGTCCGGCTCCGCAGGCATGCGCCAGAATGAGAGCGCCCGCCAAGCCAGTGTTGCGAAGACCGCCAGATAGGGAATCAACGCCAGGAGTCCTCCTGAAACCAGAACGTCGAGGTAGGAGTTGTGCGGTGAAGGCACTTCGCCCCTGATGCGCATCCGTTCCGGGTTCCAGCCGAATTCCGCCGCGGCCGTGCCGTAGTTGCTAAATCCATGTCCGAGTATCGGCGATCTGCGGAAAAGGTCCGACCCGACCTGGAGGGCTTTAACTCTGTACTCGATCGGTCCTTCGGAGGCAATCCGTTTCTGTATCACCGACGGGTCGACGAGAGCCGCCATGGAGAGTCCAAGGGCAGACAGCACGGCCACGGGAACGGCCGGCAACAGGGTCCGGCGGATCTTCGGACCCAGGGCGATTGTGGCGATGATACCGAGCAGCGCACCCAGCCATCCCGAGCGCACGTAGACGAAGAAGACACCAGCCAGAGTCACGAGCAGCGCCACTCCCAGCGCCAGCCGCCGGGCAGGGGTATCGCTCTGAGCAAGTCCGTACAGCAGGAATGGCAGCGGAATGGCCAAGACCGTGCTCATGGCAGCCGGGCTGCCAAATACGCTGAGCACGCGGCGCAGGTTCATCTCGTACAACCAACTGTATGGGATCGGTGAGAAGGTCGCATATCCGGTAAGCTGTTCCCGGATGGAGATGATAGAAAGCACAACGGAGATTCCGGCTACCACTCCTACGGCAGCCATCAGGGCGCGCCGGTCGCGCAGCCAATTCCGTGCGAAGTAGTAGACGAGCATCGGGGTAAGGACGAAATCGAAGATCGTCTGGAGCGCACCGAACGCGCCCAAGTGCGAAGCCGGCGCCGACAGCGCCAAGGCCACGACGCTGGCCGCCATAGCTATCTCGGTCCACGTAAGACGCGCCAGCCGCCTGCGAGCGCCGCCCGATACAGCGTGCGGCGCGACCGCTGTCGAAAGCAGACGCAGCGACAATAGAAGGACGGCGATGCGCGTCACGTCCAGGGCCGGAGTGCTGCTGCTCACTTTGGCGTAGAGATGGAACGACAGGGAGTAAGGGGCCAGAGCGATCCAAACGAGCAAGCCAATTGCGGGCTTGAGGAGCATAGTCAGCCCGACGGCGATCAAGCCTACAACCGTGACGGCACCAGTCCATGCGGGAGAGGCCAGCACGCGCCCAAGTAGAAGCCCAACCCCCACGACAGCCAGGACAGCCAGGATCCGTACTGCGCCGGTGAGCAGGACCCGTCCGTTTCCTGAAGAACGGCGCTCGAGGTCAGCGTTCACGGTTCCCTGGGTTGCGGGCGCGAGCCGCCCGCGAATGACTCGAGAAATTCGAAGAGGAACACCAGAATGACTCCGGCCACGAGGCTCAGCAGGCCGCCGACCAGAGCTGTCTGGAGTGTGCGCGTCGGGAGCGGTTGGTCAGGACGACGCGCTGGCTCTATCACCTTCAAGTAGCCGACATTCTGGGCCTGCTCTTGCTTCAACCTCGCCTCGAGGCTTTTATCGAACAGGAAGTCCCGCGTGTGCTGGGCTTGATTGACCGCATTGGTCAACCTATCGTGTTCCTCGATGAGCCCGATGAGTGAGGTCAACTCGGTTTCCCAACGCGCGATGGATTGTTCGTACTCGGTCTTGAGAGCTTGCTGGCCAGCGATCTCGCCGCGCAAGGAAGCAACGCTGCTACGCAAATCGGCAGCGCGCCGATTCAATGTGGCCCTTTCTTCACTTCCGGTGGGAGTCGGGACTGCTTTCGCTGCCGCCTCAGTAGTACCGGCTTCGGCTTCGAGAGCCTTCATCTTGGCTGTCAATTGCACCTCTTGCAGCGAGGCGTTCTCCTGGGCTTTGCGCATCTCTCGCAACTGGTCCTGATAAGCCAGGGTCTCGCGACCCAGCGAGTCGATGCTGTGACTCAACTTGAAGCGCTGAAGATCGGCCTGCGCAGCCGCCAATGCCTGTTCGGCCTCGGCCAATTGCTGGGCAACAAAGTCGCCGGTCACCACTGCAGGGCGCGAGCGGTTTGCCCTTACGGCCGTCAGTGCGTTGTCCACCTGGGCCGTGACAGCAGCTTCGGCTTGTTGCGGCGAGTCAGCCTGCATGACCACGCTGACGAACTCGCCGTCTCTCGCCGTCTGCAACCGGCGAAGGAACTGGTCGGCATCCATGTTGAGGTTCAGCGCTGCGATCGTACGCCAGGCGGTCGAGCCGTTAGCGACAGCCTGAACGAACTGGTATCCGATCTCATCGATTACGTCGGTGCTGGTGGTCTTCAGCGGGCTGTAGAGGGTGATTTGCTCCGATTCCATGGGGATCACTTGCAGCCGGACCCCTGCGCTATATACCGGCTTCGTGGTCAGCGCCCTCACGAGAATGACGGTCATCGTGACGGCGAATAGCAGGAGGATCATCCACGAGCGCCTGCGGATGATCTGCCAGTAGTGACCGAAGTCGTTGTCGCGCATTTGACACCTTTGATGCGATTATACCTGATGGACTAGTGGTTGTCACACTCGCCCCTTCGAGCCGATCAACGGGCGACCTCGGAATAGAGCGCGAGATTCGCGCTGGCTGCCCGCTGCCAGGTCAATTCCCGCAGCAGACGCGCTCGCAGCCCGGCTGGTACGGGAGATTCCAATGCCCTGTGCACGGCAGCGCGGATCGATGCATTATCAAACGGGTCGCAGTACCTTGCCTGGTCCCCCAAGATCTCAGTGGCCGTCGCATATTGGCTGGAGATGACCCGGCAGCCGCTGGCAGCCGCCTCCAGACTTGAGAGCCCGGGCAGTTCGACCCAGCTCGGCAGGATGTGAGCCGCCGCGCCGGCATAGAGGAGCGGCAGTTCCTCATCGGCCACCCAGGGGATAAACACAACTCGTCCTCGCCTGGCCCCGACTTCGCGGCAACGTTCAACATATGCCGGTTCGGCCGGAGAGGGCTGTCCGACAAACACGAGCGGAAGATCGTCGTTGAACAGTGCCTCGATGACTGCTAACTGGTTCTTCTTAGGTTCAATCCGGGCCACTTCAACCAGATAGCCGGCCTCCAGCCCGTAATGTCTCTGAAACTCGGTGATGCGGTGGTCGCTTGGGGATTCCGCATAAAGGTCCACATCTACGCCAAAAGGGCTGATGCGGAACCTAGGTCTGACCTGACGCCCCAGCCGAAAATGATGCGCCAGATACGCATTCTCTGTGTGGGTGCTCGTCGCGATGATGTCTGCGGACAGAAGCAACTCGCGCATCTGGCGCCAACTATCTACCAACGGCATCTTGGCCTGCTGGAAGGCGCGGAAGACAAACCACGCGCGCCTGCGACCAAGGAATTCGCTGAGGCCTCGCCAGCGGCCGGTTGACGCCACGCCCTCCGCAAACCACTGGTGGAAAGTGGCGTAGTACAGCGGGGACATGACAATAGGCAATGCCCCGGCGCGGGCCCAGGCGACCACCGCCCGGGCATCTTCAATGGGCGCAATGGCGAAGAGGTGGAGCACGTCAAACTGATCGGCCGGAGGGAACTCTTCCCGCCGGCAGACGGCGACATCAATCCCCATTAACCGGAGCGTCTCACTGAGCTTGCGCATTACGACGGTGTCGCCGCCATATATGCTGCCGGCCGTCGTGCGTAGGTTCATTACGACCCTCATGAGACACCTCGGCGAGGGTCGCGAAGCGCCGAAGGTACCTGCCGGTCGCGCAGACTAGTCGCCGCCAACGCCTCATGCAGATAGCCTGATAGAGTCTCCACTCGAGCGTCCCAGGTGTGCTCTGCGACGGCCTTGCGGCGGCGGATGGCAGCTTCCGCAGAGCGGTCCCCCAAGGCGGCAACGATGGCCGGCTCCCACTCGTCCACCGACTTTACCAGGCTTACTATGGACGCGAACTGGCGCGCGCTGGGCACGTCGGCGCTGACTGCTGGTAAACCGGCGGCAAGGTACTCGTACAGCTTCAGCGGGCTCGCGTGCTGCGTTTCCGCGGTGAGCCGATAAGGGACAAGCCCGACGTCGAATTGCCGCACGTAATCCGGCACGTCGCGTGAGGGCACGCGCGGAAGCAGCCGCACGTTGAGCCGGCTGGCAAGCCGCGCCAACTCCTCCTCGCAGCCTTCACGATAGACTGCTCCGATCATGACAAGTGTCCATTCGGGGTGCCGGGTGACCAGTACGTCCAACATTGCCAGGTCAAGCCGCACGCTGACCAATCCGGCGTAGCCCAGGATCGGGCGCGGGAGCCCCGCTAGCGCCGGCAATGGCCTGACCGGGATGCCAGGAGCGTAGGCGCCCGCGTCCACGGCATTGGGCAACAGACGGAATCTTGGATCTCCTTGTCCCTTTGTTTCCATTAGTTCTTTCGAGACCACTACAACAAGATCCGCCCAGTCGATCATCTCTCGTTCCGCGGCAGCCCATTCCTCGCGCCGCTCGCACGGCAAGCCGTAATAACCCAGGTACTCGTCCACGATATGATAGACACGCAGGCGCGCTGGCAACTCCTGCAAGACATCCCGCTGGTTTGGCAGAGACACCCAAACGATGGGCGACTGCATGTCCAGACGCCGCAGCAAGCGGCGGAGGTACTCGCGGCGCCCCCACCGCGTCAATGGACGCAGCGGTCCGCCGCCGATCGGTACGAAAAGCGGCCAGCGTGATACCCACAAGCCGGGAGCCGCAGGCCAATCCGGGCGGAGCCAGAAATCGGACAGCCCGAGCTTTCCCGAGCGAATGCCACCCAGCACCTGACCGGACCAGGGTCTCGGCTCGAGGTAGAGTACCCGGTTGGCGCGTGACAAGCGGCTCAACAGATGCTGGCGGTTGCGCCACATGCTATCCCAGGGCTCGGTTCCATAGTAGACGATGCTCTGACCCTCAATCATGGAGCACTCTGACTGCGACGCCCGGCATCTGACAGCGCATCACCGAGCAATCCCTCGATGCGAGCCACCCGATGCTCCCACGTGTTAGCACCCGCAACCGCTTTGCGTCGTAGAGCAGATGCATCGGTATCCTCGTGCAGCGCCGCCTCGATCCGACAGACAAACTCGTCCGGATTGGCGGCGACCTGAACGACGTCACCAAAGCGGCTGGCTGCGGGAACATCGACGCTCACAACCGGCCTGCCACATGCCAGGTACTCGTACAACTTCAGTGAGTCGATGTTGGCGGTCCAGTCATTCCGCTCGTATGGCAGCAGGCAGACATCCATCCCCGCGATCGCTCCCGGGAGATCAGCAACCGGCAGCCGGCCCAACCAGTGAACGTTGGGCAAGCCACCCAGCACGGTTGCTTTGTCTGGCTGGCCGACGAGATCGAGAGCGCCGATCAGCACCAGGTGCCAGTCGGAATGGGCGCGGGCGACGTGGGCCAGCAGACTGAAATCCACCTTCTCGTTCAATGCGCCCGCGTAGCCGATACGGGGGTGGGGAATCGCATTGTCGCCCTCCGCAAGGGCCGGCGGGCGAACACCCGTGGCTAGGGCCGCCTGAAATCCGGCATAGTCCACCGCATTGGGAACCAGGTAAGTTGCCGGGTTGAACCTGCCCTTGCTCGTGAACAGTCCAGGTGATGTCACGATCACAAGATCGGCCCGGCGCAACAGCCCCTCTTCTGCCCGTAGAAAAGCGCTGCGATCACCTGTCGTTGGGTGTGCACTGTAGTCATCGGTCACATGATAGACCACCAGCCGCTCGCCGAGCCGGCCAATCTGATCGGCCTGATAGGGCCTCAACAGCCACAGGATTGGCGCTGCAGCGTGCAGCGACCTCAGCGTTGCCAGAATAGCGTTTCGGCGCCAGGCGGCGGTCAGGGGACCTCCGCTCAGCCGCCCCGAGAAGGGCGCATAGTAGGGATCGTGATAGATCCATAGCCGCTCCGCATAATGCCGCGCGAGCGGTGCGCGCAGGTCGGCCAGGGTGAGCCTGCCATCACGGAAGCGCCGCAGCACCTCCCAAAGGTAGAGGCGCGGCTCGACATATAGTACGGTGTTGAGCCGCGCTAGCCGGGTCATGATCTGGTGGCGGTTGCGCCACAGCCCCTCCCACGGGTCCGGCGCCAAGCAGAGAATAGTTTGATCTCGCAACATTGCCGTCTACTCGACCGGACCTGATCCGGCACCCACCATCTGACCTGCCTGCCGCTCTCGCCACAACCGACGCCCCTGGCGCACCCCCATGCGCGCGGTCGAGCGGAGGATCGGATCCACGAGCCAGAGCAACGCTGCGTACAGCACTGCCATGACGACGCCGGCCGCCAGCAATCTGACGGCCGTGCGGCCTAGTGCCATGTAGGGATACAACGCAAATGCCACAAAGCCGGCTACCAATGCAGCGCCGCCCGTCGGTAACAGGAGACGGGCATAGGCACGCCATGGCGCATCCACCAGCCGGCCGACCAGGTTGGCAGAGATCACGAAGTCGACAATCGCCACAACCGCTGACAGCACGCTGACGCCGATGATACCCCATCTCGTCGTGACCGGAATGAGCAGGATCAACATTGTGATCAGCCGCCACGTCGCGATATAGGTCAGCCACTGCGGCTTGCCCATGGCACGGAATATGCTGCCCATGTTAGCAGCGATGGAGCGCACCAATCCGTAGATGGCCAGGATTTGCAGCGGCACGATCGCAGCCGCCCAGGCGTTGCCGTACAATCCGTAGATGAATGCCGGCGCGAAGAGGATCGTGCCAATGGCAAGGGGAATTGTGAGCCATGAGACATAACGGACAGTCGTCAGGTAATAGCGCGCGCGCGCCTCGCCCGCGCTCTCGCCGGATAGTCTGGAAAACGCGGGAAACATGACCTGGCTAAAGACGGTGTTGATTTGAGTTGCCGGAGTATTGGACAGGTTATAAGAGAACTGGTACAACCCAAGCGCCTCTTGGCCCGCGTAGCGGCCGACGATGGCGTTATCGACGTTAGTGATGAAGAAGATGAGCGTTTGCGAGCTTACAATGTGTTTTCCGTACTGGAACATCTCCCGCGCCAACCGCATTTCGAACTGCAGCCGCGGGCGCCATGGCGAGACGAACCAGACCAGGATGGTCATCAAGGTCGCGCGGATGATCTGTCCCCAAACCAGGCTCCAGACGCCAACGCCAGCCAGCGCCAGGCCGATCGCAGCCAGGTTGCCGATGACGTTGGCCGCCAACTCGGGGAAAATCTTGCGGCGAAAGTTCAGC
>Ga0315273_10002223_pt1 | contig 22739 bp, 23 predicted proteins | sample YL17G02_0_MG_FD_205753 | JGI IMG/M metagenome (GOLD analysis project Ga0315273, IMG submission 205753) | Sediment microbial communities from Yellowstone Lake, YNP, Wyoming, USA - YL17G02_0 | ecosystem: Environmental > Aquatic > Freshwater > Lake > Sediment | place: USA: Wyoming | collected...
CAACGTGGGGGCGATACGGCTTCGACGGGGGTGCTGGACCGAAGGGTGCATGCCGAGCCCCATCGACTCGTTAATCCGGTGGAAAACAACCTAACTGCGAACACGCAGCTCGCTCTCGCGGCTTAAATAACCGCGACGTCCACCTTGTTCGGGCCTGTACGGCAGGGCTGGATGTCATCTTCGCAGGCTAGCTGACGCGAGCGGTTCCGACGCGCGTTTGGCGAATCGTCATCGGGGCTAGCTGGCCGCGGTTTCTCGCTGCTCTTTCACGCGGCCGGCGAACCATTCAAGAGTGGACACGCATGTAGATCCCGTCGGCGATGTGCTTTCGGACGCGGGTTCGACTCCCGCCGCCTCCACCAACAAAACGCCTCTAAACCATTGTAAATAAATGGCTTAGAGGCTCTATACCCGCAGGGACAATTCCCGCCGCCTGTCTACGAACTAAGTCTTTTCCTATCAATGACTTGCCTTTCCTAAAACACCGAAAAGAGGCAACTCGTCTCCACAATGTCTCCACAACTGGGGACGATTCCAGAGGACTCCGGGGACAAATTCGTGTTCTCTGTCGTCGCAGGTCTGGGGCTGAAGTGCGTGGGCCGCGGTGCGGTCGTGTCTCGAGTCGTTGAACTCCAATCCCCTCTTTCTGGCCGCGCAGGCGGCGGCGCGGTATCATGAACCGAATCGGAGGTTGGCGATGGAACGAAAGCCCCTCTCGCAGCGCGAAACGGAAGCCCTTCGCGAGTTCTCCACACGCATTCACGCGGCGCTCGGCTCAAACCTACTGGAACTTCGGCTGTTTGGCTCCAAGGCCAGGGGCGACTCTCGGCCGGACTCTGATCTCGACGTACTCGTGATCGTCACCGGTGATCGCGTGGGGGCTGAAGACCTAGCCATCGACATTGCGTTCGACATCAACGTCGCGAGCGATCTTTATATCTCGCCGCGCGTCGTCACGGCGGGCTCCCTCACAGATCCTGTGTGGCGCACGACGTTGTTCGTTCAGACGGTCACGCGCGAGAGCGTCGCGTTGTGACGCCGGAAGCCAATTTCCTCGCTCGGCACCGAATGGAGCGCGCCACGGCTGCCTGTGCGGAGGGCGATCTTCTCGCCGACCAACACTCACACCGCGGCGCGATGAACCGCTACTACTATGCCGCCTTTCATGCCGCTCGCGCGCTGCTAGCGACATGCGATGTCGACTCAGCGCGTCACGCAGGGGTCATCGCACTTTTCCAGCAGCACTTCGTGAAGACCGGCAGGTTCCCGGCCGAGATCGCTCGCGCACTGCCGCGGTCGTTCGAGAAGCGTCTATCGTCCGATTACTCGGACTTCGTCGAGATCAGTGCCGAGGAGGCCGAGAAGGTGCGGAGCGAAGTTCATGCTTTCGTCAGCGCCTGCCGTGAGTTCCTGGCGGGGCCGCAGGAGTAGCGTTGCTGGCCGGCGATGACCGCCGATTACTCAGCGCCTTCAGAATCGCATCGAGCACCAACTCCAGATCCTTCCCCACATCTTCCGCCAGGAACCGCAGGACGAAGTAGTCGTTCTCTTGCAGCAACTGGTCCTTACGGCGGTCGCGCCGGTATGCGATTGGGTCCCCCAGATGCTGCGCCCCGTCCAGCTCGACGGCCACACGGGCATCAGCGCAGAGCAGGTCGACCTCCATCGTTCCCTGGCCGTTGAACGCAATCGGTAAGACCGCGTTCAGGATGAAACGCCCCTTGGTGTCCGACATGGTCTCAAGCCGGCGATAGAGGAAGGACTCGGTCGCGCTCCGCGCGCGGGCGGCACCTTGTGCGTCGGGAGGCACGACTCGAGCGACTTGGACGAACAGGCTGGCAAGTGGTGTGTCGACACCGTCGCGGACGAGCCGCTGTACGCTGCCGGAGTAGTCGCGTTTCCACACCGGATCTGATGGCAGGACGACATCGACGGGCCATCCGGGGATCGCACTCGCCGGCAGGAGAATACGATAGCCGATCGCTTCGTAGCCGCGACAACGCCGGTCGAACATCCGCGCCAGCATCGGCACATTGAGATCGGCGTAGTCGTACACTCGCACCTCCCGCTTGCCGTCATGCAGGCGGTGCAGCCGACCGGCGTACTGGGCGATCGTGCCGCGCCAAGAGACCGGCAGGGTCAGGAACAGCGTGTCCAGGCGTGAGTCGTCGAAGCCCTCTCCGATGTACTTGCCGGTTGCCACAATCACCCGGCCCTCCCCACAAGGGATGGACGCCAGGAGATCGGCGACCGCACGCCGCTGTTTCTTCGCCATCCCTGCTCGTAGCGTCACCACGTGCGCGATCTTGCCGACGATTCGTTCCTGGAGCCGGTCGAGGTGGTCGTTCCGCTCCGTCAGCACGAGCGGAGACCGGCCGCCGTTCACCGCGTCAACCACGTCGTCGCAAATGCGATCGTTGCGCCGATCATCGTCCACCAGCTCCCGGTAGAGCGTCTGGAACTCGACCCGCTTGTCTGGTTCAGGGCTCCTGTTCGGCACGAAGGCCGTAGGCTGCACGAGGACGTTGTGTTCAAACGGGTGGGCCGCTGCTTGGATCTTGGCGTTGGTCTGATAGCGGACTGGGCCGCACTGCATAAAGATGATGGGGTGGTGCCCGTCCTTTCGCGCGATGGTTGCTGACAGGCCGGTGACGAAACGAGCCTTCGCCTGGCGAGCTACCTGCTCGAAGCTCTGCGCCGATAGATGGTGGCACTCGTCAACAATGAGATGCCCGTAGTCCGCCACGCGATCATCGACAACACCCTTCCTCACAAGGCTCTGAATGATCGCGACGTCGAGGATGCCCGTGAATCGGCTTCGCCCGCCCCCAATGCGACCGATGGACTTCGCCGGCACATCAAGAAACGTCGAGAGTCGCTCGACCCATTGGTCCATGAGTTGCCGCCGATGCACGAGCACCAGCGTGCTGACGCCGCGCCTGGCAATCAACCAGGCGGCGATCACCGTCTTGCCGAACGCCGTCGTCGCCGCCAACACGCCGGTCTCGTGCGCAAGCATCGCCTGAGCGGCCGTCTGCTGGTCGGCTCGGAGTTCGCCGTGGAATGTCACGTCGAGCGAGGTACCGGCGTGACGCTCATCCCGAATGACCGCAGAAACACCCAGATTTCCCAGAATCCTGCGGACTTCTTCGAGGCACCCTCGAGGCAGGCCAATGTGATGGGGATGGTCTTCTGCGCAGGCGATGATGCGAGGCTTGTCGAACGTAGACAGCCGCATGGCCTGCGCTTTGTAAAATTCAGGGTTCTGAAATGCGGCGACGCGAAGCAGTCTGTTCCGGAGGCCCGGGTTCAGACCCTCCTTGGCGATGTACAGCTGGTTGCCGAGGATCACCTCCATCGTCTGTGGCAGTTGTCCGACAATAGGCGGGTCCTTCTGGTGACGCGAGGGCGGCGCCGTCCACGGCTGGTCGTCCCCGTCTTCCTGTGGCGGCAGCCGCACGCCGAGGATTCGGCCGCGCCGTTCCGCCTCCTGCGTGATCTCCTCGATCTGGGCGCGGCTCATCTTGCGCACGCTCGCGAGAAACTCCCACTGGTCGGCCCATGGCGTGAACGCGTCATCGAGGAACACGCTGTTGCCCTGCTCTCTGGCGCGCTTCTGTAACGGCAGGGCAATCAGGTTGCCGAATCCGCCTTGCGGCATCGTATCCTGGTTGGGAAACACGCGGTCGTACGAATCGAGTCCAACATCCGGCCGGCTCTCCATCGTCTCCGTCAGCAGATGCGATCCGAGCCGTCGAGCCAGCCCGGCAGGGATTGCACTGTCGAAGAAGATCCAGACGTGTCCTCCGCGACCGGAGCGAGAGCGTTCGAGCGCGGCATGTACGCGCAGGCTACGACATGTCTCAAGGAAAGCCTCGGTATCTTCGCGCCAGCCGGCCTTGTCGAAGTCGATCGCCAGTAAGCAGCAGGTCTCGTCTTGGAGCAACGGGTAGACCCCTGCGACGAACGGTTGCCCGTCGCCAGCCATCCCCGACAGATGCCACCCAATGACTTCATCGGTCACCGGAAGAAGGCGCCGACGCGCGCAAGCCGTACACTTGATGTGCGGCTTCTCACAGATTCCCCGCACCCATTCATGGGCGCACGCGGGCAGGTAGCCGGACTTCCCGGTCTTCCGGCTCTCGAACCGGCGAGGGTACACGTCCTCACGCCCCCGGAAGAGGGAACGGAAGAGTGCGATCTTGGCGTGCACCGGCGAGGACTGGTTGACGACGATCGACGTCGGCTGGCTCGGCACAAGCGCCAGTCTAGCGTGACTGGGCTCACGCGATGAAGTGAGCGGTGCCTGGTCGGCGTTGTCTTGCCACTGACGCCGGGCTGGAAACGCTAATCCCCGGGGCACGGGACTTCGTCCGCATCGGCCTGGACGCGCCGGTCGTGTGATTCTGGTCGGTCAGAATAAGGGGTTCGACCATTCCCCGGTGCGCACAGATTTACTTCGACCATGTTTAGTGGTCACATGACCACATATGATGGTCAAGACATTGTCTAGCCCATTCGGTGGGCAGGCCCGCACGAGCGTCCTCGTGAGCCTTCGCCTGCTGGAGTCCAGTTTCCCTCGCGAGTTGTCGCGGGTCCTCACGGTTCCAGTGTCCGCAGTATCGCGTGCACTCGCCGGACTCGAGCGGGACGCATTGGTGGTGGGACGTTTGGTGGGCCGAAGCCGGGTCTACACGCTGAACCCCGCCTATTTTGCCGGTCCGGAACTTGCGGCGTACCTGCTCCGATTGGCAGACGCCGACGCTGCGCTGCGAACGGCAGTATCACGTCTTCGACGACGACCACGTCGAGCAGGGAAACCGTTGTGAAGCTGTACCGAGCTCCGACGAAGCGGGTGAGTAACTGTGTGTACCGTCTCCACAATGTCTCCACAACCGGGGTCGATTCCAGAGGACCCGGGAGGACGCCAGTGGACAACGAGGCGGCTGAGAAGGCTCGCTCTATCAAGCACTTGGGCCAGAAGCGTAACGCCATCAACCAGTTAGCCGGACGTGCCAGTTAGGGTTCGACTCCCGCCGCCTCCAGACTTCGCTCACCCTCGGCTTGGCTGAGCCTCGGGTGAACTTCGTCTTGGCAAGCCACCTGTCAGGCGAAGTCTGTCACGCCGTAGCGGCGGGAGGAAAGAAACCTCCCGGACCGCCGCGAAGGCGGACCTCCACTTTCTACGCTTCTGGCCGACTGGCAAGAAGTGCCATTTCCGACAGCCTCATTCGCGGCAGAAACTGCGTACTCATTCCTGAGTCTGACGGGATTGCTCGAGAATCGGCATGCCAGCCCTGGCTCCGGCTTCGCTACCGGAACCAGTGTGTCCACCGAACCCAAGCGCTTCGTCTGCGTCCTCGAAAGCACGCGGGTCGTCGGCCGTCACTACGTCGGTTTGACGTCGAACGTCGCGAACCGGCTTGCGGCGCACAATAGTGGACGGTCGCTCCACTCCACCAAGTACGGGCCTTGGCAGGTGACCGCCGTGGTCGAGTTTGCGACTGAATCGCTGGCGGCGAAGTTCGAACGCTACCTTAAGTCCGGCTCCGGTCGCGCATTCGCGCGGCGCCACTTCGCCAAGTAGGCGTCGCCGGCCGGCGGGGAAGGCCCGTCCTCCGCCCGCCAATCCGGGAGCGTGCATCGAAATGCGGAAACGGTAACGGATCAACGTTGTCGGCCTCAATTCCGTACGTCGCTCGGTGATACGATGTCGCGCGATGGACGCGACGTGCCCGCTCTGTTCCGCCGTTGAACGTCGCGACACCCTGGCCTCAAACGCTCATGCAGTAGCGATTCCGGACGCCTACCCCGTCAATCCCGGCCACGCGCTTGTTGTGTCGAGGCGCCACGTCGCTGATTTGTTCGACTTGGACGCCGACGAGCAAGCGGGTCTCTGGGCTCTGGTGCCCAGCGTGAAGCAGGCACTCGACGAGCGACACCGGCCGACTGGCTACAACATCGGCATCAATGTCGGAGTCTCGGCCGGACAGACAATCGACCATGTCCACATCCACGTTGTCCCGCGCTACGACGGCGATGTCGATGACCCATCGGGAGGAGTGCGCTTCGTGATCCCGTCCCGTGGGAACTACAGGCGGCCTGGGCATATCCCTCGAGTCCCGGACTAGCAAATGCCGAGAGACGCACCCGCACGTGACGTCATCGCCTTCGGAGAGAGGCTCCTGGCGTTGCTGGACCAGGGATCGTTTGTCGCCACCTACAAGTACGCGGTCCTGCTCGGATTGATGGACCTGTGCCTCGAGAGGACGAACCGGCACGGCGTGGCGCCCGATTCCGTCACGACGAGGCAACTCGCCGACAAGGTGATCGAACTCTACTGGCCGCAGACCGGAGAGTTTCGCGGCCGAACGCTGAAGCAGAACAGCGGCCGACAGGCACGCATCATCTCTGATATCCTGGGATTCAGGGCCTCGCTCACCGACCCGTCGGTCACGCTCGACCGAGCGACACGCGAAGCTCCCGTCGGATTCGAACGACTTGTTCGCGACGTCGAGTGGACGCTGATCCTGATGCCACTTCCACGGCTTCAGGTCCTGGGCCGGCACACCGAACGTCTCATCTACGAAATCGGATGGGACACCGGCATCGAGCGCAACCGCGCGCTCGTTCGCGAACACCAGCGCACTGGCGGCGGCTTCGATAATCAAATCCGATTCTACCCGTCGGTTGGCGAACACCTCGTGATGTTGAACGGTCTTCTGCGGCCTCTCATCCATCGCGCCTGGAGTTCGATGGTCGCGCAGTTGAACGAACTCGACGAGTCTCGTCTCGAGCGATTCCTCTTCGGCGTGGACCGCATACAACTGGCGGCAGTTCGGCCGGGGCTGGTCGATCTTCAGCGCGGCCAGTGCTTCTACTGCGCTGCTCGGCTCTCTCGCGAAGCCGATGTCGATCACTTCATCCCATGGGCCAGGTATCCCGACAACGGCATCGACAACCTCGTGGTCGCGGACAAGAAGTGCAACGGGGCAAAGAAGGACTTTCTGGCTGCCGCCGCGCATGTGGGCAAGTGGCGAGGCCGGAACGACATCGGAGCCAGGAATCTTGCTGAACTCGCGAGCAGTGAAGAGTGGGAGTCACATCCCGAGGATACGCTTGGCGTCGCACGTGGCCTGTACCTGCGGCTCCCGGCCGAGGCGCGACTCTGGGTCAGCGGTCTGGAGTTCTGCCCACCGGATTCGAGCGCGCTGCGCGATGCGCTCGGCTAGCTGCCGCGCGGATGGGCCGGGCAGCAGCAAGCGCCCTCGCTGCTGCACTATTCGGGGTCCTGCTCACCCGGATGGTCGGGCCGTTCACTCACGCTGCGGCGCGAACGCGACGTGAACCGATGAGGAACAGCCGGCATGACCGGCGAGAGAGAACAGGCACGTAGAGAATGAAGAGAGGTTAACTCAGGCTCGTGCTGGACATCGCAGGTCTGGACTCGTGGAGTTTGTCTGACGGATATCGACTAATTGGGCGCAAATGGGCGCGGGATTGGGTGCGTCTAAGCAATGGGTGTAAATGGGTGTAATATCGGTTCATGCTCCGAACCGACACTCTCGAGATCACCCCGGAAGTCTTGAGCCTGATCGCCAGAATTGATGAATTCAAGGGCGCGTGGCGCGCCCTCGGCACGCTTGCGCCCGATCGTCTATCGGCCCTCCGCCGCGTTGCAACGGTCGAGAGCATCGGTTCCTCAACCCGCATTGAGGGCAGCACGCTGCCGGACCGGGAGGTGGAGCAACTGCTGTCGAACTTGCAGATCAAGAACTTCGCAACCCGTGACGAGCAAGAGGTGGGCGGCTACGCCGAGCTGATGGATCTCGTGTTCTCCTCCTGGCAGGAGATCCGGTTCACGGAGAACCACCTCAAGCAGTTGCACCAGACCCTGCTGCGCTACAGCGAGAAGGACAGCTGGCATCGCGGCAACTACAAGACCAACTCGAACAGCGTGGCCGCCTTCGACGGGAACGGCACGCAGATTGGCATCGTATTCCAGACGGCATCGCCCTTCGACACGCCGCGCCTGATGACGGAATTGGTCGCCTGGGTCAATCAGGATCGCGAGTCGGGTCGCCTGCATCCGCTGCTGGTCACCGCCATCTGCGTGGTGGTGTTCCTGGAGATCCATCCATTCCAAGATGGCAACGGGCGGCTGAGTCGAGTGCTGACCACGCTGCTGCTCTTGCGGGCCGGCTACGCCTATGTCCCCTACAGCTCGCTTGAGAGCGTGGTCGAGCAGAACAAGGAAGCCTACTACCTCGCACTGCGACAGACCCAAGGCACGATCCGCACCGACGCCCCCAACTGGCAGCCGTGGCTCATGTTCTTCCTGCGCTCCCTCGCCGAGCAAGTTCGGCGGCTGGAGAAGAAGATCGAACACGAGAAACTGGTCCTGGCGTCACTGCCGGAGCTCTCACTGCAGATCGTCGAATTCGCCCGGGAACACGGTCGCGTGACCATCGGTGAGTCCATCAGGCTAACCGGCGCGAACCGCAACACACTCAAGCAGCACTTCCGTGCACTGGTCAAACGCGGGTACCTGAACCAGCACGGAAGCGGCCGCGGCGTCTGGTACGAACTGCTCTGACCTGCGGGTCGGACGCGGGTGCTGTTTCGCGGTTCTCGTCGTTCGCGAGCGGCGTCTGGCGATGCGCGCGACGACTCCGCCACGTCGACGGTGAGCCCACCGCCACGCTTCGCGGGCGGCTGCGCCTCCCGCTTGGGCGCAATCACTCGCGCGTCTTCACGACGGACGCGTGGAGTTGCTGGAAGAGGCGCAGCACCGAGTCACCCAACTCAAACGGGTTGATGCTGAACGCGAGGAGGTTCATCGACGACTTGGTCGCGCCAGGCGCCGCGACCCGCTCGATGCACGCCACGCCAGGCTTGCACATCAGCAGCACGTGGGCTCCGCGGTCGTTATCGATCGTGATGCTCCCGATCTCCGCGAGCTTGAACGTCATCGTCCCGCCGCCGGCATCCTTTCGGACAACGGTACCGTCGGCGGAGAGCTGAAGGACTGGGCTGTTGTAGCAGGAGGACGCCAGAATGGCGTTCAGCTTCTTCAACGTGTCGGCCGTCTGCCCCAGAAGCGGGGACCCGGCCGCGGCAACCATGCACAGGCTCGCCGCAATCAATGCCACTTGTCGCATCGGATATCTCCTTGTCGGTTCACTCGGCGGGCTCCTCGTGGCTGAGCGCCGCGAAAATGTCGCCCGTCGCCGCGAAGAAACGCCTGCGACGTGGCTCGCCGGTCCCTGTATTGTCAGGCACCCATGGCGGAGAGGCAGCCGAAATGTGACCGAATGAGGAAAATGCGGGATCGACACACGCCGGACGCGTGCCGAAAGACTCTTCTGGGCGCGAGGGCTGCTACGGGGAGTGCCTGTGATTCGGACCAGGAGACCATCCCGCCGCAGTCCGCGAGGGAAATGCGAGCGAAGAGCAGACCGCGTCGGCCCGAGAATGAGACAGACCGCATTCGCGGGACCGGTGTCTAAGAGGCCGTGGAGGAACAGCAACTATGCGCAGTACCTTGAGGGCGGCCGTTGTCGTGGCCGCGATGATGGCGGTTGTCGCAACGGCGGGCAGCGCGGGCGCACAGACGAAGGCGAAGATCGAGCCCTGCCTGGAGATCGAACTGCAGCGCCTCGAGGAAACCTACACGGTGCTCGAGCGGTTCGCCAAGGAGATCTGGCCGGGCTGGACCAACTATCTCGACCCCGAATTCCAGGTGCAGTTTCCCAACCTCGTGTTCCTGATCGTCGGCCCGAGAACGGCGGTGCCCGACGGCTACCAGTTGGTGGAAGGGCTGACCGTGCACGGAAAGCCGATCTACATCAACCGGAAGGAAGAGCTGCCCATCACGCTGCAGCCGCCGCTCGGTGGTGGCGGCGGGGGCGGTCTCACCATTCGAATCCGGCTGAAGCAGTTTCCGATGCGAACGGACGTCAAGCCCCCGGAGAAGGCGGCGGCCAAGGGCGACAAACCGATAGAGCCGCGCTACGACGTCTCCGAGGCACAGATCCTGCTCTACGTCCACGAGTTCTTCCACGGCTTCCAGACCGTCGCGATCCCCGGCCGCGCGCCGAAGCCCAAGCCGGCTGTGACACAAACGGCCGAGAAGCCGCCCTCTCCCCCTCCGGCGCCCCGGCGCTCTGGTCCCCGCGAACCGGACATCGTCGTCTCGCTCGATTACTCGACGTATTCGAACCTGGAGGCGCTTGCGCTCAAGGCGGCCTATGCGGCTGCGGACGCGACGCAGGCGCGCGAGCGGCTGAGCGACTACCTGGTGGCGCGCCATCTCAAGCAAAAGACCATGGCGCCGCGCGAAATCGAGTTCGAGAACGAGACGCAGCTCTCGGAGGGCACGGCGCTCTACTCGGAAACACGAATGGCGTCGCTGATCCTCGCGGCGCGCTATGGCGGCAACGGCAGGCACGAGGGCGACCCGGCGTTCTCCTCGTGGCGCGGCATGCGGGAGTACCTTGATGAGAAGCTCGCCGGGCAGATCGAGTACTCGGGTGCCAGCACGCTCGACACGCTTTCGAAGTACTACGTGTTCGGCGCGCACGTCTGCTTCATTCTCGACCGCATTTCGCCGAGATGGAAGACCGCGTTCTTCCAGTCGCAGAAGTCGCTCGACAAGGTGGTCGAGGAGACGCTGAAGCTGACCGAGACGGACGAGCGGCGGATCGCGGCCGGCCTCGAGGCGCGGTACAACGTGTCGGACATCCGGGCGAAGCACAAGAAGGTATTCGACGAACGCGACGCCGCCATCGCGCTCGTCAAGAGCCGGCAGGGCAAGCGCTATATCGTGGACTTCGAGCGCACCAAGGAGTTCTTCGAGACGAGGCCGCGCGGCAAGTCGGTGCGGCTCGGCGTTGAGCAGATCTTCGTGAACGGCATCGAGCGGCTCACGCTCGGCGACATCTCGCTCACGAGCATCGACACGCCGATGCACCGCCCGTGGCTGTGGACGGTGGAATGGGTGGACACGAACGCGGCAGACGGCGTAAAGGGATACGAACTGACGTGCCGCGAGCACGCCGGCGGCGTGTGCAAGGGAGCCGAGTTCAAGACGGCCGGCTTCACGCTGAACGCGCCGGAAGTGGAACTCGCAGATACGGGCAACGAGATTCGTATCACAATCCTGAGCAAGGTCGCACGGTAACGGCTCCGGGTGGTTTCATCCCTTCTTTTCCCGCGCCGGTCACATTTCGGCTGCGTTGGGGTCACGGGGTCCAGACAATCCTCCTTGAGAATCACCGGGCGGCAGACAACAGCGCCCGGGCAAGGAGGACTCGTGAATCGAAAAGAATTTCTGAAGAGCGCGTGCGGGCTCGGCGTGTGCGGATGCGTGCTGAGCGTGCTCGACCCATCGAAGGTGCTGGCTGCCACAACGGCTCAGGTCCCGGACCAGCGCCTGGCATTCGCGCGCTATCAGGTCGCCAAGATGGTCGGCTTCATGGCCGCCGATACCGCCGCACCCGCCTGCGCGCGGATCCTCGAAAACACCGGCCGGGAATGCTCCAAGATGGGCGGACTCGCCGCCAAGTTCAAGGGAGATCCCGAAGGGTACTTCGCCGCCGCCCAGAAGAACTGGGGCACCGACTTCTCGTGGGACAAGACGAAGGGGATCATCACCGTGGCGGTGGCTGAAGGCGAGTGCAGCTGTCCGCTGGTGGACAGCAAGCGAACGCTGCCCTTCTTCTGCAACTGCTCCGTGGGCTACCAGAAAGAATCGTTCGAGACCGTCTTCGGACGACCGGTCAAGGCGACGCTCAAGGAGTCGAAGCTCGGTGGCAGCAAACGGTGCGTCTTCGAAGTCACGCTGTCGTAGCCGCGCTCTCGACCAGCGCGATCCAGAACGGCGCCGCGAAATAGACTGCGCCGGACGTGGCAAACCGTGGAGAATGCTGCAGAGTGGATTCGGTGAGTTCGACGATGATGACCGACAAACAGACCAGCGCCCGGCGCGTGCCGGATTTCCTGCTGTCCTGGGATCGCCTGGGATTCCGCCTCCTGGTCTTCGGCAGCCTGGCCCTGCCCTGGACCCTCCAGGGGTTGCTGGCGGGCCTGCCCTGGCAGAAGCTGATTCTGAGCGAGGTGGGAGGCCTGATGCCCTGGGCCTTTCTCGCCCCGATGGTCGTCGCCCTGGACAGGCGCATCCAGAGCAAGCGGCTCGGCGCGGGGGGCGTTCTGGGCGCGCACCTGGTCGGCATGGTCGTGGTGTTCCTCCCGTACTGGCTCACAGTGCGCACCATCAGTCTGATCTGGAAGTGCAGCGAGTCGGGGTGGAATCTGTCCCAGTTCGTGGCGTACGTGCCAACAACAATGAACCTGGTCGGCACCTTCCTCAGCGTCCCGTTCGTCTACTTCGTGATCCTCCTCGGGTCCGCGGCCATGAAGCATGCGCAGGCCCGGCAGCAGGAGGAGATCGAAGCGGGGCGGCTCGCTCGTCAGCTCAGCGAAGCCCGCCTCGCCCTGCTGCAGCGCCAGCTTCATCCCCATTTCTTCTTCAACGCGCTTCAGGCGATTTCGACCTTGCTCCATCGTGATCCCGGAACCGCCGACAAGCTTCTCGTCCGCCTGTCGTCCCTGCTGCGCGCGATGCTGGACGAGGCGTCCAGCCAGACGCTGAGCCTGCGGACGGAGTTGGACCTGACCCGGAAGTACGTGGAAATCGAGCAGGTCAGATTCGGAGACCGCCTGCGCGTCGAATGGAGCGTGGACGACGCGCTGCTCGATGTTCAGGTGCCGAGCTTGATCGTGCTTCCGCTCGTGGACAATGCCATTCGCCATGGGCTTTCCGAGAAGCTCGGTCCAGGCCGATTGAAGATCGGCGCCGGCTCCGACGGCTCATCGCTGCTCCTGACGGTCGAGGACGATGGGCTGGGGGCGCGTGTTCCGCTCCGCTCCGGCCTCGGCATCGGCAGCACGCTGGAGCGCCTCACGACCATCTATGGCGAGCAGGCCACGTTGATGATCGACACGTCGCCACTGGGTGGCTTCCGCGCAGCAATTCAGATTCCTCTTCGCGAGGAACGCACATGATTCGCTCCCTGATTGTCGATGACGAGCCGCTGGTCAGAGAGCGGCTGCGCACGCTGCTGGCAGACCACGCGGACATCGAGGTGGTGGGCGAAGTGGCAGACGGGCCCTCGGCTCTGGAGGCCGTCCGGGAGTTGACCCCGGACGTGGTCTTCCTGGACATCCAGATGCCGGGCCTGACCGGATTGGAAGTAGCAGAGGTCTGGCGCAGCGAGGGCTCCCTGCCGATCATCATCTTCGTCACGGCGTTCGATCAGTTCGCGCTCGAGGCCTTTCGGTTGCATGCCCTGGATTACCTGACGAAGCCAATCGACCCGGAGCGCTTCTCAGAATCGCTGGGCCGGGTACGAGAGCTTGTGCGGAGGCCGAACCGGGAAGAACTCGATCAGCGCATCCAGGCCATGCTCGAGATGCACGAGCGCCGGCAGTCGGTGCGGCCGCACCTGGTGGTGCGCGAACGCGAACGGTACGTCCTTGTGCCGACGTCCGAGATCCATTGCCTCGAAGCCACCGGCAACTACGTCCGCATCCAATGCGAACGCGCGAGCCACCTCTTGCGCAGCACGCTCGCAGCGGTCGAAGCGAAGCTCGATCCGCAACGATTCGTCCGCATCCACCGATCCTGGATCGTCAATCTCGGGCAGGTGCGCGAGGCGCAGCCCTGGACCAAGGGCGGCTGGATTCTCGTGACCCGTACCGGACTGAAGATTCCGGTGGGGCAGCAATATCACCACGTGCTCTCGAAGATCCTGCGGTAGTCCCCGGGAATCGATCCCTCCCATTGCGTGTGGGAGCAGCCGCCGTTCCCACGATGTCGCGGATTCATCCCTGCAAGGTCACGTTCTATCCCGCGCGGTCCAAGGTCGGTCACAAATGACGTGAAGCCCCGCGGTGGAGTGCCTAGGCTTGGATGGACACTTCCTTCACCGAGAGGGCATCCATGAAGTGCGGTTCCGTCATTTGCCTCGCGACGCTGCTGGTGGCATCCGTGAGTACGGGGGCCTCTGCTCAAGAGAAGTTCGCTGGATACATCGATCAAGCGCCTCCTGACCACACGCCGCGGCTGTTCAGGCTTCAGACGCACGACGGCTACTTTGCCGGTGACCGCATCGCCATATCCCCAGATGGCAAGGAACTCTACTACACCGAAGTCACCACCACTTGGAGCGACTACAACATCAGGTCCTACACGTACTCCGATGGGAGATGGAATGGGCCTTTTGATCTGTTCCCAGGCTTCCTGGGGCCGGCGCTTTCCGTTGACAACAAGACGATGACGTTCGAGAAGTACACCGATTCCAGGACGTGCTGGCACTCGAAACGGATTGACACCGGTTGGAGTACGCCAACGGTGTGCACGGAAGTGCCGGATCCGAAGGACAAGCACTACCTTCAGGACACCGCCAGCGGTCGCATCTATGCATCGTCACAAGGCGCTCTGAACGGGATCGGACAAAGGGACATCTCCACCTATGTGAAGACCGACGCCACAGCCGCCTATCAAAGTCTCGGGAGGCCACTGAATTCTCCTGGGAACGAGGGGGATTTCTACGTCGCGAGGGATGAAGCGTTCATCGTGTTTGGCTCCCCACATCGAGGGGGCCTCGGGGGAGGCGATCTGTTCATCAGTTTCAGAGAGCGTGATGGCTCCTGGTCGGATCCGAAGAATCTTGGCGCGACGATCAACACGCCGGGATTTGAATTCGGGCCATATGTGACTGACGACAAACGGTATCTGTTCTATTCGCGTACCTCAGACTTCACCCGAGTCGATGTCTACTGGATTCGGTTCGACGGTCTGTTGGAGACGCTGAGAAAACGATAGGCCCGTGTCTGCCCAACGGCAGGCACCTGTTCTTCACTCGCCACACACCGCCAGGGAACAGTATCTTCTGGGTCGCCGTATCGGCTATTGAGCAGCTCAAGCCGCGCTGAAGCTGACGGAACGAATGTACCGTGAGGAAGGCGCCATCTGTGAGGACTTAGGAGAGCAAGAGAATGTCTACACTTGATTCGCTACCAGCGCGGATATTGCTCAGAAATGGCGCACTCTTGATTATTCCGCCGATGGTCATCACATTTGGACTTTGGGGGGCTTTGCCTGCCGCCTATGGCCCTGACCTGTTCTCGAAGGACATACCCAAGTGGTTAGGTTTATTCGAAAACATATTCCGTGTGTTGGTTCTTAGCCTTCCAGGAATCTTGTACTTTGGAAAGAAAGAAACAGGGCAACCTCTGGGCTGGAGTCTCTATCTCGGGGGATTGCTGGTTTATCTTGCAAGCTATTTGGCGCAAATCGTTTATCCAGACAGTGCATGGAGTCAGGGCGTCATTGGTTTTACTGCGCCCGCTTGGTCAACTTCATTTTGGTTTGCAGGCATCGGGTTAGTATGTGTGCGGAGTTGGCTTCCGATTCCTTGGCATCGCGCTGTTTACTTTTTGAGCGCCTCCATCTTTCTGACATTTCACATTGGGCATACGGGGTTGGTCTATTTCAACTTGGCACGTTGATTCCTATCCTTGTGAATGCCATTCCGGTGCCACTATTCAGGAGACAAGAATGACACGACTCTACTACTTCGTCGGCGGCCCTCTTCCCGGGACGGCGGAGGAGTTCTTCCGACGCCTCAGTGCTGCCGGCGGTCCTCCGCCGGGCTGGTCGATCTATCCGCACGCTTCTCACGACGGCAACGCGCTTCATGTCGTGGAGGCGGCCTCCGTCGACGAGATCCCAGCACATCTGGGTCAGTTCGCCGACATCTATCAGCATGGTCCGATCGTGGAGATTGCCAGGCGCACTTGACGGGGATGACTGGCCTCGCGGGGCTCACCGGCTCGCCATGAAACAAACTGCCGCCGTTAGCTTGATGCTCCTCTGCCTGGGGCGGGCGCATGCCCAGAAAGCCGAAACGTACGTATTGCACCAGGTCGTCTCGAATCGCGAGACCATCGTCTACACGCGCGTCATCCGCTTCGACGACCAGAAGCATCTGTTCCACGTCCGGGACTACTACGAGAACGGACAAGTCCAGATGGACGCCTTCTACTCCTCCTTCGACAAACGGGTGAAGGAGGACATTCAGTGCAACTACCGCTCGAATACCAAAGAAGGGCCGTACACGGAACGGCACCGGAACGGGCGCATGCGGTACCAGGGCCATTTCTCGCGGGGCCAGTTCAGCGGCGCGAGCACCGCCTGGTACGGGAGCGGGCAGAAGGAATCGGAGGAGAACTGGCTCAACGGGCAATTGCACGGCCGGGTCAGATACTGGTCCGAGAAAGGGGACCTGCAGTTCGATTCGACGTTCGATCACGGCATGAACCAGCATCGCAGGAACGTCAGCTATCGATACGTGTGGTACCTCCCGAAGGACTACGAGGCGGACGCCGTCAAGAAGTGGCCGCTTGTCATCTACCTGCACGGAGGTTCGGATAGAGGGACTGATCTGAAGAAGCTGTACTCATCCGGGATCCCCGATCAGGTATACAGAGGACGGGAGTTCCCGTTTATCATGCTCGCCCCGCAATGTCCTGTGCATCTCAGGTGGTCTACCGATGACTGGTTTGAGAACTTCTACAAAGAAGTGACCACCAAGTACAGGATCGACCCCGATAGGATCTATCTCACCGGGCCGAGCCTGGGCGGTTCGGGCACCTGGTACATCGCCGCCCGGTATCCCAAGACGTTCGCAGCCATCGCCCCGATGAGCGGGTTTACGAGCCATCTCGACTACATCGACAAGAACATCGACAAGCTGATCGACATACCTGTCTGGGCCTTCCACGGGAAGCTCGACACTGTCGTGCCTTTCGAGGAAACGGAGCGAATCCTCAAGAGGCTGGAAGGAAGGAACAGGAACCTGAGATTCTCGGCGGAACCGGATCTTGGCCACTCGATCCACTGGCAGATCTATCCGGGCCAGGAGATCTACGACTGGTTCCTGCGATACGACCGACGATCGAGACAGTGACGGCCCGCACGCGGTTGCGTCGCAGAGTGACCGCACTGCACCGGTGTCAGACGCCGCCCGGGCACAGGCCGAGGAAGAGCCTGTCGGCGCGTGTCACGGCCAGCCGCGATGCGGTATACTCACGTATATGGCATCTATCGCAGGAGGCCCATGATCATGCCGCGCACCGCCAGAATCTTCATGACCAACCGCAGTCAGGCCGTGCGGTTGCCAAAAGCGTACCAGTTCTCCACCGATGAGGTCTTCATCCGCAAGGAGGGCGAAGATGTGATTCTCTCGCCCCGCCCGCGCGACTGGAGGCACTACCTCGAGGGGGCCCCGGTTGCGTCCAAGTCGTTCATGGACAACGTCGAGGATCTGCCGGTGCAGGAGCGGGAGACCTGATGACTCGCTACATGCTGGATACCGACACGTGCTCGTACGTCATGAAGAGGTCGAACGCCGCCGTGTTGCGCCGACTGCAGGCTGTCCCGGTCGCCGACGTGTGCATGTCTGTCGTCACCAAGTCCGAACTGCTCTACGGCGTCCAAGTCTCACCGCGCCGCGCCCAGGATGTGGCGGCGTTGGCTGCGTTGCTCCCCTATGTGGAAGTGCTGGATCTTCCTGACGACGCGGCGTCCCACTATGCGGAGATTCGCGCTGACCTGAAGAAACGCGGAGCGCCGATCGGCGCCAACGATCTCTTCATTGCCGCGCACGCGCGGAGTCTCGGCCTCACGCTCGTGACCAACAACACGGCGGAATTCAGTCGGGTCAAAGGCCTCCGCGTCGAGAACTGGACGCAACCGCCCCGAGGCTCCCGCTGACCGGACACACCGGCCGTTCTTTGGTTCCTGCAATTCGACAGACGATCGAGACAATGCCAGCTTGCACGCGTCCGTCCCAGAACTCTGCGGTGACGACGGCTGCGAGATGGCCGAGATCCCGCGGAGGCTCACGTGACCCGGTGAAGCGCCTCCCTCACAGCCATCCTCAACTTCTCCATCACGTAGGGCTTCTTCACGTAGGCACCCGCGCGAAGATCATGAAGGAAGTCGGCGCACCGCCGTTCGCCTCCGCGGTAGTTCTTTGACATTCCCGCGGAAGCTCTGGAGAATAGAGGACGCAGGGCCGACAGCCATGAATACACAGGTTCGGTCAATCCTTGGGGAGTTGAATCGTCGGCTCGCCACGCTCTACGGTATACGCCTGCGAGGCGTCTACCTCTTCGGCTCGTACGCACGAGACGAGGCGAACGAGGAATCCGACGTGGATGTCTTGATCGTGCTCGACCGGGTGGACAACTACTCGCGGGAGATCGACGCGACGAGCGAGTTGACGAGCGAGTTGTCTCTGGCATACGCCATTTCCCTAAGCCGTGTCTTCGCAACCGAGGAGCAATGGCGCAAGGGACAAACGAATTTCTTCCAGAACCTTCGCGAGGAGGCGGTCCCGGCGTGAAGGATGAAGCTGCCTGGTTTCTCCGGAAGGCCGCACATGCCTTGCGAGCCGCAGAATTGCTGCTGGCGGCCAACGACCCGGAGACGGCCGTCGGCCGTGCCTACTATTGCATGTTGCACACGGCGCAGTCGCTTCTGCGCGAACAAGATATCCGTTTCCGCAAGCACTCATCGGTTCATGGCGCATTCGGCCAATCTTTCGCCAAGACCGGGCTGATTGATCCCAAGTTCCATCGCTGGCTGCTTGATTCCTATGACGACCGAATCCGCGGAGATTACGATACGGAATGCGTCATTGAGGAGGAGAGCGCCGCGTTGAGGATCGAGCAGGCAAAGGAGTTCCTCCAGACCGCAAGGCAATGGCTCGAGGCAAAGAAGTAGCTACCTTGTGTCAGGTTTGGTGCGCCCGCTCCCGGGTCCGCCATCGAGAAGCTCAGGTCCCGATCAGGGCGGGCCGCCACGCCCCTCTCATTCGCAGCGCAGCATCGTCACCGGATCGATCTTGGACGCTCGGAAAGCCGGGATGCAGGCTGCGGCCACGACGACGCCGAGAAGGAGCAAGGCGGCCGCGCCAAACACTCCCGGGTCGGTCGCGTTCACCTCGAACAGCAATGACGCGAGCACGCGCGTCAATGCCAGGGCCGCCGCGCAACCACACACCAGGCCGACGGCCGCGAGTCGGAGAGCCTTCCACACGACCGTGGCCACCACTCGGGTCCTGAGGGCCCCGAGCGCCATCCGGATGCCGATCTCACGCGTGCGTTGCGTGACGGAGTAGGCCACGATGCCGTAGGTGCCGATGGCGGCGAGCGCGAGGGCCGCGAGGCCGAAGAGCACCAGCAGGAACATGGTCAACCGGGGCCGCGCCATTTCGGTGTCCATCACCTGCTGCATGGTCTGAACGCTGGCCAGCGGGAGCTTCCTGTCGACGAGCCAGATCGCGTCGCGCACTGACCTCAACATGGTGAGCGGATCGGTGTGGGTGCGAACCACGACGGTGAGTGCATTCCACGGGCGTTGGGTGTGCGGCACGTACACGTTGTTGGAGATGTCGGCGGCGAGACCGTTGTACCGGAGGTCACCCACCACGCCCACGATCTCACGATAGCGGTTCTCGTCCCGCCACGACCGAATGCGCCGGCCTAAGGGGCGCCCGTCGGGGAACATCTGCTTCGCCATCGCCCGGCTGATGATGATGACCTGGGTGGAGTTGGCGGCGTCAAGGGCCGTGAAGGCGCGGCCCTCGACGATCGGAATGCCCATGGTGGCGAAGTAGCCCGGTTGGACAACGCTCCAGCCCGCCTGTGTGTCGGCGGACGCCGGGGGTTCGGGCTGGTTCTCGCGGAGGAAGACGCGTGGGAGATACAGCCCGCCGCCGCCGAGCGGCAGGGAACTGGTCGCCGACGCGGTGACCACGCCGGGCGCGCGGCGGATCGACTCCGTCACGCGGTCGAAGCCGTCGACAATCTGTGCGTCGGTCGCGTAGCGTGCCGGCGGCAGCGTGATTCTCGCCGTCAGCACATTCTCGAGCACGACACCCGGATCGACGTTCACGGTGCGGCTGACACTCCGAACCAGGAGCCCGGCGCCGGTCAGCAATACAATCGCGAGCGCCAGTTCGCACACGACCAGGACGCTGCGCAGTCGCCCGCTCCGGAGTCCCCCGGAGGCGCCGCGGCCGGCTTCGTGGAACGACTGCATGGGCGCGACGCGCGCCGCACGGACGGCGGGTGCGAGCCCTGCCAGCACCGTGGTGACCAGGCAGAGGCCGACTGAGAACACGAGCACCCGCGCGTCCACGTGCGCCTGGCCGATTCCCGGAATGTCCTGCGGTGCGACGAGGACCAGCGCCTCCAAGCCCCAGTAGCCGAGGAACACCCCGGCCAGTCCTCCAGCCGCCGAAAGCAGCGCGCTCTCTGCCAGAAACTGGCCGGCGATCCGCCAGCGGCCCGCGCCGAGCGCGGCGCGAACGGCGATCTCGCGCTCCCGCGCGATGCCGCGGGCCAGCAGCAGATTGGTCACGTTGACGCAGGCGATCGCGAGCACGAGCAGCGCGGCGCCGAGCAGCACCCCCAGTGTCTGCCGGAGCGACGTGCCGACGATGTACGCGTCGAGGGCGTGCAGCTTCCAGTTGGTCCCGGCGCGGTTGGCCTCGCGCCCGGCGACCGCCGTTCCCATGAGCGTCAGCTTCGCCTGGGCCTGCTCGATCGTCACCCCCGACCTGAGGCGTGCCAGGGCGCGGTAGGAATGATTGTCGCGGCGCAGCATGTTGGCGTCGGGCTGTCCACCCGTGCCGAGCGGACGGACCAGTTCAGCGTTGCCGGGCCAGATCGCGTCAGGTGGCGCGACCCCGATGATGGTCGCGGCGACGCCAAACAGTTCGATAGGCTTGCCGACGACGCCCGGGTCACTGCCGAACCGGCGTGTCCACAGCTTGTGAGACAGGACGACGACGCGCGGTCCATTCTGATCGTTGTCCTCGGGTGCGAAGAACCGGCCGAGCAGCGGACGAGCCCCGATCGCGCCGAAGTACTCCTCGTCTGCGCGGAGCGTTTGCACGCGTTCGGGCTCGGCCCCGTCGGTAATGTCGGCAGTCGAGAGGTTGTAGGCAGCCACCGCGTCGAACAGGCCGCGCTCGGCCTTCCAGTCCATGATGTCCGCGTAGGCGACGGTACCGGTGTCGGTTCGCAGCCGCTCGAAGACGGTGCACGGGACCACGAGGCGGTCGGAGGCCGGATAGGGCAAGGGTGTGAGGAGGACGGCCTGAACGACGCCGAAGATTGCGGTATTGGCGCCGATGCCGAGGGCCAGCGTCAGCACGGCGACGAAGGTCCATCCAGGGCTCCTCCGAAGCAGGCGCGCTCCGTATCCCAGGTCCTGGCCGAGTGTCCGAAGCGGAGCGAAGGTTCGCATCTCGGTGCGCGTCTGTTTCAGCGAGGTGACGTTGCCAAACTGGCGGCGCGCGGCGTACCGCGCTTCGTCAGGCGACATTCCCTCGCGGACGTATCGCTCCGAAAGCAAGCTGATGTGGGCGTCGAGTTCCTCGTCGAACTCACGGTCCGCCCGGCGGCCGGCAACGAGACTTCGCACTTTCGCGATAAATGCCGACATCCGCGCAATCACGCGTCACCTTCTGGAGCCAGCTGCAGCAGGCGGGCGATGACGCCGGCGATCCGTTCCCAGTTCTCGGTTTCGCTGACGAGCTGCTTCCGTCCGCGGTTCGTAATCGAATAGAACTTCGCCTTGCGGTTGTTCTCGGACACGCCCCAGGTGGAGGCGATCCACCTCTGCTGCTGCAACCGGAGCAAGGAGGTGTAGACCGTACCCTCGTTCAGCCGCAGCACGTCCCGGCTCAACTGCTCGATCCGGCGGGCGATGCCGTAGCCGTGCTGGGCCCCCATGGCCTCGAGCGTCTTGAGGACCATGAGGTCGAGGGTCCCCTGAAGGACATCGGACTGTTTCTGGACCGGCGCTTCTTTGGACATTCCATAGAAGCTAGCATCACTCCTATGCAATGTCAACAGGAGCGCACCCAGGCGGCTGAAGGCCGCTGCCACCGTCGCGTGGGCCGATCAGGAGATAGCGCGGCTGGCGACCATCCTCAACCAGGAGCATCCTGACTGGTCGCCTGGCCGCACGGCGCGCGTTGTCACACTGCAGGAACGGCTCGTGGGCCGACGTGCGGGCTGTTCAGCCGGGTGTCGTCGTCACTTCGGCGTGGAGGGCAACCATCGGCCCACGTGCCGCCCCACAACCGCACTCAGGAGCAACAACGCCAGCCTGGCTTTCCTCCTGGCGGGCAGCCGCAGGATGTCGCCGCTCTCCATGAAGTGCGTGGCGGACCTCGAAAGGAAGTGGAGCATGTTCGCGACCCTGGCCTCAAAACCTCGTTCGAGAATGATCCGGTTTCCCTCCTCGTTGAGGCCGGTGTGCATCAGAACCCAACGCATCCTGGAAGTGCCGTCCCCGATCGCGTCCACCGCGAACGACCATTTGCCGATGATGAACGCACCGGTCAGCAGCACGGCGTGAAATCGACGAGCAGCAGAGTCATACAGGGTGGTGTACCAGTACGTGTCGGATCGTGCCGCTCGGTGCACGGCAATTCCCGACACCGCTTCGATGAAGATGCAGTCGTCCTCGTTGCGGCCGCTGTCGGAGTAGAGCAGGTGAAACTGCCAGTTGTCGATCCACGCCAGTTCAGCCACCGGACACGCGAGCGCGAAACACTCGTCCGCACTTGCCCGCACGACACTCTCATGGCTGG
>Ga0315273_10002224_pt1 | contig 22738 bp, 20 predicted proteins | sample YL17G02_0_MG_FD_205753 | JGI IMG/M metagenome (GOLD analysis project Ga0315273, IMG submission 205753) | Sediment microbial communities from Yellowstone Lake, YNP, Wyoming, USA - YL17G02_0 | ecosystem: Environmental > Aquatic > Freshwater > Lake > Sediment | place: USA: Wyoming | collected...
CGCAGCCATCCAACAGTATCTGGACAATCACAACCAAAACCCTCAGGTGTTTGTCTGGAGCGCACCCGTTGAACGGATCTTGGCCAAGATCGCCAAATGTAAAGAAGCGTCAGACGCACTACACTAGTCATCTTCCAGAGCGTGTACGAGGCCGGCCGCTGGCCGGTGAGCCTGTATCCCGGCTGGCTGCGCTTCGGGCTGACTTTCCTCGTGCCGGTGGCCTTCGCTGTGACCGTCCCGGCCGAGGCGCTCACCGGCCGGCTGACATGGCCAACCGGCCTGGGCGCCATCGGCCTGGCCGCAGCGCTGCTCGTCGTCTCAAGAGTGTTCTGGAAGCTCGGGCTGCGGAACTACTCGGGCGCGTCGGCGTAGGGCGGCAACGGGTTGCCAACCCCACCCCCCCCCAACAGACCTGCTAGCCCTCCAAGCCTTGGCCACAGTGAGGGCACCTCTTCGGCCCTGAGCCTCTCTTCTGGATCTGCTCGAGGAATCCCGAGCCGAGGACGCCTGTCGGTAAGGCGAAGAGGCCAATGCCGAGAACCGCCACTACCGAGGCTAGGAATTGCCCCAGGGGCGTCACTGGGTATACGTCACCGTATCCGACCGTCGTCAGGGTCATTACGCCCCACCACATGGTCGCTGGAATGGACGGGAACTTGTCAGGTTGGGTGGTGTGCTCGACTTCATACATTAGCGAGGAGGCAACGACCAGCAGTATCAACATGAAGAATACGACAGTTGCGAGCTCCTCCTTCTTGGCCCGGATCACTCCGCCGATGGATCGAAGGGCGCTAGCGTAACGTCCAAGCTTGAGGACTCGCATGAGGCGTATTAGGCGGAATGCTCGCATGAATACCAAGTCGAATCCGATAAAGGGCAAGTAGAAGGGCGCAATTGCTACGAAGTCAATCAACGCAAGCGGGGTCAAGGCGAACTTGATACGCCCCAGGATAGGTCCCCGGAGGCTCTCACTTTCCGTGCACGACCAGATACGGAGGCCATACTCAATCGTGAACACTGCCACTGAGAATGCCTCAAATGCGAGCAGGGTTTCGCGCCATCGCCAATAGACGGGCTCCATTGTCTCGACCATCAAAGCGACGAGATTGAGCACAATGAGGAGCAGGATGCACACCTGCACGGCTCGGCTCATCCTGTCCTCAGGAGAGGCTACCTCTAGGATTTCATGCGTCCGTCGCTTGGCTCGGCCAAGTCCGGTTAGACCTCTTTCCATGGCGTCGTATTCCCTCCTCCGAGCGTTAGTACGATTGCTCTTGATCCCGTGACGAGATTGGACATGCACGGCCCGCTTCGCTCTCCGTGCATGTCCGCGTCGCAACCGGTGCAGATCTCCCAAAGATGAGAACGCGCATCCCGCCGCTGAACCGAATCGGTCCGAGAACCCAATCGAGGTACTGTGGCCTCACGGGTTTCGATGTTCCCCACGGCGCAGTCGCTCGAGTTTCCGGGCAATCCGCTCCTTCGCCTTCGCCGTTCCGGCTTCATCGATCTTCGCACTCAGCAACTTGTCCCTCGCGAACTCCACCTGCAGCCAATGTCCTTCGCGGCTACCCTTTGGCAGCGCGCTGCGCGCCACCACCACCTGCCGCTCCGACTCCCCCACCAGGAGCACGGCCTGATCGCCTTCGAACCGATCGATCACCGCAGTCTCACTCATTTCGCCACCTTGAAATCGGTCTCTTCGGTCATCGTGTTCCCTCCCGCTGTGGCGGTGATTACGATCCGCCAGCTTCCCGGCGTTGTGCTACGCCCGACATTCCAGCTCCAAGAGACGTTGCCGTTCGCGTCCGCCGACTGGGGAGAGAGCCCTGCCGCCTTGCTCGACCCCGACTTGTAATAGACCTTGATAGCGCAGTTAGCTCCTGGGACAGTGTGGGCCATGAGGGTTGCCCTCCCTCCAGGGGCCACGGGGCTGGTCACGGAGATGACTTTCAGGATTAGCAGGCCCCAGCTGCCGGACACGGCTGGGGTGATTGTGACTCCTGTACCGGGTGTCGGCGGCGCGCGTGGAGAGCTCCCTCTTTCAACCTCAACCTTGTACACGCCAACGTTGTCAGCCGCAACAACCACGGTCCCGTTGACGTCCGTCCCGTAGACCTGGGCCCCTGTGGCCGACAGGGCCGCGAGCGTCTCCGGATGTGGGTGCCCGTAGGGATTCCCCGCCCCTGCGGAATACACGGCGATCTCTGGTTTCACCGCGCCCAGGAAGGCTGGGCTCGAAGCTGTCGCGCTACCGTGGTGTCCAACCTTCAGGATGTCGGCCTGGATGGGCAGGCCCATCGACAGGATGCTCGCCTCGGCCGCCTGGTCGGCGTCGCCCATGAAAAGGAACGAGCTTGCCCCATACACGAGCCGCAACACGATGGAGTTGTTGTTCAGGTCATCTCCCGTGGTGGACTGCGGGCTTAACACCTGGAACGTGAGATTCCCAAACGGAATCGTGTCCCCCCGTTTCACCTCCACGTACTCCGAGCCAGCTTCGGCGATCGCATCCAGGAAGTGCTCGTAGGTCAGCGTCGTCGTCAACTGGCCATTCGTAACCACCTCCGCCACCGGGAGCGTCTTCAGAACCTGGACCAGTCCACCGATGTGATCAGCATGTGGATGCGTCGCCACCACGAGGTCGAGCTTGCTCACCCCGTGGCTCTGAAGGTACCCAAGGACTCCCGAGTCTGCCTCGCCGCCGTCAATGAGCGCTATTCTTCCATCCGGGGAGACAATCAGCTCCGCATCCCCCTGGCCCATATCGATGAAATGCACCTGCAGAAGACCCGCGCTGGTTACAGCGGTCGAGGTGACTGGCGCCTCGGAGGGAGGCGGTGCTGTCTTGGGCTCAATTCCCGTCGGCGTGACAGGAGCGACCGATGGCGTTGCGGCCCCTGCCGCTACAATCTGGGGTTGACTAGGGACCGTCAGGCTTGCCTGTAGCAGGTTCGGGGCAGGCGGCGTCGTTTGCCTGCATGACGCGCACAGCCCCACCAGACACACAGCCAGTGCAACCTGAAGGTGGAAGGATCCAGGTCGAGCACCCGGGACCGGCCATCCGAGTCTTGAACCAACTAGGGGCAATTGAAGCATCCGCCCTGGAACTCCAAGTAGACCGCGTACTCCACTTCGACATAGCCCTCAGGGACAAAGATCCGGAAATCATTGGAGAACGGGTAGTAGTACGTTATTGTGTGGAATCCAGTACAAATGCGGGTGAACCGATACCTGTAGGGTTCGAAGTTCGCGGCAACCTGCCCTTCTGTCTCAAACCTCACTCCGTTAGATACATTCGAGTTCAAAATGACAGTCACGCCGCAAGGGTCATACGCGGGTTGTGTCGTTGCATCGACACTCGGCATTGGGGTGCCAGTCGGCGAAGGAGTCGCCGTGGACGTCATCGTATGGGTGGGCCGTGGAGTCGGTGTTTCTGTCCACGCCGGGGGGAGCGTCGCCGCGTTCACGATCGAGGGAAGCGCCGGCAGAGCGCCCGACCTAAGGTCAGACGCTGGAGGTGGCCCCACAATTCCCTCCTCCGCCTTGGGGCGCGCAGATGTAGCTAGCAGCAAGCCCAGGGCGAACACCGACACCAGGGTCATAGCGCACAAAGAAAGAAGGACTATCCACTGACCTTGCGTGAACCTGAAGCTCACGTCATCCCCCAAGCCATACAAACTCGGCGGCGGAGCTGGCTACGTGACGCCCCCTGCGAGTTACGCACAGCCAAACCATTCCTGGACCACACCAGGCACCGGCAACTGCTCCTTCCGGGCCGTACTGAGGCTCCCGTCCAGTTCGCAGTCCATCTGCCTCGCAGCCAAGACCGACGCGCGTCGAGGTCCGCGAGCAGCCTGTCGCACTATTCCTGCCTCTGCCGTAGCAGGGTCTCTCCTTCGCCTGCAATCTCCAATCGTCGGCTAGTGCACCCGTCAATCGCAGCCCTGCATCTACGACTTCCCTTGCCACCTCCGTAGAGGCAAGATCTAGGCTAGGCTTCTCCCCTTCGAGAATGGGAGGTCATGACGGTGGCGACCGAACAGGTAGAGCGCCGGCAACCCCACCGCACCGACACCGCCTGCGGACGTCACGAGCAGGATACTGCGGGGGATTGAATTCCAGAGGATGACGCAACTGAGGGCAATGGAAACGCAAACGCCCTCAAGAACCAGTGCCCTACGAAGCCATCGGCGTTCGCGAGTGAACCCACTACTGAAACCGATGGTCATCGTGCCCCCCTTCGTCGACCATCCCGAGTCTGACCCAATGCTGCGTGGACCGCAAGTGCGACCAAGAGGGTGCCGTCGAGGATCCCTGTGGCGGCCCCTTCCCCTATCACCAGCACGCCGGGTCAGGTTTGGCGAGTGGTCACGCGCAGCCGAATTGGACGGGGCGGGCAACCGCGGCAGTGTCTTCGCTATGGGGTGCTCCCGCAAGAACATCCAGACCATGGGCGTGAGTGGGGGTGCGCCGCCTTTCGAACTCATCTGACATACAATCTGGGCACGGTGAGAACCGTGCCGGGCGGATCTGCCCGCCGCCCCGGCCAGCGATCGTCCTGAGCCCAAGCCATCCCGCACGCCAGCCGCTGCCCGCGACGCGGGAAGCCTCGGACCAGATTCGGACCGCCGGAGGCCCGCTATGCAAGTCGACATCGAGCTCTATCGCCACGAACTGTCGGTCCCCGTCAAGCCGCCCATCCGCCTGCCTGTCATCGACATCGCCCCGGACCACCCGCGCCGGACGCTCGTCTTCCTGCACGGGTTTGGCGGCAACGTCAGCCAGTGGCGCCGACAACTGATCCACTTCTCGGACGGCAACCGCGTCATCTCCATCGGTCTACGCGGGCACGGAACCTCCGACTTGACCGATGGTCCCTTCTCAACCGCGCAGCTCGTCGCGGACCTGCAGGCATGTCTGGCAGCGCTGCAGGTGCCGCAGCAGCTGGTCCTGGTCGGCCATTCCTTCGGCACGGCGTTGGCGGCCGAGTTCGCTGCCGCTCACCCTGCCCGGGTCGAGGCGCTCATTATGGTGGCCGCCGCGGGCGAGTACCGCCTGGCCTGGAACCTGCGCTATGCCCTCAAGCTGCCGACCCGGCTGCTGGATGCAATCTACCCGCTCTTCCGCTCCTACCTCAAGGCACGGCCGAAGGTGCTCAAGGCCATGCACGCTGAGAGCGTTTCGAAGTGGAACGGCTGGAGTCTGTTCCGCGACCTGCAGGTGCCGACGCTCGTCATCCAGGGTCATGGAGATCACGTCTTCAGACGCCGGGACATGCTCGGCGTGGCCCGCGCCATTCCCGGCGCCGAAGAGATCGACGTCGGCGCCTCCGGGCACATGGTCATGCTCGAGCGGCACGAGGCCGTCAACCGCGCCATGGGCCGGTTCCTGGGTGAGGCTGCCTCGTGGCGCGGCGAACGCGCTGCCGGGGCGGAAGCCGCGGCCGTCCCGCTGCTGGGCCAGCGTCCCTGGCTGGCACACTATGATCACGGCGTCCCCCAGACCGTCGCCATCCCCGATGTTCCGCTGCACCGCTTCCTGGAGTCGTCGGCCCGGCGCTTCCCCAAGCGCCCAGCGCTTCTGTTCGCCGGTGGGCGGATCCGCTTCGCGCGCGTCGATCGGCGCAGCAACCGCCTGGCCCATGCCCTGACGGCGCTGCATCTGGGCAAGGGCAGCCGGGTGATGCTCCTTCTGCCCAATCTGCCCCAAACGGTCATTGCCTTCTTCGGCATTCTGAAGGCCGGCGCCACGGTGGTCTTCGCCAGCCCGCTGTCCGAACCCGGAGAACTGCTGCGTCAAATCCGCGACTCTCGCGCCGAGGCGCTCATCACCCTGACCAAACTGGCCGACGTCAGCCGCCAGGCCCTGGAGACAACCAGCTTGCGCTGCGTCATCCTCACCTCCGTGGCCGACTATATGCCCCGGCTCAAGGCCTGGCTGTTCTCCTTGACCCGAGGGCGTGCCGAAGGCCATGGACTGCCTGAACCCCTGCCGCCCGGGATGCTCAGTCTCGGCCAGCTACTGCGTGCCGCTCCACCGACGCCGCTGTACGTCGACGTCTCACCCGGCGATCTGGCCGTGATCGCCTACACGGGAGGTACCACCGACGTCCCCAAAGGTGTGATGTTGACCCATCGCAACCTGGTCGCCAATGCCTTGCAGGTCCGGCATTGGGTCCCGGATCTCAAGGAGGGCGGGGAGACCTTTGTGTGCGTGCTGCCCTTCTCGCATAGCTACGGCCTGACGACGGCGCTGACGGTGCCGGTGATGATGGGCGCCTCGATGGTGATCCTGCCGACGTTTGTCACGGCCGAGGTGCTGCGCGCCATTCGCCGCCACCGCCCCACGCTGTTCCCTGGCGTGCCGTCGATGTATATGGCGATCAACAGTTACCCCGGGGCGCGGCGCTTCCGCATCCGCTCAATTCGCGCCTGCATCTCCGGCGCCGCACCGCTGCCGGTCGAGGTCCAGGAGGCGTTCGAGAAGCTCACCCGCGGCCGGCTGGTTGAGGGCTATGGCCAGACCGAGACCAGCCCGGTCACCCACGCCAATCCCCTCTACGGCCGGCGCAAGGTCGGCTCGATCGGCATTCCTGTGCCAAGCACCGAGTCCAAGGTCGTCGACCTGGCCACCGGCGAGGACCTGCCGCCTGGCCAGATCGGCGAGCTGGCGGTGCGCGGGCCGCAGGTGATGGCCGGCTACTGGGCCTTGCCGGAGGAGACCAGGGAAGTGCTCCACCCGGATGGATGGTTGTTGACCGGCGACATCGCCCGCCTCGACGAGGATGGTTACTTCCAGATCATCGCCCGCAAGCGCGACATGATCCTGGCCGGCGCCTACCAGGTCTACCCCCGCGACGTCGAAGAGGTCTTATACGAGCACCCCAAGGTCAAAGAGGTGGCCGTCGTGGGGGTCCAGCGGCCCGCTTTGCCCGGTCAGGCTGTCAAGGCCTTTGTGGTTCTGCGCCAGGGCGAGCAGGCCAGCAAAGAGGAACTGATCGCCCTGTGCCGGCGCCGCCTGGCCGAGTATGCCGTGCCGTGGGACATCGAATTCCGTTCCGAACTCCCACACAGCTTCGTGGGCAAAGTGCTGCGCCGGCTGCTGACGGAGCAGGACCTGTCTGACGGGAACTGACGCCGGGATCTGCAAGTCTCGGCGAGCATCCGCACCCTGTCGTCGCCTTGGAGTACCCCTTGTCCGAATGAGGCAGGGTGGGGGATAATCTTCCCGGGCGCGCTGCGGCGCGTCCCTTCCACGTTCGTGGGACAGTCTCAACGTGCTGGAGTCAAGCCCCGGATGGATGACGGCCTGCTCGACCTGCAAGGCATGCACATTCAATACCGCCAGCAGAACGGCCCCGGCCGCAGTGTGGTCTTCATCCATGGCTGGGCCAGCTCGAGCCGGATGTGGGCGCGCGAACTCGAGGCCTTCGGCGGCCAATACCGCTGCTTGGCTTTGGACCTGCCCGGGCACGGCCGTTCCAGCAAACCGTCTTTGCAGTGGTACAGCCTCCCCAATTTCGTCTGCGTGACCCATGAGTTCATTCACGCCCTGCACGCCCAACCGGCGTGCCTCGTGGGCCATTCCCTGGGCGGCAGCATCGCCGTCGACTACGCACTGCGCTACCCCGAGGATGTCGACGCCCTGGTGCTCGTCAATCCCGTGATCACCGGCCAGCTTCAGTTCAACCTGCGCTGGATGTATCGTCCGGGGCCGAGCCGGATGATCGTCAGCCTGACGCGTCGTGTCTGGCCCCGCCTGGCGGCGCGCTTGCAGCAGTCCCTGGCCGCGAACCGGCTGCCCTTCGTCCCCGAGGGCTATCTACGGCGCAACCTGGAGGACCTGACCCAGGCCACAGCCGATTCATTGCTGGGCAGCGCCCGGGCAGCGCACAACGACCTCTCCCTCCGCCTGGACGAGGTGCGCGTGCCGACGCTTGTGGTGGTTGGCCGCCGTGATCGGACGGTGCCCCCCGAGGACGGACGGCTGGCGGCGCGGCGCATCCCAGGCGCGCGGCTGGTCGAGCTCCCGACCGACCACCACCCCGGCGATGAGGCGCCCGAAGCGTTCGTGCAGGCGCTGCGCGAGTTCGTCGACCAGCTCCCGTCCGTCGCCGCCTAGCTGGCGAACGCCCCCAACCCTTCGATCCCCCACGGACTTCGACCGGCCAGTCGGACGGAAACGGATCAACCCCCGGGACCGGCCCGACGACGCGCGACCCCCGTTCGGCCAGCGTCCTGCGGCTTCACCGGTGCGGAGAATCCCTCCCCCTGAGTGACCTTCCGCACCCTTGACAGGCCGGGCTTTCATCGTAGAATTACGATGAAGAACCATGACCAAGTCGCCCGCTCTCTCACCCGATGAACACCGCCTGGCCCGGATGCTCAAAGCGCTCGGCAACCCCGTGCGTTTCCAGATCGTCACCTACCTGGCCGAGCACCCGACATGCATGACGCGCGAGATCGTCGCCGCCACGCCGTTGGCGCAGTCGACCGTCAGCCAGCACCTCAAGGTCCTGCGCGACGCCGGGCTGATCGAGGGCGAGATCGAAGGCCCGGCCACCTGCTACTGCCTCAGCGCCGACGGCCTGCGCTGGCTCGAAGAGCACTTCCAGGCCTGGGCCCGGCGACAGGCCGCCTGCTGCCCGGCACCCGAACCTGCGACCCGTGCCGGCCGAAGGTACTGAGTATGTCCAGTCCCTCACCCCGCACCTCAGGAGATATCGCTTGACTACTACCAACCCGTCCGCTGAATACTTCGACCAGGTCGCCGATCACTGGGACTCCCTCCGCTCGGGCTATTTCACTGAGGCGGTGCGCGATGCCGCCATCGCCAGGGCTTACCTGCATCCGGAGATGGTCGTCGCCGACGTCGGCGCCGGCACCGGGTTCCTGACCGCCGGCCTGGCACCGCTCGTTCGCCACGTCCACGTACTCGACGGCGCCCCGGCGATGCTCGATGTGGCGCGCAGGAACCTGGCCGCCTTCGACAACCTCGAGTTCCACGAGGCCGATGGCCTATCGCTTCCCCTGCCCGATGCCAGCCTCGACGCCGCCTTCGCCAACATGTACCTGCACCACTGCCCCGACCCCCTGGCGGCGATCGAGGAGATGGTCCGCGCGCTGCGCCCCGGCGGCCGGCTGGTGCTGACCGACATGGCCTCCCACGACCACGAATGGCTCAAGACCGAGATGGCCGACGTATGGCTGGGTTTCGACCGGCCCCAGATCCGGGCGTGGTTCGAGCAGGCCGGGCTGGTCAACGTGATCGTCGACTGCACCGGCGAGACGTGCCAGGCCGAAGCCAACACGTCCGCCCGCATCACCATCTTCGTCGCCACCGGCACGAAGCGCGTGCGCGCCCGCGAGGCGGTTCAGGCGTCCTATGCCGCCCGGGCGCTCAGTGCCGAGTGCGGCTGTGGCGACGGCTCGTGCTGCACGCCGGGGTTGGTCGCGCTGGACGAGATCCAGCCGAGCAGCGTGCACTTCGACGGCGGCTACTCGCCGGACGAGGTGGCCGCCATCCCGGCCGAAGCGGCCGAGATCTCGCTCGGCTGCGGCAACCCGACGGCGATGGCCAACCTGAGGCCGGGCGAGGTGGTGCTCGACATCGGCAGCGGCGGCGGGATTGACGCCTTCCTGGCCGCCCGGCGCGTCGGCCCCGCCGGCCGTGTGATCGGCATCGACATGACACCTGCCATGCTCCAGCGCGCCCGCCGCGCCGCCGAGGCGGGCGAGTACACCAACGTCACCTTCCGCCACGGCTACGCCGAGGCGCTGCCGGCCGACGACGCCTCGGTGGACGTGATCATCTCCAACTGCGTCATCAATCTGGCGGAGGACAAGGCCCGGGTCTTCGCCGAAGCGTTCCGCGTGCTCAAGGCCGGCGGCCGGCTGGAGGTCAACGACATGGTCTTCGGCGGCGCGGTGCTGCCGTCGATGCGCACCTCGGCCACCGGCTGGTCCGAGTGCATCTCCGGCGCGCTGCCCGAGGCTGAGTACGTCGACCTGGTGAAGCAGGCTGGCTTCAGCGAGATTGGTGTGCGTCGCTCAACCAGTTCCGGCGAGGCCGGCGGTGTACCGGTGTACAGCGTGCAGCTTTCGGCGCGGAAGGGGAACGGCAACTAGCAATTGGCCAGCGGCCATCAGCAACAAGCTGTCAGCGGAAGGCGGCTTACTGAAGGTCCGCCGCGGGTTGGTTGCGGCTAGCCACGGTCGCCGGCTGCCCCTTGCCACCTGCTGCCCCACTGAACGCCCCCAGAAACTGCCCAGCCAATTGCCCTGGACAGATCCCGAAATGCATGGTATTCTTACTTGTAAGGTAGCATGCAAGTTCTGACAGGGAGTCGTAAGACCTCGGCCCGAGCTGCACTAGCTCGGGCCGCTTGTTTCACGGCCTCCCCGGGCAACCGGAGAACCCCGCAACTACCATCTTCTTGCCTAGGAGGCAAACACAATGTCCGATTTCGTTCAGGGAACCGTCAAGTGGTTCAACGCCGGCAAAGGGTACGGCTTCATCTCCCGCGAGGGTGGTGAGGACGTCTTTGTCCACCACTCGGCGATCCTCGCCGAAGGCTACCGCAGTCTCGAGGAAGGCCAGCGCGTCCAGTTCACGGTCGTGCAGGGCCCCAAGGGACAGCAGGCCGCCTCGGTCACGATCCTGTAAGCCTGACCGCTGACACGATCAACGAACAGCCCCCAACCCGGGGGCTGTTCCTTTTCTTGTGGCCCTCGCGGATCAAGGAGCAAGCGATCGCGCGGCGCTAGGGGGCGGAGGCCGACAGCCTCGGCGCGGCGACATCCGCCAGGAGGCGCTTCAGGCGCGCTCGGGCAAGCACCTCGCGCTGCGGACGCGTGCCGGTGATTTGCCAGCGGACGAGTCGGATCGCCCCGCTGGCGATCTCGATCGCCGTCAGGCTGCCGTCGCTGAAGGAACAGCAGCCGCTGTTCAGATAACACGGCTGCTCCTGCGACTGGGCGAAGGCCAGGTCGGCTTGGATCCGTTCCAACACCTCGCTTTCGTAGGCCTCGGGCTGATGGCGCAGATCGTCGTACGTGGCGGTCAGCTGCTCGAAGCGCGCCGGCGAGGGGAAGACCGGGTGGTGCGTGTGGCCGGTGACAATGAGCATCCCCGGCTTGCTCACGGCCCAATGATACACGGCGAACTCATGCTTGCGCCCCAGGCGCCAGTTGGTCGCCGGCGTCGTCGTCCTGAAGTTCGTCAGCCTCTGGATCGGCCGCCACACGGCGTGCAGCAGCGCGTGGCTGAGCCAGTCCAGCCGATCGGCCCACAGTGTCCCCTGGTGGCCGTGGACGATGAAGATCTCCCCCAGCCTTTCTCTGCCATCCATGACCTCCAGCCGCAGCGACTCGAGCGTGGCCACGCGTCCCAGGATCGGCTCCAGGTAGCGTTCGACCTCGCCCGGGATCCGCCAGTCCTCGTCGTGGTTACCTCGAAAGCGCCAGTAGCGCCCGGCGTCGTGGAACGCTTTCTCAAGCCCGATCGAGCCGGCGTATCGAGCGACGACCTCGTCCGGGCGGCACTCCCACAACTCCTCCGCGTCGCCCAGGACGCCCAGGAGGTGGCCCCGGCGCCAGTAGTGCTCGAGCGCAGCGGCATACGTCCCCTGGCAGGCGCGGAAGTCATCGGCGCCATCGCCGGCGCCGCGGTGCAGGTCGGACACGATTGCCAGGCGGAAGGTGCGCATGTCCATGGGCATGACCGGCGCGGCGGCATACGCACGATCGAGTCCGGCATTGGTGTTCTGCTGATAGCTCATCGATCCCTGCTCGCAGCCCGGCCGGCGTCTAGGGCAAGGGCACCGTCGGGTCGATGCAGGGCAATCCTACCAAGGTTTGCGCCGATGCGGGTGGGCTGCCCACCGATGCCCCCTCCCGATTCTGGTGTGGGTCGTGCGCGGGCGGAAGCTGCCCGAAGAGGCCCAGCCAGGTCGGATAGCGGCCGAGGAAGCGGCAGGTTCGAGGCTTCTGCCGGACAAGACAGATCGCCTTGTCGAGCTCGACTCCCGCCGGCGGGGATGCCCGTGTCGCGGCCCGGAGTGTGTGCCGGGCCGCCCAGCGCCGTGGCTCACCAGCCGCCGGGGAGGCGAGACACCGGACTCGCAATCCCACGAGATCGGGCAACGCGCGCCTCCGGTACCCGCGCCGTACGCGGGTCAGGTGCAGCCTATGCTAAGCGCTCTTCTTGGGGCCGACTGCGACACACCAGCCCATAAGGACCGCCCGTTCGGCGACCCGTTCCTATTCGCGTCTAACCGCCAGCATGGTGATGTCGTCAACTTGCTGTATGCCCGTAGAGTAGTTCTCGACTAGCCCTTGGATTTGCCCCAGCAACGAGGATAGAGTCTCGTCTCCGACAAACAATGGAATCAGTCCCTTCTCGCTGAAGAATTCGCCTGCGGCGTTTGCCGTATCGGTCAATCCGTCGGTGTAAGCAAACAGCGTGTCGTCTTGTTCAATCACCACTTCGCAGATGCCGTAGTCCGCATCAGGCGCCACGCCTACTGCGGGACCCGTCCGTTTCAGACTCTCCTTTACCCCACGCTTGTTGATCAGTATGGGCGGCACGTGACCGCCATTGACGTACGCTAAGACGCCGGTGCGCGTATCGAGTATCCCAAAGAAGACGGTGGCGAACATGCTCGTGTTGCCATGTGTTTCGGCGACGTAGTTGTTGGTCAGCGAGACCGCGTTCTTCAGCCGCATGGCGGAGTCCATCCCGCCCGTCGACTCGGAATGCGCAAGAACATCGACGCTCGCTATCGCGCGAATCAGACTCCGGAACAAGGTCATGAACAGTGCCGCGCCCAGGCCCTTGTCACATACATCGGCTATGACCAGTCCTAGCCTCCCGTCCGTCAACTCGAACACATCATAGAAGTCACCTGCCACCTCTCGGGCTGCTTTGAGCGACGCGGCGATCTCCCAGCCCTTTGGCTGAGGCAGGCTTTCCGGCAAGAAGCCTGCCTGTATCTCTCGCCCAATCTCAAACTCGCGTTCGAGCGCCGTTCGATAGAGCTTCTCCTGCTCCCACAAGCGGGCGTTCTCCAGTGCCACGCTCATGGAGTTGGCAAGGGTTACCACCAGCCGCACGTCAGACGCGCCGAAGGCCAGTTCTGTCTGCATGTTCTCCAGAACAATCGCACCCTGCATGGCACCGCCCATCATGAGCGGGACATACAGCCCGGACCTCGGAAGCCTCGTGCTCGCAGCCTCTGCACTCTGGGCTCTGACGGCCGCCAGCTCCGCATTCTCATCCAGCAGCGATGGCCGAGGGTCCTTCAGCAAATACCCAACGATTCCCTTCCCACCCACTTTCTTCGGATTGACCGTGTGCCTCTTGCCGTGTTCCACCAGAAATGGCACATGGAGTAGATCCGTTTTGGGATCATAGACCCCAAGGGAGAGATCCGCGTCTTGAAAGGATCCCCGCAGCTTCTCACCCACCAACTCGTAGATGGAAGCCGTATCCGGCTTCTGAGCCAGCCCCTCCTGCACGGTGTTGATGATCTGCAACTCCATCGCGCGCTGTTCGGTCTCGTTGAGCAGGCGTTGGGTCTCATCAAAGAGGCGCGCATTCTCGAGCGCCACGCTCATTGAGGCGGCAAGGGTTTGCAGGAGGCGGACGTCTGATTCGTCGAACGCATTCTCCTGATCGACGTTCTGCAAGCTCAGGATCCCTGTCACCTGGTCGCCAACGAGCATCGGCACGCCAAGCCATGTCTTGGGTGTGATCGTCCCGGGCAGTGTCGGCTGTCCAAGACGCGCTGCCTGTTCTGCAACGTTGGTGGCTACCAGCACAGCCTGTCGCGTGTGGACGATCTGCGTCCGGAATCCACGCAGCGGGTGATGGCCCGGCGCGTACACACGCTCACCGCGTTCGATCGCGTAGCGGTGTTCGATCGTCTCGGTCTCCCGATCATAGGTCGAGATCATTACGATCTGCGCGTTGAATACGTCGCGGATCTCGTCACCCACCAAGTCGTAGATGGCCTGGACTTCGAGGTGCGAGGCGAGTCCCTGCTGAACGCTGTTGATGATCGCCAGTTCGGCCTCGCGCTCGGCCAGTTCTCGCTCTAGTCTCGAAGCCACATCCTCAGGCAAGACCGTTGGGTCAGACACAGTCACACTTCCTCTTGAACGTTGAACTCAGCCAGACGTGTGCGCGCTCGGCGGCGGGGCGATGCCTTGTCCGCCGTGACGCTCGGGTAGCCGGCGGCGTGCCTACACCTCGATCAGCCCTACGCTAACCAGCACGCACTCTCCGCCGATCCATACGTTCACAACCGCACCATCCCTCTTCTCGGTGCGCGCCTCCAGCACGCTGGGGCGTCCCATCTCAACCCCCTGGGCAATACGCCAGTGGAACTCGCCGCTGGCCGTTTCGTTGTAGTGACTGAGCAAGCCGACGAGCGCGCAGTTCGCGCTGCCCGTGGCGGGGTCCTCGGGACTCCCATCCAGAGGCGAGAACATCCTCGCCCGAATGTCGAAGCCGTCGGAAGTCCTAGTATACAGATGGACATACGGTGGATCAACGCCTTCGGCCAGTAGGTTCTCGAATCCGCCGATGTCGGGTCGGGCCCGCTTCAGAGCACTCCAGTCCCTCAGTTCTACGAGCAGGAACGGAAGGCCAACCGAAGCGACCTTAGGTGCATGCGATGCGGTCAGGATGTCCTCTGGGGCGAGGGAGACCGCCCGAGCTACGGATTGCACGGAGATGGTCTTGCCGAAGGAAATGCCCTGAGGAGCCGCCAGTTCACACCAGATCCGCCCGCCTTGACGTTTGCGAATGGCGATCGGAACCAGCCCGGCGTTCTCTTCGAAGGTTACCGTGATCGGCGCATCGAACGCGCCGGTGGTTGCCAAGACGAAAGCCGTTCCGATACTGGGGTGTCCGGCGAAAGGAACTTCGCAGGTCGGCGTGAAGATGCGAACCCGACAGTCGTTCCCCGCCTGGGGTGGCAGCACGAATGCGCTCTCGGAGAAGTTGAACTCCCTGGCAATCTGCTGCATCTGCTCGTCAAGAAGACCCTCCGCCCTCGGCAAGACCGCCAGCGGATTCCCGCCGAAGCGAGTGTCGGTGAAGACGTCACATATGTAGTAGCGGTACTGCATAACGCCCCGTTCGTCTGCCCAACGGCTCCGCTGGCCTGCGGCTAGGGCAGGCGAGCCTGGCTGCCCGACGGAAGCGGGTAACCTTGCCAGGACTCTAGGACAAGCCGGAGAGCAGGACAAGCCGCCGCATCACCCCTTTCCACAGGGACAGACCCATTGAGGCGGTGGCCGGGGGCGCCATGCGAGGGCTTCAGCCAGTTGTCCGGCCGCCTTGGGATGCACCCTTTGTGAGCAATTCCATCGCGAAGGGCTGGCCGTGCCCGGGGAAGACCGTGCCGATCTTCAAACCTCCTAGCTTGGCGACACTGGAGCTTGCGGCGACGGGATCGTCCATGAGGGCATTGAGGGCCGGCTTCTTCGTGTTCTCAAAGAGATCCCCGCAGAACAATCCGCCACTGGCGGTCAGGATGCCTATGGACCCCTTGGAATGCCCGGGCAGGCCGATGACCTTCGCCTCAAGGCCGTGTTGAGAGAGATCGTGTTCATCCTCGAGGAGAACGTCAGGTGTGAATCGCTCGGATGTCCCGAAGCCCGTGAAGATAGGGAGCAGGGCTCGGATGAGTATGTTCGGTCTTCTTTTGTTCACGAACATGTCCCCGCGTTCGACCATGCCCGAATCGTCATAGTGCATTGCGATCTTGGCTCCGAAAACTGAGCGCAGGTAGGCGGCGTTGCCGATGTGATCGAAATCCCCATGCGTGAGAAGGACAAGCCTGAGGCTGCCTGGCGCGCAGCCGGCGCGTTCGAGTTGCCCTTGCAGCTCTTTGCGTGCGTTCGAGCCTCCTGTGTCAATGAGAACATGCCCGGCAGCGGTCGGGATCAGGTAGCAGTTAACCCGTCCCATGCGGAAGGGCAGCGGCAGGCTTAGGGCGCAAATGTCTTGCGGCATGTTGGACTCCTTCCGATTCGTGCCCTGGCCAGGGTGAACTCATGGCCTCGCATCACAAGGAGGCGCGATCCTGGCGGGAAGCCGCGCCGCGGCTCGGCCGCCGACTCTGTGACAGGCGCCATCCAGCCAGCGACCCACGCCCCAATGATGCGTGCGTCCGTCAGGTCCGCCGAACGGCCCGGCGCGTTTCCAGAGCATCTGCCGGTCGTTGAGCGCCACGCGTAGCCGTTTCCCAGCCATCCCTGTTGATCATTAGGCTACAACGAGCAGGGGAAGTATGACGAACAGGTCGTAGCCCGCATGGAACAGCACCGAGCCCCAGATGCTATCCGTCTTGAGCATCACGAAGCCATTGACCAGCCCGAGTACAAAGGCGACCGCCGGGAAGACCACCCTTTCGGCTGGGGTTATGTATGCCGCTCCTGCATGAAGTAGTCCAAATACGAGAGCGGTTACCACGACCGATGCCGTTGCGCCCAAGACGGGGCTCAGCTTGCCCAGGAAGATCCCCCTGCACCACAGCTCCTCCATCAGGGAATTGGCAAAGCAAAACGCGAGAATCCAGGGGCTGGCCGCAACAATGGCGGCCAGGGGAACTCCCATGGCCGTAAGTCCTTGTCTGAGTGGGGCGCTGGACTGCAGTACGGCGATGACGGCAAAGATGGCAGCGAAGATGGCAAAGGAGACCAGGCCGAAGCGCATCCCCCGCCGGAGATCGCCCTTCTTGAGGAAAATGGATCCCAGGTCCCCGCCCATCAACCGGGTGAGGAGAAGAATCGAGACCACGACGGTGACGGACTCAGATAGCTTGTCAACCGCAAGGCCTTCAGCCGCGCTGGCGGCCTGAGGAAGCAGGTCCGCCAGCCAGTTGCCCAGGTGCGAACTGAGCGCATTGGCGAACGAGGCAATGAACAGCGCCAGAGGGATTCCCCAGCATGCGTGGAAGCGCTGGCTCCGCCGCATGATGCCTGAGAGCGCCAGGAAGAGAGCGGCTATCCCCCACTTGTAGACGCTGCTGTCGTTGGTCGGGAAGCGGGGAGGTTGCCAGTTGTTGCCGAACACGAAGAGCATCAGCCCGCCGACCAGGAACCCGACAAACACGAGAGCAGCCAGGCCCCGGTCGTGTGCCGGCGCAGTGTTGTCTTTCACGGTCATGCTAGCTCCATTCTGTACGGTGGCGCCGGACATCCGATGGAAGAGCAAAGGGCGTACGCACCGGCCGCGAGGCCGCACGGACTTCTGGCTTCCCGCGCGCCTGACGACGCCCACCCGGCGGACAGACCGGCGGCACCTGGCGCGACCCCCACGCATGCATTCCCGGCTCTCGTTCTAATTCTGTCGGCCCCTCGCATGCCGCCCGCGTGACAGGCCCCGGCGGGGAGTCGGTCTCACCGCCATGGGGAGTGTCTTCCGACCCTACGCCGCCAATGGAAGCGGCAGGCGCAACGGCTCGAGGCACAGCGGCTGCTCGTGCAGCGCCCGCTCAGCGGCTTCTTCGCCCAAGCGGATGATCTCGGCGGCACGCGTGAAGCTCGAGAAGGTGCGGATGTCGTGTGGCAGGCTAGGGCGCACCAGCATGTCCGGCGGATTGGCCAGCAGCTTGGCCCGCGTTTGCGCCGCCACCATCACACCCACGGCATCGAAGGCCATCCCGATGCAGTCCGGCAGGCGGATGCCGGACTGCATCGGGTTCCAGTCGCCCTCGGGGCACGAAGCTGAGGAAACGTCGACGGCGATCACTCGCTCGGCGCCCAGGCCGCGCACCAGATCGATGGGCAGGTTGTCCAGCACACCCCCATCGACCAGGCAGCGGCCGTGCCACTCGACCGGCGGCAAGACGCCGGGAAAGGCGCTTGTTGCCAGGGCGGCTTCGAGCACCGAACCTTCGGTCAGAGCCACCTCTTCGCCGGTGCACAGATCGACCGCCTCCAGCGCCAGCGGCAGGCGCAGGTCGGCAAAGGTCAGATCCGGCGGGATGAACCTGCCCAGGAAGATGCGCAGCTTGGTACCGGCTATCAGGCCCCGGTGCAATGGCCGCAGGTCGACCAGCCGGAGGAGCCGGCGCAGCCGGCCCATGTGCAGAGCCAGCGATTCGAGCATCTCCGGCGTCATCCCAGCGGCATACGCTGCTGCCACGACGCCACCCATGCTCGCGCCCGACATGCAGTCGATGGGCACTCCCTGGCGTTCAAGGACTTTGAGGACCCCAACATGCGCCAATCCGCGAGCGCCGCCACCACTCAACGCCAGCCCCACCATCGCCCTGTTCATGCCTGCCTTCCTTCCTGCCTACAAGTGCCACGCCCGAGGCTGCCGCCCCTCGGCCAGCCGGCGCAGGACTGCCAGATCGTCGTCACCGCGCCCGGTGACCGCTCGCAGCCGGGCGGAGATTGCCGCCCGTTCCTGGCGCCGGTCCAGCCCGCGGCTGACCTGCGTCCGGATCCGTGCCCTCAGCCCTTCCCCGTCCTGCCCCATGCCTCGCCTCCCGCCTTTCCCGCACGCTTAGCATCGCCCCAAACCTGAGGACTGGTCATCCCCTAAGTTGGTGAAAGCCCAGGGGAGTTCGGTGGTTGGCCTGGAATGGATGTCCAGTCCCGGCTCACGAACCCGGCAGGCGCACCTCCCCCGCCTCGCACGCCGTTCGAAAGGGTTGTAGTATGGGAGAGAGGCCCCGGTCCCAGCGGGCGCTCCCCAACCGCTTCCCTGCCATGACGAACCCGCATCCCGAACCCTCCGCTTCCGCGCCCTTGGTGGCTGTCCAGGGCCTGACCTTCCGCTACCGCGACCGGCCGGCCCCGGCCGTGCATGACCTCTCCTTTGAGGTCAAGGCCGGCGAGATGCTGCTGATCGCCGGAGCCAGCGGCTGCGGCAAGACAACGCTGATCCGCTGCATCAACGGGTTGATCCCGCGCTCGTACAAGGGCGAGCTGCAGGGCCGGATCGAGCTGCTGGGGCAGGACACCGCCGGGCTGCCGCTGGCGCGCATCTCCCAGATGGTCGGCACGGTGCTGCAGGATCCGGAGCGGCAGATCCTGGGGACGCGCGTCCTGCACGAGGTGGCCTTCGGGCTGGAGAACCTCGGGCTGTCGCGGGACGAGATCCGGGGGCGCGCCGAGCAGGCGCTAGAGTACCTGAACATCACGCCGCTGCGCGACCGGGAGACCTTCCACCTCTCCGGCGGCGAGAAGCAGAAGGTGGCGCTGGCCGGCGTACTGGCCATGCGGCCGCGGGTGCTGATCCTCGACGAACCCCTGGCCAGCCTCGACCCGGCCAGCGCGCATGAGACGCTCGATTTCGTCCGGCAACTGGCGGACGAGGGGATGACGGTGCTGATGGTCGAGCACCGCGTTGAGGACGTGCTGCGCATCCGCCCCGACCGGGTGCTGTTCATGGCCGAAGGAGGGATCCGCTTCCTGGGGCCGGCCGAGGCCATGACCGAGGCGGTCGACTACCACGACGTCAAGCTGCCCGCCCCGCTGATCATCGCCCGCTCCAGGCATGAGCCGGCTCCAACGCCGGTCGAGCCGGTGCTGCGGCCTCTGGCGCCTTCGGCCGGCGAGCCGATCGTGCGTTTCGAGCACGCCTCGTTCGCCTACGAGCCCGGGCGGCCGGTGCTGCACGACGTCTCACTCGATATCCACCGCGGCGACATCATCGCATTGCTCGGCCCGAACGGCGCCGGCAAGACGACGCTGGTCAAGCACGCCATCGGGCTGCTCAAGCCGACCGAAGGCCGGGTGCTGGTCGACGGGCGCGACACGCATGTGCTGAGCGTGGCGCAGGTCGCCGCCACGCTGGGCTACGTCTTCCAGAGCCCGAGCCATATGCTCTTCGCCCCGACGGTGCACGACGAGCTGGCCTTCGGGCCGCGCAACCTGCGCCACGATCCGACGCAGATCGAAAAGGAGGTGATCCACGCCCTGAATGTCGTCAACCTCCCTGGCCGGGAGATGGATCCGCCGCTGGCCCTATCCTTTGGCCAGCAGAAGCGCGTCAGCATCGCCGCCGTGCTGGCCATGCGTTCGCGCGTGCTCGTCATGGACGAGCCGACCGCCGGGCAGGACTACCGCAACGTGCTCGATTTCATGGATGCCATCGTGCAGATGCCCGGTTTCGAGGCCATCCTGTTCATCACGCATGACGTCGACCTGGCGGTGATCTACGCCAACCGCGTGCTGCTGGTCAGCGACGGGCGCCTGGCGGCCGACGGCACACCGCGGGCGGTGCTCGAGGACGCCGAGCGCCTGCGCCGCTGTCGCATCGTGCCGACGTCGCTGTTGGAGCTCAACCTGCAGCGCCGCGCAAGCTCCGGGCGTTTCCTGCGGGCCGAGGAACTGGCCCACGCCGCCTGACCCGCGGCGCCAATCATTCTCAAGGAGGACTTTCATGGATCGCAAGACGCTATCCGTCATTCTGGCCCTGGCCGCCACCCTCGTCTTCTTCCTGGCCATCATCTGGATCGGCGGCATGCTCAATCCCAGCCTGCAGCTGGATGAGACCGCCCTGCTGCGCTTCGTCTTCGTCGGCATCGGCCTGGTGATCGTGTTCATCATCTACTGGCTGACAAAGGCCAGCGGCATCTGGCAGGTCGGGACGCGCGAGGTGGTCTACATGGCCATCGGCGCGGCGCTGTATGCCGTGTTCTCCTACCTGTTCAACGGCACCGTGTTCGTCGTCCCGTCAGTCAGCCAGGTGGCCTTGCGACCGGCGATCGTGATCCCCATGTTCTTCGGCTACACCTTCGGTCCGGTGGTCGGCTTCTTCAGCGGCGCGGTGGGCAACATGTTCGGTGACGCGCTGACCGGCTTCGGGCTGTCGCCGCAGTGGAGCATCGGCAACGGGCTGGTCGGCCTGATCGCCGGCCTGGCGCTGCTGTACCCCGACAAGAAGAAGAGCCTCAACAACGTGCTGATCGCCAGCGGCGTGCTCACGCTCCTGGCGACGATCATCTACTTTGTCGGGCGCAGCACGCCGAACATGCTGTTCTTCGATGTGCCCAACAACATCTTTGGCGACCAGCCGATCACGCTGATCGCCGGCCTGTCGGTGCTGATCGGCTTCGTGCTGGTGCTGGCGGTGCGCTTCCTGTTCGGCGCCAACGTCGACATCGGCGCGGCGGTCATGTGGGCGATGCTCGGCAACCTGATCGGCATCGGCTTCGCCGCCATCTCCGACATCTGGATCAACGGCTACCCGCCGGTGGCGGCGATCGTGGGTGAGTTCATCCCGGCCGCCGGTCCGAACCTGATCTTCGCCGCAGTCCTGATCCCGCTGCTGGTCGGTGCCTACGCCGCCATGCGGCGGCAGACCGGGCGCTAGAGACCCGCACGCGCTCTCTGCCTGCGGCGGGCCGCCGAACGGCCCGCCGCAGGCAGGCGCGGGAGAAGACATGCTCGTCAGCTGGCGCTATCGGCCCAGGCCTGGTTCAGTCGTCCAGGGGCTCGATCCGCGAGCCTGGATGATCTTCTTCGCCTGCTTCCTGGTGGCAACGGTGATGACCTGGGACCTGCGCCTGCTCCTGCCGCTGCTGGTCACGGCCCTGTTCTTCATCCTGAGCTCGCGGCTGGCGTGGCGCGAGACGCGCCGGGCGTGGCTGTTCATCACCGGTTTCGTCATCTTCTTCTCTGTCCTGACGCTGCTCACCGGGCGCGGCGGGGTGGAGCACTACACCGTCGAGCACGTCATCGCCACTGCCCGGCTGCCCTTCTCCGTCTTCGGCTGGACGCCGACGCTGGTTGTCTCGTCCGAGCGGCTGATGTTCTCCCTGAGCATGCTGGTGCGCGTTTTCAGCCTGGCATCGATGACGGTGCTGATCCCCTACTGCATCAACCCGGCGCTGTATGGCGTGACCTTCCGCGGGCTGGGGCTCCCCGACAAGTTCGCCTACGCCATGGACCTGACGATGCGCTTCATCCCGACCTTCGGGCGCGACTTCCAGCTGACGATGGACGCGCAGCGGGCGCGAGGTTACGAGCTGGAGAAGCTGGAGGGGGGCTTGCTGGCACAGGTGCGCAAGCTGGCGCCGCTGCTCGTACCGGTGACGATCCACGCCATCGCCGGCAGCGAGGACATCATCGACGCCATGGACCTGCGCGCCTTCGGCGTGCAGCCGCGCACCTGGCTGATCCAGCTGTTCTACCGCCGCCGCGACCGGATCCTGATCGCTGCCGGCGTGATGTTGATGGTCGGCTACATCGCTCTGTCGCTGATCGGCTTTGGGCGGTTGTGGGTGCCGCAGGCGCTGCAGGCGTTTCCGGTGCTGGCTCCCTGAGGCATCGACCCAGGCCACTCCCCACGCGTTCCCGCTCTCCTCTTCCCAATCCCTGCTACCTTCTAGAAATCTCGGGGGCTTTCCCGTATTCGCCAAGCCAGGCGTCGGCTTCCACGAGTCGGTGTCGCTCCACGCGCCGACCTCTAATTGAGTAGGGAGAGCGGGTCGCCCGCCCCCCCTCTCACACCACCGGACATGCGGGTCCGCATCCGGCGGTTCGGTGAACGTCAGGGCGCCTAACGAACCTTAGCCCTCGAGCCCTTGTTGGCGGTCCATGCCGGGAACAGCTCGGCCCTCTGGCAGGATCCCAGCGTCTTCACCGCCTTCGCCCCACCAGCAGTATCCCCATCCGGGGAATGCGGCCTTCTGTGCTCGTTCCACGAACTTTCCACCCCAGGCACATTCACCGTTCGGCCCTTCCCGGTGGATACCTGCGACCTA
>Ga0315273_10002225_pt1 | contig 22733 bp, 21 predicted proteins | sample YL17G02_0_MG_FD_205753 | JGI IMG/M metagenome (GOLD analysis project Ga0315273, IMG submission 205753) | Sediment microbial communities from Yellowstone Lake, YNP, Wyoming, USA - YL17G02_0 | ecosystem: Environmental > Aquatic > Freshwater > Lake > Sediment | place: USA: Wyoming | collected...
ATTGGGCAGGACGGCGGGGTTCTAGCCGCTTGCGCGTCCGGTCTGTCAGCAGTCCAATCCCCGCACCCTCCCGGCCATCTCCTGGTCCGAGGGGTGGGTGTAGATCGTGGTGGTCAGGGGCGAGGCATGCCGCGCAAACCGTTGCGCCAGGAATAGGTCGTGGGTCATCCGGTACACCGCCGAAATCGATGTGTGTCGCATGCAATGAAAGCTGTAGACCCGGTCAAACCCCGCCCGCCGCTGCCACGTCGCCCACGCGAACTGGACCCGGCGCTTCGAGATGCGGCGACGGGACTGATTGCAGAACAGCGCCGCGTCAGGGGATAGGTCCTCGCCTCGCTCCCGCTTCCACCGCCAGAACCGTTTCAGCTTGAAGACGAGACGATCGGGCAGGAACACGTCCGCCGCCCGGCCGCCCTTGGCGATCTCTTTCCGGACGCGCACCCGCGCCCGTGGCGTCCCGTCCGGCGCGTACACATCGCCGACGTCGAGGCCCACGATCTCGGCCAGGCGCAGGCCGGTGCCGAGGGCCATCGAGTAGATGAGGTGGTCGCGGACGTTGCCGGCGGTAGCGCGGAGGATCAGGCGCTGTTCGTCGGTGGTCAGCGTGGTGGGGGAGAGGTGCGGCATACTTTATCTCCGATGCTCGGTTGCGTTTCGGCGGAGGCATCTCGTTGGCAACGCTTCAAGATCTCGTTCAGTTGGTCGAGGCCGCCAGGCAAGATGTGAGAAGTACTTCCGCGCTTTATGCCCGGCTTCAGCCGCCCGGTTGGGTACCGCACCCCATTGCATTCTTCGGAGATCCTCGCCGTGCCGTTGTCGCCACAGTCGGTGTGAATCCGTCGATCGGGGAGTTCTTGCCAGGGCGGCGGTGGCCACTCGCGCTTTCCGCCGAGGACCTGACGCATCGGCTGGTCGGCTACTTCGACTCGATGGAACCGCCGCCGCACCCCTGGTTTCACGCGTGGGAGGATGCGCTGGGAGTGCTCGGTCAATCGTATCGCCAGGGCGCGTGTCATTTCGATCTGTCCCCTCGAGCTACTCGATCGTTAGGCAGCCTGGACAATGGCGACGCAGCACTGTTCCACCGCATGCTGACAGGCGACATTCGCCACTGGTGTCGTCTCTTGAGCGTCTGTCCGAACATCCGATTGCTTCTGGCTGCTGGGGCCATTTCCAAGAAGACGTACGTCATCGAGTTCCTCCGCGGGTTATCGTGCGTGCAGGACGTTTCTGTGCGCATGCAGCACGAGTTTCGGCGGCAACCCGGCGTGAAGGGCGGAGTCGGGCTGTACGTGTTCACGCTCGGCGGAGTTGACCGAATGCTGTTCTTCTGCGGGTCGAGTCCATCGGATCGTCGGAACCCCGGCCTACTAGGAACACGAATCGCTGAACACGCCGAAACGCTCAGGCGATGGCTATGAACGCACAACATCGTGTCGCTCCGGAAACCGCCTCCACATCGTCATCTGCTTCTCCCACACCGCCTCCGCGACGATCGGCCTCAGCGTCCGCTCGGTGATCAGGTCCCGGCCCCTTGCCACCGGCGGCAGCGCGAGGATCTCCGCCTGGATCGCCGGCGCGAGCAGCGTCAAGCTGACGAGCTGCGTGACCCGCGCCCGCGTCAGGCCGATCACCCGCGCCGCGTGGGCGAGGTCATCGAGTTCACCGGCGCGAATGCGGCGCTCGATTTCGTGGGCGAGGGCGAGGTGTCGGGTCACCCGCGCACCGCGAAAGGCAATTGTCGTCGTTGACGACGGCAGGTGACCCGAGCGCCCAAAAGCTACGGTGAAAGTGGCGGTCGCGCAATCGTTCACGAGACCACCTCTGTCGTGAGTAGCTTCGCCCCCGTCGCCGAGAACGTGATCTTCAACTCACCGTTCGCGCCGTGGTAGTCCACGCGCTCAGTGAGGAGCCGAACTACCCGCTCGCGTTCCGGCGTCAGCAGCACGTCCCAGATCTCAGTGAACTGCGCCAGCGTGTGACGAACCGCTACGGGGTCGACGTCGTGCGCGACGAGGGTCGCCTGCCGTTCCGCGACTTCCCGCTGACGACGCTCCAACGTCGTGAGCCGCTCCTGGGCCTCCGCGAGCTTCGCCATCAACGCGTCGGCGGCCGCTCCGGTGGCCCGGGCGACAGCGCTGGTCAGGCGGTCTAGCTCGGCACGGGTGGTGACGAGCTCCCGATTGCGGCGCTTCGCCTCGGCCTTGAGGCTCCGCCGTTCGATTGCAACCTGCGCCTGGACCTCGCGGAACGTCTCGTCGCAGAGGGCGGGGTCGGAGCCGATCCTCTTGATCTGCTCGACGACGAACGACTCGATCTTGGCTGCGGGGACCGAGCCCGTGGGGCAGGCGGCTGCGCCGTTCTTGATGGCGTGCGTGCAACGGTAGTACCGAAACGCCTTCCCCCGACGTTCGGTGAACGCGTGGGTCATAGCAGAGTCGCAGGCGGCGCAGCGGAGGATGCCACGCAACAACGCGCCGTGGCGATTGCGGTGACTGGCCCCTGAGTTCCGGCGGTTCGCGTCGAGCATTCGTTGGGCGCGATCGAACGTGGCCTTCGTGACGATCGCGGGATGCTCACCCTTGAACGTCTCGTTGCCGAGCTTCTGCATTCCGGCGTAGAGCGGCTCCGTTAGCAGACGGTGGACGTCGACGTTGTTGAACTCGCGGCCAACGCGGACACGTCCATCGCGAGTGGTCCAGGATTTCCGTCGCCAACCCCGACGAGAAAGCTCTTGGACGACCGCGAGGAGGGAACACTCCTCAAGGTACAGGTCAAAGATCGCCCGGACCTGGTCGGCCTCGTCCTTGTTTACGACGATCCGACCACCCTCCGGGGCCGTGTCGTAACCGAGCGGTGGCATTCCGCCTGTCCAACGCCCCCGACGGCGGGCCGCTCGCATTTTGTCTTTCGTTCTCTCGCCGATGATCTGCCTCTCGAACTGAGCGAAGGAAAGAAGGATGTTGAGCGTCATCTCGCCGACGGGAGTCGACGTGTCGAACCGCTGCGACACGGAGACGAGGCTCACGCCGTGCTGCCTGAAGAACGCTAGGAGTTGCAGGCAGTGCAGCAGCGACCTGCTCAATCGATCGAACTTGAGAATCACGACGACATCGATTAGGCCAGCCTCGATATCTCTCCTGAGATCTTGGAGGCCAGGCCGAATCAGGGTCGACCCACTGAACCCGGCATCGCAGTAAACGTGGGGAAGTAAGCTCCAACCCTCTTGACGCTGACTGGCGATGTAGGCGGCGCCCGCTTCGTGCTGCATTTCAAGTGAGCTGTACTCCTTGTTGGCCTGATCGTCGGTCGAAACGCGAACGTAGATGGCGCAGCGCACGGCGGTCTGGACGACGGCAACCGCCCGTCGACCGCGACCGTTCTGCGCCGCGTAGACCATCAGCGCTTCCGCTTCCGTTCGCGCAGGCCCCAGAAGAGCGGTCCGTTCCATCGTTGGCCGGTGACGACCCGCGCGGCCTCGCTCAGACTGTCGTAGTGGACCCCGTCGAGCTCGAAGCCGTCGTCGATCACCTTCAAGCGAAGCGTCTGGCCGCGATATTCACGAACGATGGTTGAGCCCGGAGAGGGAAGTCGCGGGTCGCGGCGGGTAACAACTGCCCCCGACGACGCGGAGGCACCGTTTGATCTGGGCTGGAATCCTGCCGGTATTTGGGACCGGACAAACGTCGCCGGGGCCAGGTCGAACATGCGTTGCCTGGTCTCGTCGCGCAAGCCGCCCATCTGCAGTTCCTGAACGCGCCACGCGAGACGGCGCCACAAGTACGTGCGGTTCCGGGACCGGGTCGGCTCACCGTAGAGGCGCTCCCACTCGACGCGGAGCTGGGCGACCGACATCCGCTGCAGCGCCTGAATTTCCGACATGATGCTCATGCTCACGATGCTCTCCGGCTGGGTCGGTTCGCGACGACAGGAGGGCTCTCTCGGGGCAGAACATCAAGTGGAAGGAACGGGTTTTCGCGAGTGGGAACGTCGCTCGTGCGGGCTGATTCCGGGAGGCGAAGAAACGCTCTGGCGAGGAGCACTGCGAGATCACTTCGCTGATCGGCCGTGACGTCCCTTCGTCGCACGCGGGGCTCCCGTTGTTGCTACCCGCGGCGCCTCGGGGGACCCCCCGCCAGCCGACCGCCTCGTCAATGAACTTAGTCGGATTGCATCCAAATCGTCGAAAAATGCCTCCAGTTCAACGACTTTCGTCTTACCTTCCCCTCTGGGTTGAGCTTCGGTAGAATGCTCCTGTCTCAAAGCCTCCTCCACGACGCAGCCAAGAAAGGAAACCTCGATGGCGCGCAATGGCATCTTTGATCTCAGCGGATTTCGGATTCCCCCCATCGTCCCCACTGGAACTACCAAGCCCGTTGTCCCGCCCGCTGCAGGCCCCACCGGCGATTCGATCAAGAAGGGGTTTTCATCCACACCGACTGCGAGCGACGCAGTAGCCCTGAAGCCTGCAGACGTGTCTGTTCCTGCCATTGGGTCGGGTGAGGGCAGGAGCGACGTCGGTTCATCGCAGCCGACCACGACGTCGGATGCGACAACGCAGGGAGGACGCCGGTGAGCAAGACAGCTCGGATCATCGCGAGCCCGAAAACCGTCAAACCGTTCGACCACGACGAGAGCGGCATGTCGAGCGCGCCAACCGCGCAGACTGTGGTGAGCCTGACGCCCGCCGACTTTGCGAGACCAGTGCCCGGAGCGGCGCCCGCGAACGCGCCGCCGGCTCCACCCGCGACGGACTGATCAGCCCCTCGCGTGTAGGTTCCGTCCGACTCGGTCGACGTAAACGCGGCGAGTCCCCCTTGCTGGGACATCGGGGTGCGCGATGACAGGACGATCGCAATCAAAAGAAGCCAGTGATAACAAGTTGCCGAAGATCGTCTCGACGTTGCCGATGTTCATCGCGTACTGCCTGTTTGACGGGAATAGCTTCCCGTTTCACGAGTTCATCCTGAACCGCATCGGTCTATTCGGCGAGGCATGGGGACAAGAGGTCCTTGGCCGCCGAATCGGTCACGCAAACGAATCCGACGCGGTCTATAGGGGCATGCGATCAGCAGGCCGAGCTCGCAAAGATAAGGAGCTCGCGAAGAAGCACAACTCGTTCGTCCGCCAGCACGGCAGCGAGCGCCATCACGTGATCTCGGAGGCGACGGCTACCGCGAAGCTTCTGGGCCTTGGTCGCGGCGATCTTCCCTGCATTGCATGCGAAGCCGGAGCGGGCACGCGCAACATTTCGATCTTGCGCATTCGGCGAGAGTGGTACCGGACGGACGCCCGACAGGACATCTTGAGTGATGCCCTCCGGACGGGCCTAAGGTCGATTGAAATTCGACGGGTCATCTCGAAGCTGCCGATGGAGGCCGACGAGATGACCCGGCGTATGCAGCAGCACCTCGACGGACTTGGTGATCGGATTGATCGTCGGATGCACGGGATCGCCGACCCGTCGACAGGAACGATGAGCGAGGATCAGTTTTCGAAGGAGATCCAGGAGCGTGCGCTCGCCATCGATACGAACGGCCAGCGCGTCTTCGCGCACGGCCAGCCGGTCGCTCCGACGAAACTGCCGTTCAAGCTCCTTCTTGCTCTCGCCGCGACCGCCGCGAGTCCGAACGCCATCCTCTCGCGTGACCAAGCGAACACGGCGCTGTGGGAAGAAGAGGAGCGGGCTGCAAGCGCCCTGGACAGTGTCGTTCGACGACTGCGACAGGAACTGCGTGGTCGCAGCAGAGGTCCTCGTAGAACGCTGTCGATCGAGATCGAAACTGTGCGCGGCCGCGGGTGGCGCCTGAAACTCGCGCCCGACGATGTTCTTGTCGTCTGACATCGGCCCAACGACCGTCCGTAGACTCTTCAATCTAGGTAGCTTGGCGTGCCCGACAAATACCCGGGAGATGCCCGGATCATGCCAAGCAACGCCTTTCGATTCTCTTCAATCTCCTGGTGTTCGGGAGCGACTGCGAGGTTCGGGCATGGTGCCCGGGGCCAGCGCAGGAACCCCGAGCGAGGAGATTGGTTCATGAAGAAGTCCACCGTCTCACCTGCACGTCGCCGCCTCATCGAGATGATGCAGGACGTCCACTACGGATCGATTGAGGGCCTGCAGATCCGCGACCGCGAGCCCGTCGTTAACCCGCCGCCAGCGGCGGTTCGCGATCTCGTCCTTGGGAAGTTCGAGAGATCCCACCCGGCGCGGGAGCTCCCGGATTTCCAGCTCAGGGATGCGCTGATCGATCTGTTCGAACTGTTCGATCGCGAGCGCGACGTTGACATCGATCGACTGTCCATCCAGTCCGGACTGCCTCTTCGGGTCCGGGTTCGTGTGAAGCCCGCGGCGTAACCGCGAGCAACTTCTGTTTCCCGACATCGACTGGCCGCGTGGCGGAGGTCGCTGTGGGATCGCTTCCTGGCGATCACACGAGCGGCCTCCGCGAAACGCCGATGCCGTCGATCTCCCGCGCGCGGTCCCACATCGCCTCGGCCCTCGGCCCACGAGGGACCGATGGCTCAGCAAGATGCTTCCCGTCCGCTCTTTGACCCTCTTGTCAACCGCCTGATTCGAGACGCGGCCCGGCGCGTGGTCACTGGTGCCGACCTCCCGCGAACCGAGCTACCCGACATCGAACAGGATCTTCGGCTCCACCTATGGACCCATCGCGGCGCCTACCGAGCCGACCGGGGAGCCCGGTCGACGTTCGCGAAGGTGGTCATTCAACGAAAAGCCGCGGCAATCGCCATTCGCCACCGTGCGAAGCGCCGGTTCGGCACCCACCTCCCAATTGATGACTTCCTCGACACGATCACCGATGAAGGTGGTCACGAGGGTTTCGAACTCTCGCTCGGCACGGGGTCGTCAGACGCTGTCGTCGATTCGCTGCACCGCCGCATCGACGTGCGCCGTGCTCTCCAGCGCCTGGTTAAATCGGATCGAGCTATCGCAAAACACCTCATGTCGGCGCGGGTGGCGGAGATCGCCAAGGCCGAGGGGATTCCTCGCAGCGCGATCTACGAGAGCATCAAACGGATCCGCCGTCAGTTCGTCGATTCCGGGCTTGGCCGCGGTCCGCGTGTGGTCCCGACAGTTTGTCGGCCATCTGAATAAGTTCCTGGTGAGAGGCGCGGACGGTGCGGAGTGGATCGCTGCTCCGCGCCCCAGCGTTGGAGGTGCACCGTGCACGCCGAGACGTTCTTCTACAACTTCGAGGCGGATACGCCGATGAACGAGGTGTCCGACTCTCTCGGGATCGCCGAAATGGCCGCGAAGGCCATTCACGGGGCGTCTCGCTTCCGACTGGACGGGCACTTCCTATTCGATTCGGAGGCGAGGTACTGCCGCATCGATGCCGTATCCGATGTCGGGCGCGACCTTGCGACGATCTTCACGGCGTTCCTCGTCGAACAACTCGGGGACGAAGGGTTCACCGTCACGAGAGGGGCGCCCCGGTGAACGACGGCGCGGCCAACCTCGTGGCTCAGGTGTTGGTCGCCGCACGTCACGGTGCGCACCGGCGGGGTCGTGATCCGCCCGCGATTCGACGCGACAAAACAGTCACGCATGAACACGAACGCCGCCCTGGCCGGCGGCGCTCAAGCAAACCTGAAAGGAAGGAGCGATGAACAGCGTACACCCACAAACCAGGCGGTTCAAACGAAAGTGCAAAGTGTGCGGCCTCGGGCCAGAGGGAAACCTCTACGAGGCTCTCGTCACCGGGTTCGATACGATCTGCGTAACGTGCCGCCAGCAGCGGCGCATGTTCCCCGAGCGTCACACCTCCGCCATCGATGCTGATAGCGGCCAGCCCACGACGTACACGCAAAACACTCCAACACAGAAAGAAGGCCGACCATGAAAATCGCAACAGCATTTCCCTCGAAATATCTCAAGTCGGCCGACCTCAATGGCAACGAGGTCGCCTGCACGATCTCGCGCGTCGAAGTCGAGAACGTCGGCGGCCAAGGCGACGAAGAGGAGAAGCCGGTTCTCTATCTCGCCGGGAAGACGAAAGGTGTCGTCCTCAACCGCACCAACGCCATGACCATCGCCTCGAAGTACGGCGACGACACCGATGCATGGGCGAACAGACCCATCGTGATCTACCCGGACCAGACGATGTTCCAGGGCCGCATGGTGGACTGCATCCGGATGCGCGTGCCGGCGGCCACCGCAATCGACGCCAGCGAGATCCCCTTCTGATCGTGACCGACAAGAGGAGCCGGCTGTCGGACCGCCAACGGCGGTCGGCTCCTTGAGGACGACATGAGTAGCCGCGTAGTCAACACAACCGCCAAGAGACTCTCCGACCTCTTGTGGTCTCGCTTCGTGGGGGACATCGGAAAGACCGACCGTTACCTACTCGATTCGACGCCGGTTCCCATCTGGTCATCCGCGCCGCTGACCGAGGAGGTGGTGGCGGCCCACGTCCTTGGGAACAAGCGGATCGGCGTCGGCCAGATCGGCATGACGCTCTTCGGCGTGCTCGACTTCGACGGGAAGGTGAAGGACGCCGATGGCAACCGCGTCCTCGATCCCGTTCGGGTCGAGCAGGCGTGGGCCTACACCCGCCGTGTGGTGGCGCTGTTCGAGCAGTACGGGTTCAAAGTGCTGGTCGAGGTGTCGCGCAGCGGCGGCGGCTGGCACGTCTGGATCTTGTGCGATCCCGTAGACCCCCCGACCGTCGAGGAGATGCGGCGGATGTTGAAGGCCGTCCTCCGTCTCGCCAGCCTCCCCGACGACGGCAACGAGGGTGCTGGCCATCCCGGCATCTTCCCTCACCCCGCTGGTCCCGGTGGTTGCGGCCGCACGCCGTTCCTTCCCTGGTCTGGACTCTTGAACGGTAAGGTCGGCGGGCTGTTCGTTGACGTGTCCGACGGCGTGCCGATCGACAGGCAAGAAACCGTCCTGGAAGATCCCACGCTCGCAACCCGCGAGCAAATCGTGGCGGCGCTGAAGGCCCTCGACGATGCCCCGGCCAGGGTTGACGTGAACGCCGCCATCAAGGAACTCATCCGGCCGCCGCTGGACCTCATGATCCAAGACGGCGAGCACGCCTACCCAAAGGTCCAGCAGCTCGCGATGAAGCTGCGGAACCACCACCCGAAAGAGTTCGGCGCTCACCTCGTCTTCGCCTATGCGGAGAAGCACGGCGTAGTCGAACGGCACGGTCTGGATGCTGTGCAGCGGCTGATCGATAGCGCGTGGGACAAGCCGCCGTTGTTCGTCATGACGGAGTTCGACCTGGAGAAGCGCATCGACGTGGGGAGCGAATGGCCGGAACTGATCCCGCTGGACCGCTACAAGGTGCCACTGTTCCCCACCGAGACGCTGACGCCGGCATTGAAATCGTTTGTCGACGAGACGGCCAAGGCGACGAGGACGCCCCAGGACTTGTCCGGCTGCATGGTCCTGTCTGCGGTATCGACGGCCATCGGCGGCAAGTTCAAGGTGCATGCCCAAGACGGCTGGGACGAGCCCGTCAACAGCTACAACCTCGTCGCATTGCGATCCGGCGAACTCAAGTCTCCGGTGTTTCGCGCCGTCATGGAACCGATCGAACATTACGAACGGATGGAGCACCTGCGGCTCGAATCGGCCATCCGCGCGAGCAACCTGGAGTTCAGAGTCCGCACGAAGAAGCTGGAGAAGGCCGAGAAGGCGGCAGCCAACAGCACCGACACCGCCGGACTCGCGCTCAGGGAAGCGATGGAGCTGGCCCGCGAACTGGACGAGAACCCGCCGCTCGTCCGGCCCCGGTTTGTCGTCGACGACGTCACGCCGGAGAAGCTGTCCCAAATGCTGCAGGTCCACGGTGGACGCCTCGCCGTGCTTTCGGCCGAAGGTGGAATCTTCTCGAACGTCTTCGGCCGCTATACCAGGGACAACCAGCCGAAGCTTGACGCAATCCTGCACGCGCACGACGCGGAACCGATCATCTGCGACCGCTCGACCCGTGTGGGCGAACACATCCTGAACCCGGCCTTGACGATGGGCCTGGCGGTGCAGCCGAGCATCCTCGAGATGCTGATGGCCAACGATTTCGCCGAAGCGATCGGCCTGTTGCCGCGGTTCAACTACTCGTGTCCCGTCAGCCTGATGGGAAGCCGGGTGGCCGATCCGGAGCCAGTGTCCGATGCGGCGCGGACGAACTACGCGAAGCTGATCCTTACGTTGATGGAACTACCGGCACGCCGTGTCGGCGGCGACCTAGACCCTCTGCTGTTGAGGATCAGTCCAGGCGCCCACCAGCGGCTTATCCGGCTTCACGACGAGATCGAGCCGCGGCTGGGACCGAACGGCGACCTCTACTCGATGAGCGCCTGGGTCGGTAAGATGCGAGGCAAAGTCCTCAGGCTGGCTGCGCAGCTTCACTTCTCAGCCGCAGCCGAAGCCGGGACGCTGAAAGACCACCCGCTGTCGGAAGAGACGTTCGCGCGGGCCGAGAAGCTCGGCTGGTACTTCCTCGACCACGCCAGGAAGGCCTACGACGTGATGGGAGGCAACCCGGCCACCGTCGAGGCCAAGATCATGCTCGCGTGGATCGAGTCCAAGAGGCTCACGTCGTTCACCGTGCGCGATGTCTACCGCGAGCTGCACACTTCCTTCCCCGCTGCCGAGGCGCCGCTACGGGGCCTCAAGGCGCTCACCGACCGTGGCTACATCAGACCATCGAACGCCGCGCGGGCCGGTTCCGGCCGGAACCCGTCGCCGCGGTACGACGTGAACCCGGTAATCGTTACCTCCTGAACTGCGCCATCGAAACCATGATGTGAAAACAAAGGCGTTTCGAGGCCTCGAAATGACCGGCTCCGACGCGACGAAGCGTGAGATCAACGCACCGGACGCCGCGATGCTCGCGCTGTCGAATCCGGATCGCGGCTAAAGCGATGGCACGGGCGCACGGCTCCCGGGCTGTGTAGCCAGGGTCGCCAGGACCGGCGGTCTGTTACGCGACGCGCCTAAGAGAGACAACCGGCAGATGCTTGCGGCCGCCGCGATACTCGAGGTTCAACTCGACCACCGCGCCCGGTCTTCCTCGAACGATCGCGTGCGGCGCCGTGCATGGCGATCGTCGTGGCCAATAGGCTCGTGTCTCGAACCGGGGCCGCCTGCACGCCGGGAACCGACCGAAGTAGATCTCGTCGGGTGTGCGGGCACCGAATCGGAAATGCGGGCGCTCAGCGTTGAACCAACCGACGTACTCGTCGATCTCCCGCCCAAAGGCTGCACGTGCTAGAGGCACTACGGGCAGGAGACGTGTGCACTCGTTCTTCATCGATCGGATGAACCGCTCGATCACGGCGAGGCTGCCGTACTTCCCGATGGCGCCGAAGCGTTGCTGGATGCCACGACGGCGGCACCACACTCCAAAGTTCTCCGCCGTGAATTGGACTCCGTGGTCGGTGATGAGATGCCGGGGCCGGCGGCTGAGCTTCCGGCACACTCGACGGAGGAATTGCAGGACCTCGCCGGCGGACGGCTCCTTCTTAAGGATCGCGGTCCCCATGACGCGCCGGGAGTAGTGATCGACGACGACGGCGACCCACCAGCAGAACGGCCATCGCTGCGGCAAAGCGAACGGTAGCCATGCGATCCAGAAGCCACCTGCCGTTGGGACCGTCGTGAGGTCGACGTGCCAGACGTGGTTCGGTCGTTTCGCCGAGACGCCCCTGGGCGTCGCCGTTCGCCGAGAGGCTGGCTTCGGCTTAGTGGCTGGCTGGAGCATCCGCCGGACAGTCGTTGCTCCGAGATGGAGACCAGCACGCGCAAGAACCCGTGCGATCCGTCGCGTCCCCAACCTCGGACAGAGCACCTTCAACCGCTGGACGAGGTAGCTGACGAACTCCGGGAAACGGTTCACGGGTTCGCGCACTTGAACAAGCGCATGGGGCCCTTCGTCATCCAGCCGCTGGGTCCAGGAAGCGATGGTCAGGGGCGTGACCAGCAACCGTCGCGCGGTCTGCGCCAGAGACCAGCCTCTTGCAGCGCGCAGCTCGAGGATCGCAAGCCGTTCGATGGGCGGGTAGTGCGGCCGACGCTGCGCCGGGACGCGTTCCATTCGCGCATCCTTGATTCGGATCTCTTCCTTGAGTAGCGAGACCTCGCGTCGCAAGCGGTCGTTCTCAGCCTGGAGCCGGACACGGGCGTTGAAGTGGTTCTCCGCATGACTCCGCGTGACGGTGAAGGCGGTGTTTGCCATCGAGACCGCGTGGACGACGGCCGAGCGGACACGGCGGGGCCAGTGTTGGGGCAGGGGAATCCGCCGTTCGATTGAGGTCGCCTGCATGAGAAGCCTCCAAGCGCGTCCGTGCCAACGGTCGTCTTGGGGTAGGATAGGCGACCGGAGGCGGCATTGAGCCCCATCGAGCAACTCAAGATCGACGAGGCCAAACTGGCGGGCGTGTGTCGGCGCTACCACGTGTTGGAGTTGTCAGTGTTCGGCTCGGTCGCCCGGGGCGAAGCGGGCGACGCCAGCGATATCGACCTGCTCGTGTCGTTCGAGCGTGGCGCGAAGGTTACGTTGTTCACGCTCGCCGACCTTCAGTCGGAGCTGGCCGAACTCCTTCGCCGCCCGGTCGATCTCGTCCCCAAGGAGGGGCTCAAGCCTGCGATCCGCGGCGAGGTTCTCGCGGAAGCCCAGACCCTCTATGCGGCCTGATCGCCTCTACCTTCTCGACATCATCGAGGCTGCTGACCGCGTCGACGTGCATCTCGCGGAGCGCGACCGCGAGCGGTTCCTCGCTGAGGTCACCCGGCAAGCCGCCGTGCTTCACGAGCTGACGGTCATCGGCGAGGCTGCGGGCCGTCTTTCGGAGACGCTTCGTCAAGCCCACCCAGCGACACCGTGGGCCAAAATCGTCTCGTTCCGAAACGTCGTCGTGCACGAATACTTCGGCCTCAACTGGGAGATCGTCTGGGACACGGCAACCGAACTTGTCCCGGAATTGCGACGCCAGGTCGCATCGGTGCTGAACGCAGAGTTCCCCTGAACCGCGGATGCTGGCGCGCCGGCTCTCCGGCTGTTAACCAGTTCGAAGGCAGTTTGTATTTGACAGCGTTATAGGAGCCAGACCCCTCGAAATACAAACGCGGACAGAAATTTGACTCAACGCAGCGCCGCCCCAACGTTTCTTCGGTGAAAGTCGCGTCCGTGGAGAACTTTTCGTGGGTGAAAAGTGGGGCGGGCTCTCCGAAAAACGTCGGCAATCCGCGCTCGCGACTTTCACGTGAAGCGACTCAAACGGGCTCTCCGACTCTTCGTACGAGGCGGAGAGCCGCGACCTTCACTCCCAACTCTTGTCCTTGAGGGCAACCGCAGTCTCATCCAGCTGTCGTTCGCCAAAACTCAATCCGGGTCTTTCGATGACCCCTTTCGGGGGTCGCGCGCGGGGTGCTGACGATTTCACCCCGCCAAAGATGATGAAGGATGTGGCGTCGGGCGAATACGCGGGTTGCTAATCGGTGCGACCACGGTCGTTCCGACACACAAATCCCTTCGCTGGGACCGCGAACGTCGTCCGAGATGTCGGGCCTTCAGGCGGCTTGACGCCACTCGTATCGATGGTGAAGACCGCCGATTCGCGGATGGCCGACGATCTCGGCGTCGCTACTCGGCTTCGAGGTGGCCCTTCTCATCGACGGTGTGCCCTTGCCCAGCCCGAGGTGCGTCCTGTCGTCGTGGTAGTACGCGACGAACTCGGAGAGAAGCCGGTGCAGATGCGGTTCGTTGAGGACGATTACCTGGTCGAGCAGATCTCGCCGCACGGTCGCAACCCAGCGTTCCGCCGCACCGTTCTGCCATGGGCTGTTCGGCGTGATCTGCTCGCGCCGGATGCCCATGTGCTCGATCGCGGCGAGGACGTCGGCCCCGTACTTCTTGTCGTTGTCGAAGATGAGGTAGCGAGGCGCGGAATCGAACGGGAAGGCTTCGCGAAGTTGCTGGATGATCCACCCTCCGGTCGGATGCTCGGTGACGCGAGCGTAAAGCACGGTGCGGCGGGCGTGGTGAATGACGAAGAAGACGTAGAGCACGCGGAAGGTCGCCGTCGGCACGGTGAAGAAGTCCATCGCGGCTAGGACCTCGCGGTGGTTACGAAGGAAGTGTCGCCAGCGCTGCCGCGCTTCGGGGTCGAACGGTCGCCTCGGCATCATTCGGGAGACGGTGCGCTCGGAAACGTCGAAACCGAGCATGAGAAGTTCGCCGTGAACGCGCGGCGCACCCCTGGTCGGGTTCTCCGCCGCCATACGCCGGACCAGGCGACGGATTTCGGCTTTCGTCGAGGGGCGTCCGACGAACCGGCGACGAGACTTCCAGGTCCAGAACTTCCGAAAGCCTGCTCGGTGCCAGCACACCACCGTGTCGGGCCGAATGACGACCAGCGCCTCCTTCCACCGAGGCCAGAAGCGACGGAGCGTGAGCCAGAAGAACCGATCGGCCGCCCGCATCCTCGGCCGAGGTCGCTTGGCCATGAGGATGGCGAGTTGCTGGCGGAGGGCGAGGTTTTCGATCAGAAGGTCGGCCTGTGACGCTCCGAGACGCTGGAGCCAACCGAGGATGAAGGCGATTCGGAAAGACATCGGGACAGGATGGAGGGCGACGGGAGCGGGATCAACGATGCCCCGGGCCGGGATTGGCTGTGAGATCCGCCGCGTGCAAGCTGTTCAGTTTCAAGGCGGATGGAGTTGTGGCGAGGGACACGCCCGCGAAGCCGCCGTCAGACTACTCCTATCGGTTTGCTTCTGCGTTGAATCGACTTTGCCGTTGACCGCGGCAGCAAAGCGGGAGACCATTCCAGCCAATGGGGGTTCCAGATTAGAACGCTGATCGTTCGCGCGACGATCGAGACCCAAAGAATCGCTGGACTCCTACAGAGGGTTATCCAAACGGGGGAGGTTGTTGACTGTAACGCATGGAGGGAAACATGAAGAGCAGACTGCTGATTGCCATTGTCGTCTCTGTTGTTGTTTTTTCTTTCGCCCCGCAGAGTTCCGCACAAACGCCGACGGTGCCGCTGGGAGGGTCCAAGCTCGATTCTGGAGAATCCGTTGTCGCCCCCGCTCGGAAGCTGGCACCAGAGTTCTACTCGCTCTATACCGGCCCCACCGGCGCGTTCACCGAGCTCGGGGCGATCAGCACGCGGACGGGCTTCGAATCGTTCGTCTCCACCCTCGGCGATCTCGGGCCTTGGCCGGGACCAACGCCGCCGCAGAGCCCGGATTCATTCGTCCTTCCGTCCCCGTTCGGCCTGGCCTTTGACGTGGATGGGTCGATCTACGCGATCGTCAGCTGGCTGGACCTCGGCACCGACACGCTTCTTCCAGCTCCCGGGTGGTCGAGGCTCGCGAAGGTTGACGAGGGAACCGGCGCTGTGACGTACCTCGGCGCGCCGATACCGCTCCACTTCGCCGGCCCCGACATGGACGCATGCGGCAACCTCTACGCCACCGGCTTCACGGTCGGAGCGCCGGAAACCTACGATCCGACGACGGGCACGTTCAATCCACCCTACATTTTCGGGGATTCGTACCTGCACCGCATCGACAAATACACGGGCGCAGATACGACAGTGGGGGACACCGGCAAGACGCACTGGATGGACCTCGCATTCGACTCCGAGGGCCGGCTGTGGGCGACGACAGAGAACGAGCTCTGGCAGCTCGATACGGAGACGGGCGCGGCGACCTTCATCACGCCGATCTACGGCGTGCCGCAGTACGACATCCCTGGCGTGGATCCTGCGGACTGGGGCTGGATGGAAGTGATGTCGATCGCCTTCGACGAACACGACAACCTGTGGGGCACGGCGATCAAGGGGTTCAGCCCCGACTTGGGGAATTCCCCGGTTCTGGAGATCGATACGCACACGGGGGCAACGACCCTGGTCGGGTACACGGACAAGCCTTTCAACCACGGTGGCGACTTCAGGCCGGCCAAGGTGACGGTCTGCCACAGGAAGAAGGGGAGGTACGACACGATCCGGATCGATCTCGATGACCTTCCGGCGCACCGCGCTCATGGTGACATCGTTCCGGGGACCGACGGGTACGGCTGCGAGTGTCCCGCCGGCAACGCGAGAATCGACTGATTCAGGGAGAGCGGGCGCGTTCTCGCCAAGCTCACGCCCGCTCTTCTCCGACCGAGCTTGTGTCTCGCTAGAACTCAATCCGGCTCCCTCGACGACGTCGTATGGTCCAAAAACTCACCCGACGGCGTATGGTCCAAAAACTAAAACGACGCTCGATCCGCCGTTCTAGCGCGACGAGATCGGGATTCCGCAGTAACGCGCCAGCGAAAGCGCCGTCCAAGAAGGAAAGGGCTTCGGGGCCGTGACGTGGACGCCATCGGCGGAGTGGCTCACGCGCTTGGCGCAGCGGCCGCGTCCACATCGTTGAACCGCTCCCACCCGGTGATCCGCCGTCGCCACGCCTCGGCCTCCACGGCGTCCATCTGCCGACACTCTTCCAATACCTTCAGTAACCGCAGCGCGGCAGCGGTGTCGTCGGGGGACATCGAGGCGAGCACGCGGTCCATGGCGTCCATCGCGGCGGTGTTCCGGTCTATTTGCGTCCCGAATTGGATCGACTTCGCCGTTGACCGCGAATGGCGGTCAGAGTATCTACTGGCCAATCGGGGGACTGCATGAAAACAAGAGCCGTCTGCGCGGCCGTCCCGTTGGAGTTCCGAGCGGGAATGCGGTGACGCCCCCAAGCGTAGCCGCAGAGGTGTTTCAAGAGCAAGGAATCGGGCGCGGTGGCCGAGACGCAAAGAACTGCAAGTGGACTTCACTTTAAAGGAGCAGCGATGATCAAGATCCGCAGTGGCAGCCGGGAACACTCGCGTGTTCGCAACTCGGTCGATCGAGGTCACTGGGGACGTGAGGGCGTTCGCCTCACGTGCGTCTCGTTTCTCGTCGGTGCCGCGCTGGTGTGGGTCTCCACGTCGGTGGCCGCACCCCCCGTCAACGACGATTGCACCGGAGCGATCGTTGTTCCGAATGGCCCTTACCCGTTCGTCACCGCGCCGGTCGATATCACCGAGGCAACGCCGCAGGGAAGTGAGGACCCGATTTTCTCCTGCGCCACGACGGACGCTACGGTCTGGTACAGCTTCACACCGGCGGTGTCGGGTAGCTACACTTTCAGCACCTGCGCGGGCAACGGCGCGACGGGTAGCAACGTGTATGACACCGTCCTCGCGGTGTTCGAATCCACCGGTGGCGCATGTCCGAACGGCGCGGTTCTTGGCTGCAACGACACGGCCACCGGATGTTCCGCTGGGGTTCCCGGCGCCCTTTACGTCGACCAGTCCACGGTCTCGGCAGACCTCACCGGTGGCAACACGTACTACGTCGTGGCCGGCCACTGGTCGGGCGACACCGGCGGCGTGACCCCCGGGTTCAACCAGATCTCGATCAAGGTCGACGTTGTGCCGGCACCTCCCAACGATACTTGCTCGGCCCCGACCGCGCTCGCGCTCGACCGAGTCGTGACGGGAACGACGGTGGGCGCGAACAACGATTATCTGAGCCTAGCGACCACCGCCTGCTTCTCGGGCCTCGGCCAGATTCGGACGACGTCTCCCGGAATCGACGTGGTCTTCTCCTTCACCGCGCCTGCCGACGGCAAGTACTCGGTCCGCTACGTGCAGGACGACACGGCTGCCGCTCTGCGCGGCCAGAACCCCGTCTTGTACCTGTCCCACGAGTGCCCCGCATCGGCGCCCGCCGGCCCCGCGGTGTCCTGCAACCCTCTGATCGGGGACAAGGGCGTCAACCGGATCACGACCAACGGCGCCGCCAACGGCAACCGTTCCGAGGTGATTGACTGCTTGCCTATGACGACGGGCCAGACGATCTACGTGTTCTTTGACGACGGGACGGCTGGGAATGCCGGCGGACCGCTGGCCCTCGAAGTCACCAACTGCTTGAAGGAGTCCGAGCCGAACGACACGATCGCCACGGCGACCCCCTTTGTGCCCAACTCGGGCTGCTTCATGGAGGGATCGTCCAGCGTGAGCGGCCCTTCGGGTGACATCGACTTCTACGACCTTGGCGCGCCTCCGGCGGGATCGAAGATCTTCGCTGCCGTCGATTCTGCAGCCTCCAACAACAGTGACTACCAGATGCGCGTTACGACCGCGACCGACACGCTCGGCTTCGACGACGACGACGGCACATCGTGGATCGGGTCGAACGCCCCGATCATCGCCGGCGTCTTTTCGCCCGGTGGGGAAATCTACGCACGCGTCAACAGCAAGCCGCTCATCACCACCGGAACTTGCTCGGGCGGGTCGACTCCGGGCGCAGCGTGCGGAACGTACTACCCGTCGTGCCTTGGAATCTGCATCGGTGGGACGACCCCGGGTGCAGCGTGCGGAGCGGGGGCCCCCAGCTCCAGTTGTCCCGGTACTCACGCAACGTGCAGTAGTGGGACTTGCATCACCAGTCCTACCGGCAACGAACCGTATAGCCTGTTTGCGAGGATCGAGACCGGGCCGGCGCAGAATGAAGATCTTCCCGACCCGGGTACCGGACCGGACAACGGCACGGGCTACGACGCCACCCACGTCACCGGCGGCGGTTTCGTCAAGGGCATCCACGCGACCTCCACCGACCAGGACTGCTTCCGCTTCGTCGCGCACGAAGGCGACAACATCGCGGTGTTCTCGGACAACAACCCGAGCCGCCTCCCCGGGACGATCGTCAACACGTGGCCGATCCTGCGCGACCTGCTCCACGGGCCGCCGACGGCGCTCCGGTTCACGGGCCAGATCACCCGGAACCTCTTGACGCCGAGCCCCGGCACGCTGACCGGTGTCACGCCGTCCGTCGTGTCCGAGTTCTGGGATTACCGGGCGCGTTACACCGGCACCTACATGGCCTGCTTCTATCCGGAAACCCCGGGCACCAGCGGTGCTCCGCCGGCCGGGGCCTTCCCGCTTCCCTATCAGGGCAGCATCTCGCTCAACTGCGGTCCGGTTCCCGGTCCGACTCCCGCCGATGTCTCGATCACGCAGACCGGTCCGGCCGGTCCTGTGAACACGGGCGGCTTTGCCAAATATACGATCACGGTCACCAACAACGACGCTACGGGGATCGCTCAGGACGTCCGTGTAGTCGATAGCCTCCCACCCGAGGTAGTTTTCGTCAGCCTTACGGTCAATGACGGCTTCGCCGGCAACAACAACAGATGCCTCACGCTGCCGACGCCGGGAACCGCCGACGCCCCGGTCGATTGCACCAACTATTCCATCGCGCCCGGAGCGTCCGTCGTCTACACGCTTTCGGTTCAGCTGAACAACTGCATCGGCGCCGGGCACAACGTCGCAAACACGGCTTCGATCACGAGCTACACGACCGACGACAACCCGGCCAACGACTCGGCGACGGCTTTCTTCACGACCTCGCAGAATGGCACGTGCACAGATCTGTTCTGCGACGGCATTAGTTGCGCCCGGAACCTGTGCACGATCAACGAGCATTGCGACGGCGGAGTGTGTGTCGTCGATCCGACAAATTGCGATGACAGTGACGTCTGCACCGACGATACTTGCGTTCCCACAACCGGGTGCATCCACACCGTTGTCGACAATCCTTGTGACGACGGAGATCCCTGCACGCAGAATGACACGTGCCACGCCGGCGTGTGCACCACCGGGACAGACCCGGTGGTATGCGGCGTATCGTGCCCGCAAGGATTCGTGTCGGTCGTCGACGGTTGCCGAAGGAGCTATGACATCGATGTGACCCTCCTCGATAATCTGATCGCAGACTGCGACGGCACAGGGCAGAGCCGCCACAACAACTGCACGGGTGAGAACTACGGGTTTCACTGGACCGATTTTGGCGGCAGCCTCGCCGCGGTCACGCGGGTTGACGTGCAGCTCGAGTCCGGAGTCGGCTGGGGCGGATTTCCCAGCAGCCTGACCCTCAACGGAGTGCCGGCGGGAAGCTTCTATGCAGCCCACAACTTCAGCAATTGCGATTTGCATGGGACGGTCTTTCTGCCCGACCTCGCCGTGGGTGCCTACGCGAAGGGTGGGTTGAACGTGATCTCGATCACGCCTGGAGACGCTTGCGAGGGACTGAGCTGGGATTCGAGCTTGGGCGGAAGCTTTGCGCGGGTCACGGTGACCTATCTGCCGTTGAGTGGGCCGAGCGATCCGTGCGTGGTCGGTGAGTGCAATCACGGCACAGGCGCGTGCAGCTTCTCGAACCTTCCGGATGGCACCGCGTGCGACGACCGCAACGCTTGTACTACGTCTGATGCGTGCAGTGCTGGCTCCTGCGCCGGTGGACCGGCCCCGGACTGCGATGACGGCAGCATCTGCACGACCGACGCCTGCAGTCCGGTCTCCGGATGCGTGCACGAGCCAGTGGATTGTTCTGACGGCGACGGTTGCACCCTCGACACCTGCGGCGAGCCCGCTGGCTGCGAGCACACCGTGACCTGTGTGGAGAGCGGGCCTCCCCAAACCGTATCCCCTGGCGAAACGGCCTCAACCGACCCCGAGGGAGACGGCGCCACGCCGAACGATCAGATCGAAACGGCGGTGACGACCCCGTCGGGTGGAGACGTCTCGATCCAGGAGGGGCCGGCGACGGAGCCGCTTCCGAGCGGGTACGACGTGCTTGACCTACAGTCGGTGATCACGGCGCCGCCTGCGACAATCGGGAACCCGCTTGTGCTCGTCTTCCGGGTCGATGCCACCGCACTGCCCCATGGGTACGTTCTCGCCTACCTGACGATCTTCAGGAACGGCGTAGCCGTTGCGGATTGCAGCGATTCATCCGGTCAGGCCGTTCCCGATCCGTGCGTGTCTTCGCGGGTCGTGCTGGATGACGCCGACGTTCAGGTCACGGTCCTGACTTCGGAAGCTAGTATTTGGAATATCGCCTTCCCGAACTGTGACGACAGCAACCCATGCACGGACGATTTCGGGGCGTATCCGGCTTGCATTTACTTGAACAATACGGTGGTCTGCGATGACGGTAACGCGTGTACCGTCGGGGACAGGTGTCAGGAGGGGAACTGCACATCTGGAACGGCGACGGTGTGCACCGCGAGCGACCAATGCCATGTGGCGGGAACATGCGACCCGGCAACGGGAACCTGCTCGAACCCGAGCGCCGCGAATGGGACGTCGTGCAGTGACGGTAACGCGTGTACCGTCGGGGACACGTGTCAGGAGGGGAACTGCACATCTGGAACGGCGACGGTGTGCACCGCGAGCGACCAATGCCATGTGGCGGGAACATGCGACCCGTCGACCGGTGTGTGCTCGAACCCGAACAAGACGGATGGTTCGGCGTGCCACGACGGCAGCGCCTGCACTCAGACCGATACGTGCCAGGCAGGAAGGTGCACCGGCGGGCACTACTCCTGGTCCGGAGTGCTCCAGCCCGTCAATTCCGATGGCACGTCGGTCTTCAAGCGGGGGAGCACGATCCCGATAAAGTTCAAACTCACGGGGGCGTGCGCCGGGGACCCGAATCTGACAGCGAACATCTACTTCTACAAGATAAGCAGCGCAGAGGGTCCGGTGAACGAGGCGACGTCGAGTTCGTCCGCGGACACTGGCACGCTCTTCCGTTACAGCGTTTCGGACGATCAGTACATCTACAATCTCGGCACGAAGGCGCCGGATATCACGGACGGCTCCTGGAATCTGGGCGTTGATCTCCACGACGGCATGGGAATTCAAGTCGTGAAGATTGGCCTGCGAAAGTAGCTGTCGATCGTGCACTGACTCTTTTGGCATGAAAAGGGGGCGGTGAATCAACGGTACGCTGATTCACCGCCCTCGTATGGTCCAGAAACTAAAACGACGCTCGATCCGCCGTTCTAGCGCGACGAGATCGGGATTCCGCAGTGCGGGTGTCTCATTCGATAGTCGGACTTCCTGCGAATCGTCCCGGCCGGATGGCGAAGGGCAGGCCCATCCTTATCAATGTGGGTCACCTCCGATAGCATGGTGGCTCTCTGGCGAACTCCATGGCCGGCCATCTCGCAGCAAGAAAGCTCTCTGTTCCGCAATCCCTAGTCGGCGGCTCTTGTGGTTCGAGCTGCGGCGGTGTCGTCGGGGGACATCGAGGCGAGCACTCGGTCCAACGGCGTTCATGACGGCGATTCGGGGCTTTCACGGTGGCGGGGAGGGATGGGGGGAGCGCGGTCAACGTCGCCACTGACCGGGATTGGCGTTACGATCCGCTGCCGACAAGCCGTTCATTTTCACTGCGGATGCAGTTTTGGCGAGGGACGGGATCGTCGCGATGGTGGGCGCAAAGCCCTACGACGCGTTCAAGGCGGACATCGAGAAGGCGCTGGCAGAGACGTAGGAAACGCTCGGACGGACGGGCTCACCTGGGGCGATCGGTCAACGCCACCGACTTGTCCACATTCGGACCTTTCCGTCTTCGCCGCGTCGATCCATACTCCGTTGCGGGGGATCCCTCATGGCCCAACACACGCTCGCCACCGGCGACACCTGGCCGCGCGTCGCCGCCAAGTACGGCATCAAGTACTGGCAGAACATCTACCTCGCACCGGAGAACAAGACGCTGCGCGACAAGCGCGGCGATCCGGCGAATTTCAAGTTCGGGGACGTCATCCAGATTCCGGACAAGGCGAGCATCCGCTATTCGCACGGCGAGACGGGCCGCTCCCGAAGACGTTCTCACGGGGCAACAAGCGAGGGAGTACCTCGGCATCGGCTACA
>Ga0315273_10002226_pt1 | contig 22732 bp, 19 predicted proteins | sample YL17G02_0_MG_FD_205753 | JGI IMG/M metagenome (GOLD analysis project Ga0315273, IMG submission 205753) | Sediment microbial communities from Yellowstone Lake, YNP, Wyoming, USA - YL17G02_0 | ecosystem: Environmental > Aquatic > Freshwater > Lake > Sediment | place: USA: Wyoming | collected...
CTCGCCGAACCCTTTCCGCGATTCGAAGCCGCGTTGAAAGAGGCCTACCGAGAAGGATTGCTTGGTCTCGACATCAAGGGCTCCGGCATCGACTTCGACCTGCACGGCTTCGCCGGCGCCGGCGCCTATATCTGCGGCGAGGAAACGGCGCTGCTGGAGTCACTCGAAGGCAAGCCCGGCAAGCCGCGCTTCAAGCCGCCGTTTCCGGCGAGCTTTGGCCTCTACGGCCGGCCGACCACGATCAACAACACCCAGAGTTTTGCGGCCGTGCCAGCGATCATGCGCAAGGGCGCAAAGTGGTTTGCCGAGCTTGGCGTGCCGAACTCGGGTGGCACGGCGATCTTCTCGGTTTCTGGGCATATCAGCCGGCCGGGCAACTACGAGCTCGCCATGGGCATCCCGTTCCGCGAGCTGCTGGACATCTGTGGCGGCATGCGCGGTGGCCGCCGGCTCAAGGCCGTCATTCCGGGCGGCTCGTCGGTGCCGGTGTTGCCTGCCGCCTTGATCATGGACTGCGCGATGGATTTCGATTCGCTGCGCAAGGCCGGATCCGCGGTCGGTTCGGCGGGGGTCATCGTGATGGACGAGACCACCTGCATGGTGCGCGTGCTGGAGCGAATCTCGCGCTTTTACATGACCGAGTCCTGCGGTCAGTGCACGCCGTGCCGCGAAGGCACCGGCTGGCTTACGCGCATGTTGCGGCGAATCCTGGCCGGGGAGGGGCGTCACTCGGACCTGGACCTTCTGGTGCAGGTCGCCAACCAGATCGAGGGCCACACCATTTGCGCACTCGGCGATGCGGCGGCCTGGCCGGTGCAGAGCTTCCTGCGCCACTTCCGTCATGAGTTCGAATACATGATCGACCACGGCGGCCAGAGCATCGTCAACGCATCGGCAGAGGCGGTCGCATGAGCGACGACCTGGTCAACATCGAGGTCGATGGCCAGCCCCTGAAGGCGCGCAAGGGGCAGATGGTCATGCAGGTGACCGACGTGGCGGGCATCTACGTGCCGCGTTTCTGTTACCACGAGAAGCTGTCGATCGCGGCCAATTGCCGCATGTGCCTCGTCGAGATCGAGAAAGCGCCAAAGCCGATGCCAGCCTGCGCGACGCCGGTCGCCGAGGGCATGAAGGTCTTCACGCGCTCCCCGCGCGCGATTGCTGCCCAGAAGGCGACGATGGAATTCCTGCTGATCAATCACCCGCTCGATTGCCCGATCTGCGACCAGGGCGGTGAATGCGAGCTGCAGGACCTGGCACTCGGTTTCGGCAGCGCTTCGTCGCGCTTCGACGAGCGCAAGCGTGTCGTCAAGGACAAGAATCTCGGGCCATTGATCTCGACCGACATGACCCGCTGTATTCACTGCACGCGCTGCGTACGTTTCACGGCCGAGATTGCGGGCCTGCAGGAACTCGGTGCACTGGGTCGCGGCGAGGGCATGGAGATTGGCACCTGGATCGAGCGCGGCGTCGACCATGAGCTTTCCGGCAATGTGATCGACCTGTGCCCGGTCGGTGCCCTGAATTCAAAGCCCTTCCGGCACCGTGCCCGGTCCTGGGAGATGACCGAGCACGCGCTGGTGTCACCGCATGATGCCGTGGGCACGAATCTTTACGGTCATGTGTTGCGTGGCCGCCTGATGCGCGTCGTGCCCCGGCACAACGAGGATATCAACGAAACCTGGATCGCCGATCGCGACCGGTTTTCATACGAAGGAATCTATTCCGACGACCGGCTGCAGGCACCGATGATGCGTGTCGAAGGCCGTTGGCGGGATGTGTCATGGGAACTCGCGCTTACCGCGACCGCCGAGACCTTGAAGGCGGCTGCCGAACACGGTGCCGGCAGGATTGGTTTTCTCGGCTCGCCGGGTTCGACGACCGAGGAATTATTCCTGCTCGGACGGCTGGCGCGGGGCATTGGCTCGCACAATATCGATACCCGGTTACGGCAGCAGGATTTCACCGACCAGGACCATGACCCCGCATGGCCCGGGCTCGGCCTTGCATTGGACGAGATCGAGTCACTGAAAAGTCTGCTGCTGGTCGGCTGCCACGTGCGCGAGCAGGCGCCTTTGATGGCGCATCGCGTGCGCAAGGCTGCGCTACGCGACGCCCAGGTCAGCTTGCTGGTGACGGCGCCCCAGGAACTGCATTTCCCGGTCGCGCACCAGATCGTCGTCACGCCGGCAGACCTGCTCGCTGAACTTGGCGGCATGCTCGGGGCCGCAATTGAGCAAAGCGGCCAGGCGCCGGCAGCGGTCGCCGCGCTCACGGCGTCCGCCAAAATATCCGACGCGCATCGCGCGGTCGTCGCTTCGCTTGGCGCGGGTCAAGGCGCAATCGTGCTCGGTGGCATTGCGATGCGGCACACGCGATTTGCGGACCTGCGCGCGGCCGCGGCGGCCCTTGCGACGTTGACGGGCGCGACACTCGGCTACCTGCCCGATGGCGGCAATGCCGCAGGCGCCGCGCTCGCAGGCGCGTTGCCACACCGTCTGCCCGGTGGGCGGCGGGATCCACAGCCCGGCATGAATGTGCGCCAGATGCTCGAATCGCCGCTGGCCGCCTGTCTGTTGTTCGGCGGCATCGAGCCGGAGCACGACTTCGGAAGTGACGAAGCGATGACACGCCTGGCCGCATGCCCGCAACTCATCGCTGTCACGCCCTATGCGAGTGCCTCGCTGATGAAGAGCGCGCAAATCCTGTTGCCGATGGGGACATTCGCGGAGACCTCCGGCAGCTACGTCAATGTGGAGGGGCGCTGGCAGGAGTTTCTGGGCTGTGCCCGCGCGGTCGGGGAGGCGCGGCCCGGATGGAAAATCCTGCGCGTGCTGGGCAACCTGCTCGATCTTGAGGGCTACAACTACGAAAGCTCGACCGGGATCCAGGAAGAACTGCGGCGCCTCATCGGCGAGGTCGCGTATGACGGACGATTTGCCGGCAAACGCACGATCAGCGCAGCTCGTGGCGGGACCACGAGCGAGTTGCCGCTCTATCAGGTCGACGCGATCGTCCGACGCGCGACGCCGTTGCAGTTGACGCGGGCCGGCCAGGCCGCGGCGGCAGGCTGAGCAGCATGGAGAAGCTCATCGCAGCGTGGAACTCGATACCGCCGGATCTGCAATCGCTGATCATCGTGACCGTGCAGATCGTCGTAGTGATGCTGACGGTCATCATCGCGGTGGCACTGCTGACACTGGCCGAGCGCAAGGTGATTGGCTACATGCAGCTGCGCCTCGGCCCGAATCGAGTCACTTTCCTCAATCTGAGGCTGTTGCGCGGTTGGGCGCAGCCTTTCGCCGACGTCGTCAAGTTGCTGCTCAAGGAAATCATCATTCCTTCGGCTTCATCGCGACTGCTATTCCTGCTGGCGCCGCTGATCGTGCTGGTTCCGGCGCTCGCGGCCTGGGCCGTCATGCCATTTGCACCGGAGTTCGTGCTCGCCGACGTCAATGCCGGGTTGCTCTATGTCCTGGCGCTGACCTCGCTGGGTGTATATGGCGTGATCCTGGCGGGCTGGGCCAGCAACTCCAAGTACGCGTTCCTTGGCGCCATGCGCTCGGCTGCCCAGATGGTCGCTTACGAAATCGCGATGGGCTTCGCGCTGGTCGGCGTACTGATGGCGGCCGGCAGCCTCAATCTCGGCGACATCGTGCGCGCCCAGCAGGGTGGAGTCGCGAGCTGGAACTGGTTCTGGCTGTTCCCGCTATTCATCGTTTATTTCGTCTCGGGCCTCGCAGAGACCAACCGCGCGCCGTTCGACGTCGCCGAGGGCGAGTCCGAAATCGTCGCGGGTTTCCATGTCGAGTATTCCGGCGCCACGTTCGCCACGCTGTTTGCGCTTCCCGAGTACGCGAACATGATTCTGGTCTCCGCGCTGTGCTCGGTGTTCTTCTTCGGCGGCTGGCTATCCCCATTGCAGGGTTACGTTCCGGACGATTCGTTCATCGCGCAGCCCGGCTTCTTCTGGCTGTTCCTGAAGATCTGTTTCTTCCTGTTTGTGTTCCTGTGGGTGCGTGCAACTTTTCCACGCTACCGCTACGACCAGATCATGCGGCTCGGATGGAAGGCGCTGATTCCGGTGACACTGGTCTGGATCGGGGTCGAATCGGTGCTGGCATGGCTGCATGTCGGGCCATGGGCGAACTGAGGCAGCCATGAATCGCATCCGCTCAATCCTGCGTACGCTGTTCCTGACCGAATTGTTGATCGGGTTGTCGGTGACGCTGCGCAATCTGTTTCGGCGCAAGATCACGCTGAATTACCCGGAGGAGAAGACGCCACAGTCACCTCGCTTCCGCGGCCTGCACGCGCTGCGGCGCTACCCGAATGGCCAGGAGCGCTGCATCGCCTGCAAGCTCTGCGAGGCGGTCTGCCCGGCGCTCGCGATCACGATCGACTCCGATGTCGGCCCCGACGGCACGCGGCGCACGACGCGTTACGACATCGACCTGTTCAAGTGCATCTATTGCGGATTCTGCGAGGAGGCCTGCCCGGTCGACGCGATTGTCGAGACGCGGATCCACGAGTACCACATGGAGAACCGCGGCGAGAACATCATGACCAAGGACAAGCTGCTCGCGATCGGCGAGCGCTACGAGGCGACGATCGCGGCCGACAAGGCTGCGGACGCGCGCTACCGGTGAGCTGAGATGCTGGTAACGATACTGTTCTACGCATTCTCCGCCGTGCTGGTCGGCGCGGCGCTCGGCGTGATCCTGTCGCGCAATCCGGTCCACTCCGTGCTGTACCTGGTGCTTTGCTTCTTCAATGCCGCGGTGCTGTGGCTGCTGATCGAAGCGGAGTTCCTGGCTCTGGTCCTGGTGCTCGTGTACGTGGGCGCCGTGATGGTGCTGTTCCTGTTTGTCGTGATGATGCTCGACATCAATATCGAAAAGCTACGCGAGGGGTTTGCACGCAATGCACCGCTGGGCGTCCTGATCGCGCTGATCGTGATCGTCGAGTTGTACTACGTGCTGTGGGTACGGCATCTCGGTATCGACGTCACCGGCGGCACGGCGCCGCTGCCGGAGAATTACAGCAACACGGCACAGATCGGCGCGGTTCTCTATACCGAGTACGTATACCCGTTCCAGCTCGCCGCGGTCGTTCTGCTGATCGCGATCATCGCGGCGATTGCGTTGACGATGCGCAAGCGTCCCGGCCAGAAGGTGCAGGACATCGCGCACCAGGTCTCGGTCCGAGCCAAGGATCGCGTGCGTATCGTAAAGATGCCGGTGGAGCGCGACCCGTGATCACACTGACGCACTACCTGATGCTGGCCGGAATCCTGTTTGCGATCGCTGTCGCTGGCATTTTCCTGAATCGCAAGAATGTCATCCTGTTGCTGATGTGCATCGAGCTGATGCTGCTGGCCGTCAATTTCAATTTCGTTGCGTTCTCGCGCTTCCGCGGGCTGCTCGACGGGCAGATATTCGTGTTCTTCATCCTGACAGTTGCGGCGGCCGAGGCGGCCATTGGACTTGCCATTCTGGTCGTGCTGTTCCGGCAGCGGCAGAGCATCAACGTCGAGGAACTCGACGAGATGAAGGGCTGACGATGTCGATGCATCAACTTTGCCTGCTGATCGTCCTCGCGCCACTCTTTGCCGCGGTGGTGACAGGCCTCGCTGGACGGTATGTCGGTCGCGCGGGTTCCCACTGGCTCTGCAGCGGTGGTGTCGCCATCTCATTTGCGGCGTCGGGCTGGATCCTGAAGCAGATGGTGGACGGTGCGCCGATATTCACCGAAACCGTCTATACCTGGGCCGTCAGCGACGGCATCCGGATGGAAGTCGGCTTCCTGATCGACAACCTGAGTGCGCTGATGATGACTGTCGTCAGCTTCGTCTCGCTGGTCGTGCACATTTACACGATTGGCTATATGCGCGACGACCCGGGCTACCAGCGGTTCTTTGCGTACATCTCGCTGTTCACGTTCGCGATGCTGATGCTGGTGATGTCGAACAACTTCCTGCAGTTGTTCTTCGGATGGGAAGCGGTTGGCCTCGTGTCCTACCTGCTGATCGGATTCTGGTTCAAGCGCCCGACCGCGATCTTCGCGAACCTGAAGGCCTTCATCGTCAACCGGATCGGCGATTTTGGCTTCATCATGGGAATTGCGGGGATTGTCTACTACACAGGCAGCCTCAATTACCTCGAGGTGTTCGCGCGCATGCCGGACACGCTCGGACTGGACATGTTCTTGACGCCGGGCGAGCCATCCAAGCCGATCACGGTGATCTGCGTCTCGCTGTTCCTGGGCGCCATGGGCAAGTCCGCGCAGATGCCATTGCATGTCTGGTTGCCCGACTCGATGGAAGGCCCGACACCGATCTCCGCGCTGATCCACGCCGCGACCATGGTGACAGCGGGCATATTCATGGTGGCGCGCATGTCGCCATTGTTTGAGCTGTCCAAGGATGCGCTGCATTTCATGGTCGTGATTGGCGCGACGACGGCACTGTTCATGGGCTTCCTGGGTGTCGTCAATAACGACATCAAACGGGTGATCGCCTATTCGACGCTGTCGCAGCTCGGGTACATGACCGTCGCGCTTGGCGCGGGCGCGTACAGTGCCGGCATCTTCCACTTGATGACGCACGCCTTCTTCAAGGCGCTGCTGTTTCTGGCAGCGGGTTCCGTGATCATCGCGATGCACCACGAGCAGGACATGCGCCGGATGGGCGGGTTGCGGCGCTACATGCCGATCACCTACTGGACCTGTCTGATCGGCGCGCTGGCCCTGATCGGTTTCCCGGGATTCTCAGGGTTCTTCTCGAAGGACATCATCATCGAGGCTGTCATGCGCTCCGACATCGAGGGGGCGCGTTTCGCCTACTGGTGCGTGCTGCTCGGCGTGTTTGTGACCGCTCTATACAGCTTCCGCCTCATATTCATGACATTCCACGGCCGCGAGCGCATGGACGAACATACCCGCGAGCACCTGCACGAGAGCCCTTGGGTCGTGACACTGCCGCTGATCGCGCTCGCGATACCCTCCGTGTTCATCGGCTGGCTGACGGTGGGACCCATCATGTTCGGGAACTTCCTCACTGGATCGATCTCGCAGGGCGGCCACATACCGGCGTTGATGGTCGGCGAGGAATTCCACGGCCCGGCTGAATTTATTGCGCAGGCCTTTGCTTCGCGCACCCTGTATTTTGCATTCGCGGGCGTTTTCGCGGCCTGGTACCTGTACCTGAAGCGTCCCGACCTTCCGGAGGCGATCAGCAAACGCTACGCGCGGACTTACCGGTTGCTGGTGAACAAGTATTACTTCGACTGGTTCAACGAGAATGTCGTGGCGGTCGGCATCCGGAGCTTTGGCACCGGTCTCTGGAAGCACGGTGACGAGACCGCGATCGACGGCGTACTGGTGAATGGCACAGCGCGTGCAATCGGCGTCATCGCCGCGCTGGTCCGCCGCGTGCAGACCGGTTACCTGTACCACTACGCGTTCGCAATGATCATCGGCCTGTCGCTGCTGCTCGGCTGGATGCTGCTGAAATCATGACCATGGTGCCGACCAACCACCTGCTGAGCTGGCTGATCTGGCTGCCGATTGCGGGTGGTGCCGCCGTGCTGCTGCTCGGCGAGCGGCGCATCGCTGTGGGCCGCTGGATCGCGCTCCTGGCCTCGGTCGTGACCCTCGCCCTGTGCGTGCCGCTGTGGCATCAATTTGACACCACCACGGCGGCGCTGCAATTCGTCGAGGATGCGCCGTGGATTATCCCGCTGAATGCCTGGTATCACCTCGGCATTGACGGCATCGCATTGCCGCTGATTGTGTTGACCGCATTCATGACGCCGCTTGTCATCATCGCCGCCTGGACCACGATCGAGAAGCGGCCAGGCCAGTACTTCGCCGCCTTCCTGTTCATGGAAGGACTGATGATCGGCGTGTTTTCAGCCGCTGATGCACTGCTGTTCTACGTGTTCTGGGAAGCGATGCTGATCCCGATGTTCCTGATCATCGGCATCTGGGGCGGCGCGCGACGTGTCTACGCGACCATCAAGTTCTTCCTGTTCACGTTCCTGGGCTCAGTGCTGATGCTGGTCGCGTTGATCTACCTGTATCTGCAGGGTGGCAGCTACGAAATCGCGGCGATGCATCGGCTGCCGTTGGGCATGACTGAACAGCTGTTGATCTTCCTGGCCTTCTTCGCAGCGTTTGCGGTCAAGATCCCGATGTGGCCGGTGCACACCTGGTTGCCGGATGCCCACGTCGAAGCACCGACCGGCGGTTCCGTCATACTGGCCGCGATCATGCTGAAGATGGGCGGCTATGGCTTCCTGCGCTTCAGCCTGCCGATCACGCCGGACGCGAGCCGCGAGCTCGACTGGCTGGTGATTACGCTGTCGCTGATCGCGATCGCCTATATCGGCTTGGTCGCGCTCGTGCAGCGTGACATGAAGAAGCTGATCGCCTATTCATCGATTGCCCACATGGGATTCGTAACGCTCGGATCCTTCATCGCTTACGACATTCTTTCGCAGACCGGCTCCATTTCAGGCGCGGAAATGGGTCTGGACGGTGCGATGGTCCAGATGATCTCGCACGGGTTGGTCTCGGGTGCCCTGTTCCTCTGCGTCGGCGTCCTGTACGACCGCCTGCATACGCGCGAAATCAGTGCCTATGGCGGTGTCGTCAACACGATGCCGGTCTTCGCCTTCTTCGCGGTGCTGTTTGCAATGGCAAACGTGGGACTTCCCGGCACCTCTGGCTTTGTCGGCGAGTTCCTCGTGATCATTGCGAGTTTCAAGGCGAATTTCTGGTTTGCATTTGTGGCTGCGCTGACCTTGATCCTCGGCGCCGCCTACACGCTGTGGCTGGTCAAGCGGGTGATCTGGGGCGATGTTGGCAATGACGGCGTTGCCTCGCTGAAGGATCTCAATGCACGCGAGTTTCTGGTGCTGGCGATCCTCGCTGCCGCCGTGTTGCTGGTCGGCGTGTGGCCGGCGCCGCTACTGGATGTCATGCGGCCGACACTCGATTGGCTGGTGCAGCAGATGATGGTCAGCAAACTATGAAGCCCTGGCAATGGATGGCATGACAACCGTACTGACAGTTGCAGACCTCAGGCCCGCCGCAGCGGAGATCTTCGTTGCGACCGCCGCCTGCGTGATCCTGCTCGTGGATGCCTTCCTGCCCGAGAAACGGCGCAGCTGGACTTTCTTGCTGTCAATTGCGGCGCTGGCCGGGGCCGCTTGGGTGACATCGCTGATCGCGATACCCGAGCGGTCCGTGGTGCTCTATGGCCATTTCGTCGTAGATCCGATGGGAACGGTGCTTAAACTATTCACCTACGGCGCCGCGGCGGTCGCGCTGCTTTATTCACGCGATTACATGGCCAGGCGCGGCCTGATGCGAGGCGAGTACTTCGTGCTGGCATTGTTCGCCGTTCTTGGCATCCAGGTCATCGTGTCGGCGGGAAGCCTGCTGACGCTTTACATGGGCATCGAGATCATGTCGTTGTCGCTTTACGCGATGGTCGCATTCGATCGTGACAACGGCATCGCCGCCGAGGCGGCGATGAAGTACTTCGTGCTCGGCGCGATCGCATCCGGCACGCTGCTGTACGGGATCTCGATTCTCTATGGAGTGACCGGGACAATCCGGCTGGACGGCCTTGCCGAAGCGGTGCAGGGGACTGATGCATCCAGCATCGGCCTGCTCCTGGGGCTCGCATTCATCGTGGTCGGTGTCGCCTTCAAGTTCGGCGCCGTGCCATTCCACATGTGGGTGCCGGACGTCTATCACGGGTCGCCGACTGCGGTCACGCTGTTCATTGGTTCGGCGCCCAAGATTGCGTCATTTGCGCTGGCAATGCGCGTGCTTGCCGAAGGCCTGGGCGGCGCCGTGGATGCCTGGCAGGACATGCTGATCGTGCTCGCCGTGCTATCGATGACGATTGGCAATGTCGTCGCGATCGCCCAGACGAATATCAAGCGCATGCTGGCGTATTCCACGATTTCGCACGTCGGATTCATCCTGCTCGGCGTGCTCGCGGGCAATGCTGTCGGCTACCGGGCCGCGATGTTCTACACGCTGACTTACGTGATCCTGGCGACTGGCGCCTTTGGCGTCGTGCTGCTGATGTCCCGCAAGGGATTCGAAGCCGAGTGGCTCGATGACTACAAGGGCCTGAATCAGAAGAGCCCCTGGTTCGCATTCGTCATGCTGCTCTTGATGTTCGGCATGGCGGGTGTGCCGCCGACGGTCGGTTTCTGGGCCAAGGTGCAGGTGATCTCGGCGGTCCTCAATATCGGCCTGACCTGGCTCGCCGCGCTTGCGGTGCTGCTGTCTGTGATCGGCGCTTATTACTACCTGCGTATCGTCAAGTTGATGTATTTCGACGAGCCGTCAGGGCACGAGGCGCTGGATGCTGGCGGGGCATTCCGATTTGTATTGAGCCTCAACGGCCTGGCGGTCCTGGCGCTAGGCCTGTTCCCGGGCCTGCTGCTGGCGCTTTGCATGCATGTGCTGCCGTAGCGGTTTGTAAACGGCCAGACCCACGTCTATAATGCGCGCCCCTGTTGCGGGGTGGAGCAGTCTGGCAGCTCGTCGGGCTCATAACCCGAAGGTCGCAGGTTCAAATCCTGCCCCCGCTACCAATCACACGTACCCCGGCCCCGCGCCGGGGTTTCTGTTACTGGCCCGTAGCGTAAGCAGCGACAGGAAAAAATCCAAAAAATCCGCAGAAAAAAATTACCTGGACGAGTAGGGAACGAGGTCTGGCAATAGAACCACCCCCGTCGGTGACGCAGCAGTGCAGGTGCGTGTGGGTGTTCAGCGCCGAGCCGAACCGCTGCACGAAACCGACGGCGCCTCTGCGGTGTCAGTTTGACGACTTCGCCGATCGGTACAGTCTTCACGGTACCGCCTGCTTCGAGTGCCAAGACGTCGTGCGGGGCCTTGGGCAGGGTCATCTGCCCGCATTCGCGCACGGCCAGAATGGCGGCGCGCATGCCATCCCCTCGAAGTTGTAATTCCTACGATGCGAAATGCCGCTCGCTTGAGCTGAGGTGAGGGGAGCCGTCGTCCTGCCGGCAGCCGTGTCAATATCTGGCGACGCGCCGGACTGCTTCGACGATGCTGGCCTCTTCTGGGTAGAACAACTTTTGCAGCGGCGCACTGTACGGAATCGGTATATGGGCCGGCGCGACCCGGACGATTGGTGCGCGGAGAGCCGAAAATCCTTCTTCCGCTACGACCGCCGCCATTTCCGCGCCGGACCCGCCCGTCCTCCAGGTCTCGTGGACGATGACCAGCCGCCCGCTTTTTCTCACGGACGCCAGAATGGTCTCGCGATCCAGCGGCAAGATCGTGCGCGGGTCGATCACCTCCGCCTCGATACCGTCCTCCCGGGCCAACTGTTCGGCCGCCTTCAGTGTCCGATGCAGCATCAGCGCGGTCGCGACAATGGTCACGTCCCGCCCCGGCCGCTTCACGTCGGCCAGGCCGATGGGGACCAAGTATTCCTCGTCCGGGACTTCCTCCCGCCGTGCGTGCAGGAGTCCCATGTGCTCGCAGAAGACGACCGGGTTGTCGTCGCGGATCGCGGACTTGATCAGTCCCTTCGCGTCCCGTGCGCCCGAGGGCATGACGACCTTGAGACCGGGCGCGTGCGCGAGCATCGAGTGGTAATCCTCGGCATGGCCCAGATCCGCGTTGGTCCCGAACATCGTGCGCACGACCATGGGTACCCGGAGCAAACCATCGGTCTTGAAGTGGATCTGCCCGGCCTCGTTAGCGAGCGGCACCATCGCCAGATTCAGGAACTCGGCGAACATGATCTCGACCACCGGCCGCATCCCGCACAGAGCCGCGCCGACGGACATGCCGACCATGCCCTCCTCGGAGATCGGAGCCTCGATGATTCGCCCGGTCTTGCCGAACTCATTCCACAAGCCGCGGTGCGACTGCAGCGCGCCACCGAAGCTGCCGATGTCCTGCCCCAGGCAGAACACGCGCTCGTCGGCTGCGAGTTCCTCGCGCAGCCCCGCCACAATCGCCTCGCTCATGGACAGTCTTGCCATTGTCGTGTTTCCGCGGTGTGATCAATCCGATGCGTACGCGTTCGCGGCGAGCGCGCTGGCATCGGGCCACGGGTCCGCCGCGGCCTGCGCGAGCGCTGCTTCGGTGCGGGCCGCCGCCTCGCGTGTCATGGCGGCGAAGTCGTCCTCGGTCAGGACGCCCTCGTCGATCAGGTGTCGGGTCAGGCGCCGTACCGGATCCCGGCCGGCCCAGGCCTTCGCCTCGTCGGCGTTCCGATAGGGGCTGCGGTCCGTGATCCAATGTCCGCCGACGCGGTAGGTCAGCGCGTCGATGAAGGTCGGTCCCTCGCCACTGCGGCCGCGGTCCGCCGCCGCCCGGACGGCCTCGTGGACGGCCAGTACATCATTGCCGTCGACCTGGACTGCCACCATGCCGTAACCCTGTCCGCGCTTGAGGACGGACCCCGGAACGGCGACGCTGGCGGGGGTCGAGATCGCGTACTGGTTGTTCTGGCATACGTAGATTGCCGGGAGCCTGAGCATCGAGGCGAGATTGAGCGACTCGTGGAACAACCCGGTGTTGACGGTGCCGTCGCCGAAGAGCACCAGCGAGACGCCGCCGCTGCGCTGCAGTTTCGCCGCCAGCGCTGCGCCGGTTGCATAGCTGAGGGGCGGTCCGAGGCTCCCGGAGAACGAACCGAACTGGTTCGGTTTCACCTCGCCCGTGACGTCACCGCGCCAGCGACCCCGGCTTTGCCCGGTCGTCTTGCCCAGCACGCCCGCAATCAACCTGCGCAGGTCCGAGCCCCGCACCAGGGACGCGATCAGCGGGCCCCGGTAGTGGGGGATGCCGACGTCGATTGCCGTGAGAGCCGCGAAACTGCCGACGATCACCGCCTCCTCGCCGAGGCTTGCGTGCCAGTGATGATCGACCCTGCCGAGCGTCTGGTCGAGTTCCCGGCCCAGGACCATCAGGCGCAACAGGTCCACGCGGCCGTCGACCGCGCCGGAGGGGCTCGCTGTCGTTGCTGCATTCTCGTGTGTCATGTCCTCTCCGGGTTCAGTGCGCGCGTACGATGCCGATCACGGCGCCAGGCACCACTGTCTGGTCCGGCTCGGCCAGCTGCGCGTGGAGCACGCCGTCGGCGGGACTTTCGACCTCCAGATTGACTTTCTGGGTCATCACTTCGGCAATTGCCTCGCCGGCCCGCACCGGCTCGCCGACCGGTTTCAGCCAGCCGACGAAGGTAGCCTCTGGCGACCCTTCTCCCAGATCGGGCACGGTGATCTCCACGTCCATCGGTTCTCCTCCGTTGTCCGTCCCGCGGCGCTGTCAGCCATCGGCTCCCACCAGACCAAGCGCTGCATCCGGCGCGGCGATCAGCGCGGCCAGGGTGCCGGCGAACTCGGCGACCGCAAAGCCGTTGATCGCGCGATGATCGAAAGTCACGCTCAGGTCCAGGATCCACCGCGCGACCACCGCGCCTTCGCGCACCACGGCGCGTTCCGCCAGGGTGCCGGTGGCGAGAATTGCGCACTGGGGCAGATTGAGCAGCGGCGTGGTCCACCGCACGCCTTCGACCATCCCCGCATTGCTGAGCGTGAAGGTTCCGTTGCGGACGTCGGCCGTGGTGAGCTTGCCGGCGTGGCCCCGTGCCCGCAGCTCGTCCATGCGAGCGACGATCTCCTGGAGCCCGAGCCGGTCGGCACGGTGGACCACCGGGACACACAGGTTGCCGTCGGGCATGGCCATGGCCACTCCGATATTGATCTCGTCGAACACCGTGACGCCATCCTCCCCGAACGCCGCGTTCAGGCGCGGATGACGCAGCAGCGCCTCGGCGAGGATCTTGACCAGCAGCTGCGAGTAGCTCACCCGCGGCGCGCCGGGCGGCGCGGTCAGCCGGCGCCGCGCTTCGACGAGACCGTTCGCGTCGGCCTCGGCGAGCACGGTGACCGGTGCCGTGCCGGAGTGACTCGCGAGCATGTGCCTCGCGGTCAGGCGCATCACGGGATCCGGATGGATGACCTCGCGCACCCTGACACCGGCGACACCCGCCCGTTCCGCGGCTGCCGCCGTCGTCTGCGCAGTGCTATCCGTATCGCTCTTCGTCGTCATTCGTGACGTCCTGTCCTCGTCATATGCGGGCCTGTACCTCGAGAATGGCCGCCTTCAGGATGTCGACGATTTCGGTAAGCGTGTTTTCGTCGCACACATAGGCTGGCATCAGCATGATGCCTTCACCGTGGAGGCCATCGATCTGGCCCCAGAATCGGCCGACGATCAAGCCCCGTCGCGCTGCCTCCTTCACTACCTGGTTGGCGACGTTCGCCGAGGGCTCGAATGGCCTGCGCGAAGCCTTGTCCGCGACGAGTTCCACACCCAGCATGAAGCCCTTGCCGCGCACGTCGCCGACGATATCTAGGCTCTCGAGGCTCCGGGCCGTGCCGAACAAATGGCCCTCCAGCGCAGCCACGCGCTCGACGAGCCGGTGGCGGATGATGTACTCGAGCACCGCGTTGCCGACGGCGCAGGACAGCGGATTGCCGCCGTAGGTGTAGCCGTGCTCGAATCCGTGACCTCGATGAAAGACCTCAAGAATCTCGGACCTGGCGATCACGCCCCCAAGGGGTGTATATCCGCCGCTCATGCCCTTGCCGGTACAGATGAGATCCGGCGTCACGCCCCAGTGGTCGATGGCGAAATTGCGTCCGGTCCGCCCGAAGCCCGTAATGACCTCGTCGACGACCAGCAGCATGTCGTACCGATCGCAGATGTCCCGGATGATGCGGAAGTACTCCGGCGGAGCGCCCAGAGCGCCACCCGCCGTCCCGACCAGCGGCTCGGCTATGAACGCGGCGACGTTCTCTGGTCCCTGCCGCAATACCTCCGCCTCGAGTTCGTGGGCGCAAGCCACATTGCAGGCCGGATAGGACTTCGCGAACGGGCAGTGATAGCAATTGCAGGCGGCGATGTGCGGGAAGTCCACGAGCAGCGGTGCGAAGAACGCACGTCTTATGACCATTCCCGACGCTGCCAGCGCACCCAACGTGTTGCCGTGGTAGCTGTGCCAGCGTCCAATGAACTTGTACTTGGCCGTCCGGCCGCGTTCCACGTGGTACTGCCGCACCATCTTGATGGCGGTGTCGGTAGCCTCCGATCCCCCGGAGCACAGGAAGACCTTTGACAGTCCCGCGGGGGCCATCGACGCGATCGTCTGCGCCAGCCTCATCTGGGGCTCGTTCTGCCACTGCAGCGGGTGCGCGAAGCTGACCCGTTCCATCTGCTGCGTGGCGACTTCGATGATCTCCTTCACGCCATGACCGATGCAGACATTGCCGACACCACTGAGCCCATCGATGTAGCGCCGGCCACTCTGGTCGAAGTAGTAGACACCGGACGCGTGCTCGATGATCGGACCCTCCGTGTCGCTGATGCCGCGGAAGAACACATGCTCGTTCGTGACGTTCATCTTGCTACTCCGGAACACGGCGCGGTGCCTGCGGATGACGACGGGGCGTGCCTGACGCGTAGTCATAATCGTATATGCTATGGCGTCACTATATCCACGCTGGTTCCGCCAGGCAAGGTTATCCGGCGTTTATGCATGCGTGCGGTGTTGACAAAGATCTCCGAGCGTATATAAAGTGCCACCCATATATACATATCGAACGGATACGGTCCGTTCCGGAACTGAAGGGACCCGGTCTTTCTAAACTCAGGGGGCAAGACATGAACAGGTCACGGATTCTCGCGTTGGCGGCAGCCACGTGGCTGTCGGCGCCGGCGGACTCGGCTGCTGCGGAGCAGCAGGGCGGCGTAAACACGCTCGAAGAAATCGTAGTTACTGCCCAGAAGAGGGAGCAGTCTATTCAGGACGTGCCGATGAGCATCTCCGCTTTCGGCGATAAGGTAATCGTGCGCAATGCGCTGGTCAGCCTGATGGACTACGGTACCCGCGTTCCCAACCTGTCGTTCGGCGCCACCGCTGAGAGCCGCAGCGCGGCGCAATTGGCCATCGCAATCCGGGGTGTCGTCGGCAAGGGAACGACAGGATTCTACATCGACGACACACCCATGCCCGCGAGCATCAATCCGCTGGTCATGGACCTGGAGCGAATCGAGGTATTGCGGGGCCCGCAGGGGACGCTGTACGGCGCACGATCGATGGGCGGCACGGTCCGGCTGATCACTAAGAAGCCCGAACTGGGCGAGACCGCAGTCGGCAGCATTCGTGCAAGGGTCTCGACGACGGAGGATGGTGGCATCGGCTATCGCGCGGACGGCATGGTAAACGTGCCCGTCGTGCCCGATCGCTTCGCACTGCGGATTCTCGCCTACGGCCAGGACCGGGATGGCTTCATAGACCGAGCCGCGTCACCGGTCGCACCTGTCGACTTCGGCACTCACAAGAACATTGATGGCAACCGCACCTACGGTGGGCGGATCACCGGGCTGCTGTCCTTCATGGACGGCGACCTGACGATCCTTCCGGGCTTCATGCTGGAGCGCAAGAACTGGGACGGACGCAGCTTGGCAGACGTGAGTGCCGAAAACCGCACCAACTACCGTGCCTTCGACATCGACGAGAAGGGTAGCTCCGACTGGCAGCTCGCGAGCCTGACCATCCGGTATTTGCGTCCGTACGGCGAGTTCACGTCGTCCACATCCTATTTCGACTGGTCCGCGGACGACACCGAGGATGCCAGCGAGTTCCTGAGCATGGTCTTCGGAACGCCGTTCCTGCCCGGGCCGCTCGTGGCTTTGGACGATGGCCGATCGTTCGCGGAGGAACTGCGCTTCAGTTCGCGCCTGGCGGGACCCTTCCAGTTCACCGCCGGCGTGTTCTATCAGGACGCCGACAAGAAGGTGACCTTTCCTGGCGATCCGTTCCCGGCCGCGCCGTTGCCGCCCATCATTCCGAACGTTTTCAGCCTGCGGCAGGACGAACAGGTGAAGGAGTTCGCAGTCTTCGCCGAGGCGACGTTCGACATCACCAAGAGCCTGTCGCTGATCGGTGGTGCCCGGTACTTCGACAACAAGGTGGCGTTCTCAAGCGTCCAGGGTGGGGTCTTCGGTTCACCGATCCCGTTCGCGGATGACGCGTCCGAAACCGGCGTCAACCCAAAAGTAGGCCTGCAGTACAGATTCGACGACGACCGGATGCTCTATGCGACCGCAGCCCAGGGATTCAGGATCGGCGGCGTCAATGTCTTTCCCGCCGACGTCTGCGCCGACGACCTCGAGAGGCTCGGCCTGTCCGCCAATGAGCTCGCCTCGTACGACTCGGACGCGCTCTGGAGTTACGAAGTGGGTCTGCACACGAGCTGGCTCGATCGCCGTGTGATCTTCAACCTCGCGGGCTACTACATCGACTGGAAGGACCTCCAGCAGACCATCGGTCTGTCCTGTGGCTTCCCGGCGGTCGTGAACGCGGGCAAGGCGAAGATCCAGGGGTTCGATGCGGACGTCGCCTGGGCACCAGCGCAGGGTCTCGCGGTCAGCCTCGGCGTCGGCCATGCGGATTCCGAGGTCACCGACAACGGCGGTTTCGACTCCGTGACCGAGGGTGCGCCCGTGCAGAACGCTCCGGAGTGGACGGTGAATGCGGCGATCGACTATGACTTCCGCATGGACACGGTTCCGGTGTACCTGCACGCGGACTACGGCAACGTGGGAGAGAGCGTCAATGCGCGCAATTCGGCACCATTCTTCCGGGTCCGCCCCGCATACGACATCGTGAATCTTCGTGCCGGCGTGACTCTCAGGACCTGGGATATCGGTCTGTTCGTCGAGAACGCGACGGATGAGAAGGCCAATCTGGCGGATGTGCCGCCGATGGCGGCCGAGCTTTCGGGCCGCCCGCGGATCCTCGTCAACCAGCCGCGAACCATCGGGTTGGAGGTACGTGTGACATTCTAAGTAACCTGCAGTCTGGAATAAGTGGCAGCGCGCTATGGGAATCACTGGCGCTACGGAGTGAACCCCTGAGGTCGGACAACCGCGGTGCCCGAATCCGCGGCATCGCCGGTCCACTGTCAAGGGTTCACTCCAATGATCGGGCCGGCTTGATGGGCCGGCGTCATTACCCTAGACTCGCCAGGAACAACATCGACCGGATCCGTACATGACTTCCCGAGAAATCAGCGCGCGGTGCCTGCGATGCAGGCACCGCAGCAGGCAGTAGTCCGCGAACACCTTGGGCCTGAGAGAACAGCAGAAGGCAGCGCGGCGCCAGAAGATACTGGACGCCGCGGCCGTGCTCTTTTCAAAGAGGGGCTTTGACAAGACGACCGTCGAGGAAATTGCCGCGAAAGCAGGCCTCGCCTGGGCGACGGTGTACAAGTACTTCAAGACGAAGGGTGAGCTGCTGTGGGCAGTGGTCCACCCGGAGCTCGAACGTCTTTTCGAAGAGGGCGGGCGAGTCATTGCTGACCCGCCGGAGCAGCCGGTCGACGCCGTCATCGCGCTGCTCATGTGCTACACGCACTGGCGCGCGGGCTGGCGTGACCGTGATTTTCTGCGTGCGGTCTCGATTTCCGGCATGGCACCGACAGGCGTCGGACACGAACTTGCCACGTGGGCCAATGACATGCTGCAGACGCAGATCGCGGCTCTGCTGCGCGTCCTGCAGCGGCGTAACCAGGTCCCGAGTGGAACCAACGTCGCTGACATGGCGACCATCATCTTCGACGTCTTCGACCGGGAATACATGACCTACATCCATGGCGACCTGCCGGCAGATCGGGTCATTGCGCGAATTGTGCGGTTGATGAAGACGCTGCTCGAGCCGTGGAACGCCTACGCGCGGGCAGCGCGAAAGTCCGGCAGCAGGAAGAACACGAAGCGTTCGTGATACCGGCGCCAGCCGTCGGATGCGCACCATCGTCAGTGCCGGATCTCCGCCGCTGAATCTCCTTTGAATCGCTCGCTCCGCGCGATGCTTGACGGCGTCGCGGCGCTTTCCCGGTCCAGGCGGCAATCCATCGCAGGCTTGCACCTCCAAAATATAACCATATATATTGCGTTACATATATATACGGGTCCCAGGCAGGCGGCACTACGCAGCAAATGGCAGGCCCAGTGGAGCCGGCGGGGGGCGGCTGATGAAGACAGCCATGCAGCGGAGAGTGGCCATGGAATGCGCAAACCGGGATGCCGACGGTCAGTTGCGCGCCGGACGTCGCGAACAGATACGAATTGCGAGCGTGGCAAGAAGTCATGAGTAACGCACACAGTTCCGCGGCGAAGTGTTGGCCAAGGCGCTACAGGGTCATCGGCTTGTGCGCACTCAGTGCACTCATCAGCTTCATGGACCGTGTCAGCGTCTCCGTATCGATCATCCCGATGGCCGGTGACTTCGGCTGGAACCACGCTACATCGGGCATGGTGCTCTCGGCGTTCTTCGTCGGATACGTCGCGACGCAGATTCTCGGAGGGTGGTTGGCATTTCGGTACGGCGCCAAGGTCGTGCTCGGTTACGCTGTTCTGCTGTGGTCCCTGTTTACGTTCCTGACACCGCCGGCCGCGGCGCTGTCGATCTACGCCTTGTTTGCTGCCCGCATCGGGATGGGTGCAGGCGAAGGTGTTGGGTTCCCGGCTGCGTACCAACTGTTCGCACACTGGGTGCCGGCGCTGGAAAGGACTCGAGCTGTCACACTTCTCGGCGGCGCAGTTCCGCTGGGTACCGTCATTGCCCTGCTGCTGGCACCATGGATCGTTGTCAACTGGGGCTGGCAGGCGATCTTCTACGCGTTTGGCGGGCTCGGCCTGGTCTGGTTCGTCGCATGGCGCTACGAGGTGACCGATACACCGGGGCAGCACCCGCGGATCACGGCCGCGGAACTGTCCTATATCTGTGAGAACACTGTGCCGCCGTCACCCAAGGAGCCGATCCCCTGGAGGCTATTGCTGTCCAGCAAGGCAAACTGGGCGATCATCATCAATTCCTTCTGCCACGCCTGGGGCTTCTACGTCATCCTCGCCTGGCTGCCGACCTATTTTCACCAGGTTCTGAACATTCGCATGGCCGACCTCGGCCCATACACGATGCTCCCGTACGTCACAATGATCGTGATGACGGTCCTCGGGGGAGTCTTTGCGGATAGCCTGTTGCGCAAGGGTTTCTCCGTCACATTTGTGCGCAAGCTGATGCAGTCCCTGGGTATGCTCGGTCCGGCGTTCTTTCTCATCCTGTTGAGTGGCAGCATTCCCTCGCCCCTCCATGCGCTCGTGCTCCTGTGTTGCACGCTGGGGCTGACTGCACTCGCGTATTCGGGGTACGCCGTCAATCAGCTGGACATCGGCCCACGCTACGCCGGAGTATTGCTTGGCATTTCGAACACGGCTTCCCAGATCCCGGGGATCGTCGGCGTATCCCTGACCGGGATCATCGTGGACGCGACCGGCTCCTGGAGTGCCGTCTTCCTGATCGCGGCCGGAGTCTATGTGGTCGGCGCTGTCGTGTGGCTTCTGATGGCGACCGGCGAGCGCGTCTTTGAGTAGCCTCATCCGCGCGGCCGTCACTAGCACGACCGTGCCGGAAACGCCGACGAGCGCGAATCGGCGTACGAAGGATGTTCAAACGCCCATTTCTGTCAGGGGGAGGGCGCGAGTCCGCGTGCCTTGGGCGCCCGCCGGAGTCGAGTTGGACCCTGAAGTGCGGTGACGCGGGTGACGGAATTGACTATGGCTGGGGTCTGTAGCGACTGAGGACAGGTTGGCGACGGCGGCGGAGCGCGCCTCGACGGACGAACTTCGCCGCTGCCGGCGTCGTGGCGCAAAGGGGGAGTACCCCGTGCCGCAGCCGCGAGGCGACGCCGAGGGATGGTTGATCAGTTTGAGGCGTGGCCCAGGGGGCTGCCGGACGCTGGGGGAAACCGCTGCTGCGCACGACGCTGGTAGTCGAGCACTATAAACCGCGACAATTCTGTGATGCGCGTACGCCGGCCCCGCGCCGGGGTTTCTGTTACTGCATGTAAGTCGCTTACGTTGCAGCGTCGGACGCTTACATCTGTTCCCATTCATCAAACTCGCCTGCTGCCTTCTTGCGAAGACGCAAGTGACGGACGTGATCCGCGTCTAGCAACTTGTGAGGCAGCGGAATCGCTGCAAACTTATTGTGATAGACGGTGCAATGAATGGTATGGTCGCGGTGCCGCCGAAGTTCGAGTATTGCGCTTATAGAAGTATTGCGTTCGGTGCTCATCTTTCGTTTCGGACCCGACTTTCGATCCTTGGCGTAGGCTCGAGCAGCTGTGTTGCGCGGCACACCCATGATGATTGTATCGAGACCGTACATTGCAACGCGCACCTGATACTCATCCAAATGTCTGCGTAAGAACGATTCCGCGGACAGCACAAGCAATGCAGGGCAGCGTCCCTTGGCTAAGTTTCTCAGTTGTGGCGAGGCATCTGTGATCTTTCGTCTTACTCTCGACCCCGGAATTCCACCGGTGACAATGTATTCGCCTCGTACTGCAGCACTGAGTGCTCTCCTTTCCTTGGCGTTTGCCTCAATTTGTTTCACCTCGCACACCACTTCTGCGTTCAATGGCCAAATCCGATAGTCGGGCGTCCGATTATCACGAGTTTCGATGCGCTCAAGGCAAATGCCAAGTCCGGCGCAAAATTCTTCAAACAACCTCTCGGATTCAGTCATCTGTGTCCCACACTCAATAACGTCGCGCCGGTGAACTGTGGCTCTGACAGCCGTGCCTGCCACTCGCCGATGCTGCCGCAAATCCTACACCGTGGTCTGCTGGCCTGTATCCGGCGATTCCCCAACCCCGCCCGCACCAGTGCGGCCAGATCGGTTGCTGCCCAGCGGCGGCACCCACGGCAGTAGCAGTCCAGTGCGTGACCGTGCTGTAGCAGGCCGCGAAACGTGCTGTGGTCGATGCGCTGCATGGCCTGAGCATGGTGCCCAGGCTGGGTCAGGACGCGAGCTTGCGCACTTCCGTTGCACTCGACGGGATGCTCATACCTTCGGCTTGTGGCCCAGCACCCGGGCTGGCAGGAACAGGACGGCCTTCAGCAGCGCGAAGAGCGCGTCAAAGGTAATGCCAACCAGACGAAATGGCAGGGAGATCAGCCACACAAATGGCCAAAGAATGAGCGCGAGCAGCGCCAGCGGCCAGCAGAGCACCAGCAGAACGAGCCAACCGATGAAAGAAAGCATTGCTGTCCTTGCCATCTGGGCTCAGATCGTCACGAATGCCGCGTCCTTCTTGGCATTCACCATCCCGTAGAACGCTTCGCTGGCCTTCGCCCAATTCGGTAGCGCCTTCATGGATGCATACCAGCGTGCGACGTTGGGATACTGTGTGAAATCACTGTGGGTAACTTCACCCAGAGGATTATAGGACGAACAAAGGCCGGCCCAGTCATCCGCTGCCGGTCTGGAGCCGCGTGAATCTCCGGCTCCGGGCCGGCGCGTCAGCTGCGGTGGCATTGGCGCTAACTGCGCTGCTTGCGGGGGAGGGTGGCAAGTAATTGCCAAATCGGGCCCCCGCTACCACTTTCAAGAACCCCGGCCCCGCGCCGGGGTTTCTGCTTCAGGGCGAGGAAGGCGCCGCCGGCTACGACCGAATGCGCCATTCGGCGACCTCCTGGAAGCGGGAAACCAGCCGGTATGCGCTGATCTTCACCCCCACGATGGCGCAGGAGGGAGATGCGGCGAACGCGGCCAGGTAGGGATGGCGGGCGAGAAAGAGCTGCAGCAGGGCAG
>Ga0315273_10002227_pt1 | contig 22732 bp, 24 predicted proteins | sample YL17G02_0_MG_FD_205753 | JGI IMG/M metagenome (GOLD analysis project Ga0315273, IMG submission 205753) | Sediment microbial communities from Yellowstone Lake, YNP, Wyoming, USA - YL17G02_0 | ecosystem: Environmental > Aquatic > Freshwater > Lake > Sediment | place: USA: Wyoming | collected...
GACTACACAAGTAATAAATATGAAGCGAAAACCTTTTAAGTTAACACTAGTTATTTTGAAGTCTCAAAAAACGCAATAGGTGATAAGATAAATGAAGATTCTGCATTTAATTTTGATGGCTTGTCTTTTCGCAATGATCTCAACAGCAGCGGCCCAAAATCCCATTGAGGCTGCCGCCAGCTCCCTTCAGGAACAGATTAATACTGCCGGACAACAGCTTCAGGAGAAAGCTGCTCAACACATTGTTGAAGGAAATCTAACCCAGGAGCATATCGCCCAAGATATCAATGCCACCAAAGATAATCTGACCGAGCAAGCAAGAGCAAAAATCAACCAGATGAATCTGAACCTCACTCCCGAGCAGCTTCAACAGAAGGCAACTGAAGAGCTGAAGAAACAAGTAAGCGAACAGATTCAAAAGCAACCGGGATTTGAGGCCGCTTTTGCCATATTGGCCACACTGGCAGCGTTTGGCTTGATTCGGCGAAGAAACTAATAGATAGTTACTCATTTCTTTTTGTCTCAGGCATAACCAATATATACTAATCAGATGACTGACGGTCAGTCATAAAGTACGGGAAAGAAATATGGAAATGAGTGATGCAGAAAGAAATAAACGAAAGTCAAATGTCGCTTTGCTTTCGGTAATATCCAATACCAGCCTTGTAATTATCAAACTTGTTGTAGGAATGATGATCGGATCGGTATCTGTGATATCCGAGGCCATTCATTCGGGAGTGGACCTGCTGGCGGCAATCATTGCATTGTTTGCTGTGAGAAAATCCGGCCAACCGGCCGATGAGGATCACCCCTTCGGACACGGCAAGGTTGAGAATATCTCCGGAACGGTCGAGGCTTTGCTGATCTTCCTTGCGGCAGGCTGGATCATCTTTGAGGCCATAAAAAAGCTGAGAAACCCCGAGCCACTGAATGAAGCCTGGCTTGGCATTGCCGTTATGCTGATCTCCGTTATGGCAAATATCATAGTTTCCAAGAAGCTTTTTTTGGTAGGCAAAGAAACGGACTCTATAGCTCTGATGGCTGATGCATGGCATCTGCGAACAGATGTATACACATCGCTCGGTGTTTTCGGCGGCCTGGTCGTCATCTTTGCAGGCGGATTTATCCTTCCCGGTATAGATCTGCGATGGGTGGATCCAATGGCCGCGATAGGAGTCGCTCTGCTGATAGTACGAGCTGCCTATCATCTGACGGTTGAATCTGCACGCGACCTGGTGGATGTGGGTCTTCCCTTTGAAGAGGTGGACGAAGTGCGTAAGCACATTAGAGCCTTCGCTCCAACCATAAGGGGATTTCATCGCCTACGAACGCGAAAAGCTGGAGCCAGTCGCTTCGTGGAATTTCATATAAGAGTCGATGCATCAATGTCCGTGGATGAATCCCACCGCATCGCCGACATGATAACCTGCTCCATTAAACAGCACTATCCTGGGACTACAGTTACCATTCATATCGAGCCCTGCAATTGCACCATGGCCAAAGAAGGCTCTTGCGGCTGCCTGCTCAGTGAGCAAGAGAAAAAAATGCTGAAGACTTGCGAGGTATGACCGTATGCTGAAAAAGATATTGATTGCCACGGATGGATCGGAGACAAGCATGCGTGCCGCTGAAATGGCCGTTAGTATCGGGAAAAAAACAGGCGCTGCTGTAACGGCGGTCTATGTTGTGGATGTGCATAGACTGGCTCAGCTTCCCGGATATGCGGCAATGCCCGGTATTAAAGACAATCTGATGGAACTAATGTTCACGGAAGGCGGCGAGGCGGAGGCAGAAATCGAGGATATGGCCCGGGATGCAGGAGTTGCTTATGAAAGAGTGGTAGCCGAGGGTGATCCGGGTGAGGAGGTGCTCACGCTCTGCCGCGATCCGGGTTTTGACCTGATAGTGCTTGGCACCATCGGAAAGAGCGGCCTGAAAAGGTTCCTCTTGGGCAGCGTAGCTGAGAAGGTAGTGCGCCACTCCCATGTGCCGGTTCTTGTGGTGCCTGAAGCAGTGTGAAAAAGATGAAAAGAATTACAAAAGGCCCCGAAGAAAGAAGACGAGAATTGATCGATACGGCCGAGCGTCTCTTCATGGAAAAGGGGTATGAGCATACTGCAATTAGCGACATTGTCAAGGAGCTCAACCTTGCCCAGGGAACTCTCTACTACTACTTCAGCTCAAAAGAAGATATATTGGAAGCAGTTGTGGAGAAGAGCATCGCAGACCTGGAGCAGAGTGTAAACCGGCTCATTCAAAATGGAAACGCTGATGAGGTAGCCTTGCTCAATGAAGCAATTAATGAGATTCTCAGGTTCGTATCCCAGCGGAATGACTTCATTGACTTTCTCCATCAGGACATAAATGCTGTAATGCATGCAAAGCTGGAAAAGGCAACTGTGGAGCGAATAGTTCCTATCTTATCCGAGTTAGTAGCCAAAGGAAATGCTAAGGGTCGTTTCAATATCGAAAATTCCACCGAGACTGTTGAGTTTCTGAGTACCGCCCTGGTCAATATCTTCCACCAGCCGGATATCAACACCGATCAACAACGACGTGAGAAGCTATGTCGGTCTCTGGAGACAATCTTAAGCAAGGTCCTGGTGGCTAAGGATTATGGTTTCACGATAAAAATCTAGTTCAGAGCAGTCGGCTGGATTCTATTTTGGCGCATCTTCCTGCTACAACGCTGTATCCTTCTTTATCCAGCCGCTTTATGGCCTCCGGGCTTTCCGTGCCTGGCTGCATCCAGAAGACTTTGAAGCCTTTTTGCTTTGCCTCCTCGGCTAAAGCCGGCACAGCAGAGGGCCGTCGGAATACATTTATAATGTCGATCTCATCCGGTATGTCCTGCATGCAGGAGTAGACCTTCTCGCCCAGAATGGTCTTTCCTGCATAATTGGGATTGACGAGATAGAGCTTGAAGCCGCGCCTTTGCAAAACATCGGAGACGAAGTAGCTGGGCTTGTAGGGATCGGGGGAGATGCCGACCACGCAGATGGTGCGGCAGCTCTGCAGGGCCTCTTTCAGGTCCTTATCTTCTCGAAGGATGGGCATAGAATGGTCTAGTCCTTTTGAGAATAAATAACTTAAGTGGATCAGCTCTTTTTGCACAGCACCTTGTCCATGAATATCAGATTCTCCGGCGCCTCCGCCAGCCTAACCTTTTCGCCCCGGACATCAACGATAACATCAAGCCGGGTGAAGTGGACCTGCTGTATACGAACTAACGGCTCGCACCCTTTCTGGAGATGTTCTTTAAACCCATCAATCTTCCCGCCCTCCCCCATGTAATCCACAATGCGGCGGAAGAGCTTGGGAAGGATGGCCACCTCTTCTGTAATGGCCTTCAGGCTGGATACGGAAAATCCCCGGGTGGTCATATCGTAAGGCCATAGTCCCTTCCCTTCCGACCTGGCGCTTGTCGCGGCCTTGGTGAGAAGAAGGCGCAAGTCTGAGAAAAGGCCGTTGTAGTACATGGGATAGGCCAGGCCGCTGGCAAGGAGCCGGTAGTTAAGGCTCTCTTTGAGAATCGATCCATCCAGTGTGATCTCTGCTCCGTCTCTCTCTTCGGTCTCACCAGCGAAGACAAAGGCCACAGGGCGGCGGTAGCTCTCTGTGCTGCGGGCCAGAATGTAACCTTGTGTCCCATCCTGGGCCTTGACCACAGTGCTCTGCGTCTCATCCCAGACTACCTCATTAATTCCCAGTTGGGAGAGAAGGAAGCGGGTGGCGGCCCTGGCTGGCCGCTGCGGTTGGCAGACGCCCTGGTAGTGCGTTTCCAGAGCATCGACGGCCTCGATGCGAAGCTGTGCATGCCCGCGCGCATTCAGCTCCACAGCAGGGCCGGAGAGCATCTTCCAAAGAGAGGTGTCTTTGGCCTTGAATCTAATCGAATCGCCATCAGGACTGTAGCCCAGCACGTGGAAGGTTCCCTTGATCAGAAAAAATGACATTCATATCATCCTAAATAAATTTTTCCAATTACCTATTTTTAGTACTGAGTTATCTTCAGTATTTAAATTTTCTTGTTAAGTTATGCAAAAGGGTTTTTGGCCTAGCAGGATAAACTGAAGAGAAATGGACCCGAGCCTCGCCGTCTATCAAGGCATGAAGCGCGCCGGCATCAACTTTGCGACCTCTGTGCCCTGCGTCAACCTGCAAGAGCTGCTCGCTCTGGTTAGCGGCGACCCGAATATAATCCACGTGCCCGTCACCCGCGAAGAGGAGGGCGTAGGAATTTGTGCAGGAGCCTGGATGGGCGGGCGAAGGCCGGCTCTGCTCATGCAAAACTCGGGCCTGGGAAACAGCATCAACGCCCTGGCCTCACTTGACATGCTCTACGGCATTCCTCTGCTAATGATCATCAGCCACCGGGGGAGCAAGGGCGAGAGCATTGTCGGTCAGGTGCCCATGGGCCGGCTCACGGCTCCCCTTCTGGACGCCATGGCCATCCCGCATTTCTCGCCCCGGCAGGGGGATGCGGAGGAGACAGTGGCCGGGGCCTGGTGCCTGGCAGTGTCAAGCCGCGGCCCAGTCGCTGTGCTCCTGGATTTGGATTTTTGGAGGGGACGATGAAGCGCATCGAGGCCATTTTCCTGGCAGCGCAGGCCGCCCAGGCACAGGATGCCCTGCTGGTTTGCAACATCGGTTTTCCCAGCCGGGAGCTATTCTCCGTAAAAGATCGCCCGGAAAACTTCTACATGCTCGGCTCCATGGGTCTGGCCTCCTCCATTGGCCTAGGCCTGGCCCTGGCGCTTCCCGAGAGAAAGGTGATGGTCCTAGACGGAGACGGCTCGGTGCTCATGAACCTGGGGACGCTGGCCACCATCGCTCATCAGGCGCCCGAGAATTATCTGCTGGTGATTCTAGACAACTGCTGCTACGGCTCCACCGGATCGCAGCCCACCTGCACCCACCTTGGCACGGACCTCTTCGCCCTGGCGAAGGCAGCCGGGGTCAAGAAGGTGAGCCAGGTCGAGCGGGCCGAGGACCTGGCTCTAGCCTTGCTCGGTCATGAAGTAGTAGTAATAGCAAAGGTCGAGGAGGGCAACGCCCCTGTTCCTATCATCGGCCTCTCGCCTGAGGAGATCATCGAGAGGTTCATCAGGACTTCGCGTCTTCGCGCCTTCGCTTGATACCCTGGATCTCGCACGAAGCCGCATAGGCTATTCTTGAGAAACTCATCCGATGCGCTCTACAGGCTCTGCTATCTTGAATGAGCCGCCCAAAATCCTTCTCTTCAGATCCTGCATGAGCCTCATGGCTCGCAGCCGATCCGATTGGCGCAGCACCACTGGGATGCTCTTGACGCAGCCCGAGCCAGTCCGCAGCCGGATGGCCCCCAGGCGGCAGGAGAAGACCGAAAATGGACATATTGTGGAGCACAGGCCGCAGTGAAAGCATAATGCCTCGCTGCGGCGCACTCTGCCAGCCACGTGGCCCACTGCTTTCATGGGGCATGCCTCTTCCACCAGGCAGGGAGAGCAGCCCGAGCAATTCTGCGGTTCAAACTCCACCTCATAGTCCACATCCGTCCAGACATCGCCGTAGTCGGCCTGGCCGACGACTGTCCTGCTGTTGACATCGTTCACAGGTAGAGCAATATCTCTGTCAAGCCTGGCTATCTCGACCAAAATAGTCTTGCTGATAACTGGGATGGGCACAGCCCAGGAGCAGATGCACTCTGGGCCAGCGGAGGTAGCAAAGCCGCCCATGAACTCCGCCGCCATTTTGTGCATATCGGCAAAGCCGGACAGATTGGGCCGCTCTTTGCTGCTGCGGGTGCCTGTGCCGAGGACAAAGCCCTCTGCACCGTTCATGAGAATGCGAGTTCCAATGCCTATGCTCTCCAAAAGCGGATCATTTTTCAAGGGATTTATCTGGCCGCATCCGGAGAATGTCGCCTCCCGGCAGTGGGGGGTAAAGCCGCGAGAGTGAAATATGGTATTGGCCGATTCAATTCCGGCATTAACGAAAGCCGAGTAGTTCTTGAAGGCATGGCGCGTGCCGAAGAGCCGGGCATGAGGCATCTCATCAAGTCCGACCTTTGCCTGCAGGGTGCGTCCATCGTCAGTCTCCACCTCGACCTGAACGATCTTTCTCTCCACCAGATCGCGAAAGAGATGTCCTCCCCCGTAATTGGGCCGGCTCTGACTGTGGGCCGTTCCCAAGACCACCAAGTCCAAGACGCCCAGGTTTTCGTTGGGACAGGGCCCGACTTGGGCAGCTATCCCGTTGATCCAGACCCTCTTGGCCCGGAGAAATGATGCCGGCCCGGCCACGGGAAAGGAGAGGACGGCGTAGGTGCCGCTCATCACCGCTCGGGTAGCTGTAGTGACAACATCGACCTCGGAGAGCCGGGACGATTCGCCTGACAAAACCAGCTCGGCTACTTCTTGAGCCGTGATAACGACAGCTTCGCCCTGCATAATCCTTTCCAATATCTCAGGATAAGATCCAACCATATAGCCCTCTGCCTCTCTATGCGCGTTCCTTTGTGAGAGCGCACGGAGGACTCACAGAGGACACTATTACTTTATTTCTAGAAACGCTTTTCGCCCTGCTTCAGCTCCTATCAATACTATTGTAGGATTATTTCCATATATTATCCGGTCTGAGAAAATAATATCTTATGGCTGGAAACTTCTTTATACCGATCGTTCTCTGAAATAGGCAAAGTCGCAACTCAGGTGATCGCATTTGAAGAAATTCATAATTATGGCCATCCTGGCGGCTGTGGTAGTGATGTCGCTGGGCTGTATCTCAGCTCCGGAGAAGAAGGAGAATGCCTCTCTCCAAGAGAAGATGCCTGGCAAGATCTCTACCCTGCGCATAGGGTACCAGCCCAGTACTCATCAGATCGCAGAGATGGTAGCTTCCGAAAAGGGCTGGTGGGCAGAAGATTTGAAGCCCTTCGGCATAACTGAGATCAAGGAGTTTGAGTTCCCCACGGGGGTTCCAGAGATGCAAGCCATGGTCGCAGGAGAACTGGATATCGCTTATGTGGGAACCGCGCCGCCCATTTCTGCCATATCGGCTGGACTGCCCGCCAAGATCGTAGCTGCGGTTAACATCAACGGCTCAAATCTGGTCCTCAGGCCGGATCTGGTCTACAATGGACCCACAACTCTAGCTGGCCTAACAATAGGCACATTCCCGCCCGGATCGATTCAGGACACAGTCATGAAGAAATGGCTCATGGATAACGGCGTGAATGTCTCAAAGGTCGATATCAAAGCCATGGACCCTGGACCTGCTATCAGTGCTCTGTCCGCAAGCAAGATAGATGGTGTCTTTCTGCCGCATCCAGCGCCATCAATAATAGAGCTGAAAGGCAAGGGCAAACATGCAGTAGCATCGGGCGAGATGTGGCCGAACCACGCCTGCTGCAGCCTGGTTGTAACGGACAAGCTCATCAAAGAGCAGCCGGAATTGGTAGTGCAGATAATCAAAACCCATATCAAGGCGACCGATTACATCAATGCCAATTCCGATGAGGCCGCACAGATATACGCCAGGAAGACCAAAGCGAACATTACGGAAATTGAGCATTCCGTAAAGAACTGGGATGGAAAGTGGGTCAGCGATCCTAATGTTCAGATACCCTCGACAGTCGAGTATGCAAAAGTCGACTACAAGATGAAGTATACCAAAAGGGAGCTGACCGAAAAGGATCTCTTCGATACCAGCCTATACGAGAGGGTGAAGGGCGCTGAGAAAAGTCAGTAGGACCTTAAATGTCCTGAGAAATCAGGGCATTTCCGCCCTTTCCATTTTTGGATTGATAGCTATCTGGCAGACGGCTGCCTTTCTGGTCAACGACCAATTGACTTTGCCCAGTTTTTTTCAGGTTTTAGCTGCTTTTCTGGAAAACTGGTTGTCGATTCTCACCGAGGATCTGCCGGTCAGCTCTCTTCATTTTGCCATCGGCATGACGGGTGGAATGATAATTGCTCTGCCCATCGGAATGATCATGGGATGGTTTAATCTTGTTGACATTTTTTTGGATCCAATAGTAGAGATATTGCGCCCCATACCTCCCCTGGCCTGGATTCCATTTGCCATCATCTGGTTTGGCATAACCAACACCTCTGCAGGTTTTATTATCTTTATAGGAGCAGTGTTTCCCATATTGATCAACACCTATGTGGGTTTTAGGAGCCTGCCGAGGGTGTATGTCGAATCGGCAAAAGTTTTAGGTGCAACTAAAGATATCGATCTGATAAGGTATGTCGCCCTGCCTTTCGCCTTGCCTTCCATTGCGGCCGGCATAAGGATTGCCATGGGAATTGCCTGGATGTGTCTTGTGGCCGCCGAGATGTTCGGGGTGAGCAAGAACGGTCTCGGATTCAAGATCTGGGACTCTTACGGCCATTACCGCATGGATGAAGTATTCATGTATATGATTGTGCTGGGTCTGCTGGGCCTGGTCATCGATCGCACCTTCCGCTATGTAGTAGAGGACAGGATGCTGAAGTGGCGCGTGGGCCTCACCCAATAGCTTTTCAAAATTTCGAACCAATTATATTTTTTGGTAATTGCATCAGAAGGTGAAACAAATGCAAAGCCTTAATATGATATTGGAATTCACCTAAAGCCTAGAGATTTGTTATACGATCATATTCAGAGGATTGGTCATGAAGAGAAATATCAAGGTTGAACGCCTCAATCAAAGACCGTTGGAGCAGCAAGAAATAGAGCTTGTAGAGCGCAAGGGCATTGGACACCCGGACAGCGTGGCGGACGGCCTCGCTGAGTCCATCAGCCGGGCCCTTTGCCAGGAATACCTTGATAGATTTGGAGCGGTGCTGCATCACAACACAGACAAGACGCAGATTGTGGCGGGAAGGTCCAAGCCCGCCTTTGGAGGCGGCGAGGTCATCTGCCCGCTTTACATTCTTCTCACAGGCCGCGCCACACGGGTCTTCAAGGAAGAGGAGATTCCCGTGGACACCATCGCCATCAAGGCCGGGAGAAAGCTTTTAAGCGAGTCGCTTTCCAACCTGGATGTCAACAATCACGTCATCCTTGATGCCAAGATCGGAATGGGCTCGTCCGACTTGCGGGATGTATTTGGCCGCAAGGTCCCCTCCGCCAACGACACATCTTTTGGCGTGGGATATGCGCCTCTCTCCGAGACGGAGAACATCGTCTTTCATACCGAGCGCGAGCTGATGAGGCTCAAGAACAGCATTCCTGCTATCGGCGAAGACATCAAGGTGATGGGCATGCGCCAGGGGGATGTCATTAATCTGACCATCGCCTGCGCCATGGTCGATAGGCATGTGGCGAACCTCAAGGAGTATGCCCACACGAAGAGCGACATCGTGGATCACATCGTTCTGTACGCCAAGCAATTCACGGCGCGAAAAGTAAATGCGCAGATGAACGTGGCTGACAACATCGAGCAGGGCTCGGTCTACATCACCGTCACAGGCACATCAGCCGAGATGGGTGACGATGGAGCAGTAGGCCGGGGCAACAGGGCCAATGGATTGATCACACCTAATCGACCCATGAGCCTGGAAGCCACCTGCGGCAAGAATCCCATCAATCACGTGGGCAAGATCTATAACCTGCTCTCCACGGAGGCAGCCCGGCAGATAGCCGCCGAGGTGCAGGGCATTGACGAGATCTACATCAAAATGCTGTCTCAGATAGGCAAGCCAATCGACGAGCCGCATATTGCCAGCGTGCAGATCGTGCCCAAAGAGGGCGTGGACATGAAGAGCCTGGAGGCGGGGGCCACGGAGATTTTGGACGATTGGCTGGCCAATATTCCCAAGCTGCAGCAGATGCTGTTTAGAGGAGAGCTAAGCACCTACTGAAGCCGATGATACTTTTCTGCAAACGGGAGGGCGGGGAAGGCGGCAATTTCTCGCCTATTTTTTCCGTTGGCCCACACCTGCTTGAAACATAAAAACGAGTTTTCTGGGAATAGGGATTTTCGCAGTTTCCCGTGGGCAAAACTATGACAGGATACGATCCGATCTCTCAATTGCTCTGTGCCTCTGTGTCGGTAGTGTGCCATGTTTGCTGTAAATAGCAGATGTCCGTCCAGACAGCTCATGCCGTTACTGTCCGCCATTCCTCGCCCTGCCCCCCCCTCACGCGCCCAGTTATGTGCATGAGGCAAATCATGACAATTGGGACGTTGGCACATGGACGATCAGCAATTCTGTGCATACCAGCGGTAGGGTAATCAAGATCGCCCCTGCCTGAACCCGGCGGGCCCAAGCGCCCGCGTCCCCTGTCCGTGGGCCTGGGGCCGTAGCCTGGCATCAATGACCTCGCTTGGGATAGCTGCCAGAAAGGCTTATTGGCCAACATGCCGCAGCCAAAAGTCTAGAACGGCCTGAAGTAGGCGCGGTCATGGTGATCGAAGTTCAGAAGGACGACCACATCGCCCTCAACCATGTAGATGATCACCCAATTGCCGACGTGGGTGCTCATCATGCCGGCCAGGTTATGGCTGAGCATCTCACCGATGAATGGATTATCCCGGATCTCGGAGAGCTTGTTATAGACGCGATCCCGCAAAACATGATCCTTCTTAGTGAGCCGCTGAAAGTTCTTCTCAAATCTGGGAGTAAGGCGTAAGATGTACGCCATGCCCCTCAGAGTTTCTCCAGATAGGCTTTAAGATCGTCAACACTGTCAAAGCTTTTCCCTTTGCCAGCCCGATGTTCTGCCAGGCCTTCAAGGGCTCCGGCCACTATCTTGAGATCATCCTCGACGGTAAGAGATAGCTTCTTGCTTTCGGCTCCTGCCATGATGTTTACTCCTTCTTACGAGGCTATAAGCATTGCGAAGATATCGGCCTTCAAGAATCGTTCGGCTCTTGCTCGCTCTCACCTGACCCTGACAAGCCCAGCCTTTTTCGCCACCGCTCCACCCGCATGCCTGGGGCCGCCTGTTCGAGAAGACTGCCCAAGGCCGACTCCCTCCCACAGGTGCGCATGCAAGTGGGCCCGCCTGGGCATGCTGGAGGTGTCGATCCCGTTATTGATGGTTCGTCATCATTCTCCTATGCCAGGGGCCTCTGACTACCTGGCGGATCTGCTCGCCTCCTGCCCTAACCACGGCGAGGTACTGGCGCACAGGCGAGAGATCCCCTGCTGGCAGGGCCGCAGCCTGCGTTCCGGTTGAACTGGAATCGTATCATTTCGTTTTTCCAATGGACTTCACGAAGTGGATGTATTCTTCAGCCTTGATCCCGGCGCTTTCCAGGGCTTCAATTGTCCTGGTATCGCTTGGTAGCCTATCCAATATCGGAGGAGTTGAATCATATGCTTTATCATGATCATAGCCCCCTAAGGGCGTGACGTTTGGGCTCACCTATTTCTGGATTGATGCTGATCTCCTGGGGGGGGTATTCCACGCGCGGCCCCGGCGAGGTGGAGGAGATGATCCTGGGCCAAGCCAAGTATATTCTCACACTGCTCCTACCTATCTTTGGATGGATTGCAGCAATCTTATTCAGGGCTCGCCACAGGCCCAATGCTGAACTTTATAAAGTTTTGTTGGATATATAGGTGCATATGAAGTCCACAATAAATGTCGAGAATGTGGTGGCATCCACCAAGTTGGCGGAAGCGTTCGACCTGCCCAAGATCGAAGGCCGAGCTGGAGGGCGCCGAGCATAACAAGGAGATGTTCCCCGGTCTCGTCTACAGGGTCAAAGCCCCCGGAGCTGCATTTCTCATATTCACTTCCGGCAAGGTGGTATGCACCGGAGCCAAGAACGTCGAGGATGTTCGTATGGTCATCCACGTTCAGAATGTTGTGGCTTCTGCCGACCTGAAGACCCATTTGAACATGAACGCAGTCGCCCTGGCCTGGGCTTAGAGAACATAGAGTACTAGCCGGAGCAGTTTCTGGGTTTAATTTCAGGATCAAGCAGCCTAAGGTTGTAGTACTCATATTCGGCTCCGGCTAACTGGTGATTACTGGAGGCAAATCGCTGGAGGAGTGCGAAGAAGGCGCACGGATCGTCAGGATGCAGCTTGAGAACATGGGGCCGCTTTAAGCTCCCTGGCCTGGGACTATCTCAAATAGAAAAGATTAAATATAATGAACGTTAATTATAGTTTATTAAAGTTATTATTATCAATCAGGTTGATGTTTTTCCCATCGAGCTGGAGAGCCTGGGTCTTTATCCTCCTTCCCGGATCTCTCCAGCGATCTATTCATAACTGTGGTTATTTTTCAAAATAGGGGCTTTCAAAATTGAGATCGATCAGCTAATGCTCCCACTTGATCCGGGAGGTTAGGCGCTTATGTCTGCGGTGAATTCTGAGGCGTTCAAGCTCTCTGGAACGGATATATTCCGCAGAAAACGGAGACCAATGCATTTGTGAGCGGCATAAATGCAAAAATTATGCAATATTAGATCGAAGGATATATCTCTGAAGAGAGCCCCATTACAGACCGCTAGGGAGCTGACACATTCATGCAAGGCATCAAAGACAAATTTCCTCATCTGCCGGAAAAGATCTCAGGACTGCGAGAGCTGGCCTACAACCTCTGGTGGAGCTGGCACCCCGAGGGCCGGGCACTCTTCAAGCTCCTCAACCGCCGGGGCTGGCATCTGAGCAACCACAACCCGGTAAAGATGATCAACCGCATGGATAAGGGAGCTCTGCAGGCGGCCACTTCAGATCCTCATTTCATGAGGCATTATGATTCTGTGATGGTCCGCTTTGAGAGCTACATGAATCCATCCACCGGCTGGTTTTGCACTCGTGTAGCTGATCCGGAAAAGTGCAGGATCGCCTACTTCTCTGCGGAGTATGGCCTGCACCATGCCCTGCCCTTTTACGCGGGCGGCCTGGGCTTTTTAGCGGGAGACTTTCTCAAGGAGTGCAGCGACCTGGGCCTGCCTCTAGCTGCTGTGGGATTCATGTACCCGCAAGGGTACCTTCTCCAGATGATCTCGCCGGACGGCTGGCAGATGGGGGCCTGCGAGATGATGGACCGGGAGAACGCACCCATTAGAAAGATGTTGGATTCTAATGGAGATCCTATCACCATCAAGGTGCCGGTCATGGACCCACCTATTTATTTAGAGGTCTGGAAGGTTGATGTGGGAAAGACCAGCCTTTATTTGATCGATACCTCCAGCGAGGCCAATGAGCCCGGGAATCGCGTCATCTCCGACCGGCTTTATACCGGTGATCTGGAGCAGCGCCTGCGTCAGGAGATCGTCCTTGGCATTGGCGGAGTGTGCATCCTGCGTCATCTGGGAGTGGACTATTCAGTTCTTCATTGCAATGAGGGCCATCCCGCTTTCGCCATCCTGGAGAGGATTCGGGAGAAGGTAGAACGAGGTGTGAGCTACCAGGATGCCTTCGAGCAGGTCATGAATACCACTGTTTTCACTACTCATACGCCGGTCCCCGCAGGCCATGATGTCTTTTCCTATCAGCTCATGGACAAATACTTCGGCTCCTACCTTCCTACACTGAATCTCTCTCGGGATGAGCTCTTCCGCCTGGGGATGAATCCGGCGAATCCGGAGGGCTTCAACATGACAGCCTTTGCCCTGCGCTGCAGTGCTTTTAGAAACGCGGTGAGCAAGAAGCATGGAGAGGTCAGCCGAAAGATGTGGCAGCAGCTTTGGCCCGAACTCGCTTTGGACAAGGTTCCTATTGAGCATATCACCAATGGGGTGCATGTGCCATCCTGGATTGACCGACGCCTGGGTGATGTGATCTTCAACCGCTACCTAGGGAGGACATGGCTGGAGGAGCATGATCAGCCTGCCATCTGGGAGCTGATCGACGATATACCGGACAGCGTTCTCTGGGAGCATCATCGCTTTATGAAAGAGATGGCGATTGCCAAGATAAGAGAACGGGCCCGCAATAAGTGGCGCAAATCAGGTTCAGACCCTAGCAATGTCATGGCATCGGGGGTGCTGCTCGATCCGGCTGCCCTCACTTTGGGCTTTGCCAGGCGCTTCGCCTCTTACAAACGGCCCACGCTCCTCTTGCAGGATCTGGCCAGACTGGCTAGAATCGTGAGCGATCCCCGCAGGCCGGTACAGATCATCTTTGCCGGCAAAGCTCACCAGGACGATCAGCAGAGCAAGGAACTCTTGCAGCAGGTCTTCAACGCTGCCAAGGACCAGGCATTCGGAGGGCGCATCGCCTTTGTGGAGGACTATGATGAGCTTCTGGCGCAGTATCTGGTGCATGGCGTTGATGTCTGGGTGAACAATCCCCTGCCGCCCATGGAGGCCAGCGGAACGAGCGGCATGAAGGCGACGCTAAACGGAGTTCCACAGCTTTCCGTCCTGGACGGCTGGTGGATTGAAGGCTACAACGGCAAGAACGGATGGGCAGTCTCGGGAGCAGAAGGGCCGGATAGGGACGCACGCGATGCATCGGCGATCTACGATCTGCTGGAGAAGGATATTGTGCCCCTCTTCTACGATGTGGACGAGGATGGAGTCTCGCACGGCTGGGCGGCTGTCATGAAGGAGACCATAAAAATGACCGGGCCGCTCTTCTCCACCCGCAGGATGGCCAAGGAGTACACAGAGAGGTTCTATAAGAAAGCCCTTGAGGCGGCCATGAAGACGGATAGCGGTGGAGAAAGAGGTCGCGCCAAGGGGGATATGTTCGGGGGGATCTAAACAAATCGAAGGGCTTATCTACCTTCATACTAACCCTGTAGTTTCAAAGGTCATCACCATGATTTCTAAAGAAGATATTCAGGAGATTTTGAAGGGATACGATAAGAACGATCTAACCATTGCTACCATCTGCTCTCACAGCAGCCTGCAAATTTTTCATGGTGCGCGCCTGGAGGGCTTTAAAACCATTGGAATCTGCATCGGTCAGCCTCCCCGATTCTACGATGCTTTTCCATTAGCCAAGCCCGATAAGTTCTTCTCCGTGGAGAGCTATAAGGCACTCTTGGATTATGCAGAGGATCTCGTAGCTGAGAACGTAATCATAATTCCGCACGGCTCCCTGGTTGAGTATTTGGGAATCGAGAAGTTTGAGTCGCTGGCTGTTCCCACCTTCGGAAACCGCCGCGTTTTAGCCTGGGAGAGCGACCGGGAGATGGAGCGAGAATGGCTTCTCAAGGCCGGAGTTAACGTCCCCATGCGATTTGAAAAGGCGGAAGATATCGACCGCCCAGTCATTATTAAATATCACGGCGCAAAAGGCGGACGGGGTTTTTTCATTGCCAAGACCAAAGAAGAGTTGCAATCGAAGATGAACATGGAGGAGAAGTACACCATTCAGGAGTTCATCTTAGGCACCAGATACTACATTCATTTCTTCTATTCGCCCATAAAACAGGATGGATACCTTCTGCGCAAGGGGTCTTTGCAGATGCTGGGCATCGATCGGCGCGTGGAGTCCAATGCCGACGAGATCTTTCGCATAGGAAGCATGAAAGAGCTGGCCGAGGCAGGCATCTATCCCAGCTTTGTTGTCACGGGCAACCTCCCGCTGGTACTGCGCGAGTCGCTCTTGCCCCGTGCCTTTGAGCTGGGAGAGAGAGTCGTGGAAACCAGCTTGGAACTCTTCGGCGGGATGATCGGTGCCTTCAGCCTGGAGACGATAGTCACCGACGAGCTGGAGTACAAGGTCTTCGAGATCTCGGCCAGAATCGTCGCAGGCACCAATCTCTACATGAGCGGATCGCCCTACTCGGATTTAATAGAACCGGGCCTCTCCAATGGCCGTCGCATTGCCCAGGAGATCAAGTCGGCCAATGAGAGGAACCTGCTGCATGAGATCATAACTTAAGAGGTGCCAATATGTCAAGCCTTATTAAGACCTTCCAAGAGGCCACGCTGCTACAGTGCGGCTTTTTGGAGAAGCTGCTGGATCTGGACATGGCAAGCGTTGCTGCCTTTTCCGACTCCATGGTGGAGTTTTTAGGACCGTCGCCGGACAACAGGTTCGTCTATGGCCTTGCTGCGGGCCGGTCCGCTCTCGCTCTTTACAGCTTCTTGCAGCTTATCCAAAACCACTTCGATAATGTATTTCCTTTCACCCTGGAGGATCCCGTGCAAAGGCACTACCGCAAGGGCAAGAACCTGGGAATTGCCATCTCCGGCTCCGGAGAAACACTGGCTGTAAATAAATACATCGATGATATCATCACTCTGGGCGGCGAGATCAAGCTGATAACTGCAAATGAGAATGGAACGGCCTATAAGATGGTAAGCGAGTACGAACGAGGATCTGTTCTGGTGTTCACTGCCAGGACAAAACAGTCCACAGATAAGGATACGAGGTCGCGGCTCTCACCCATGGGCACGGAGTTTGAGCTGCAGGTACTGGCCTTTTTAAATGCCCTTTTCGCAGACGTCCAGTCCCGGCTGAATGGAGTCTGCGATCCTGCCTGTCCGAAATACCGCTCCTCAATAAAGGACTTTGAACAGAACGCTCGCCTCATCTCCCAAATGGACCCCGAGCATCTGGAGCACTGGTTTGGCAGGCTGCTGCCCCGCAGCGGCAGATACATCATCGGGGGCGTGGGTAGATCCGGCCTGGTGGCCCGTGCCTTTGAGATGAGGTTCACTCATTTAAACAAGATCAGCTACTGGGAGAGAGATTTCAATACGCCAAGCCTTCAGATCGGAGACGTTTACATTCCCATAACTGGAAGTGGCAACACCTATGAGGCCTTAGAGGGAACGGTTACGGCCCTCCGCAAAAGCGTTGATGTGATGCCGATTACTGCAAATCCCTCATCGCGACAGGTTCTAATTCTCAAGATGCACGGACGGGAGAAGGATATGGCCGTCATTCCGGTAAAGCCTGAGTACGGGGAGCTATTCAGTGGAGACACCAGCTCCACAACCTGGCTGATGTCCGAATATACTAAATTCCGCCATCCCATATTCGAGATCAATGCTTCAGTGTTCACTAACAGCGTTGTCGCCGTGGGCGCGGAGTTCCTGGGCATCGGGGAAGCGGGCATGAGAAGGATGCACGTTTAGGCTATCTTGGAATGGAAGGGGGGATGATTCCGGGCGCAAATCGGCTGCAAGCCATTGACCATCACAGGCCCCCATACCTTCGCACGTGTTCCCAGGCATTGTGCACCTCCGTGAACCGATCTTTTCGGGAGTAGATCGATCCATCCTGCCGCCCGTACAGCTTTCTGTCCTCGCCCACCGGGCAGACCTTGATGCAGATCCCGCATGGCGAAATTCCCCGGCAGTTCAGCTCTGCGCTGTGGGCGGTGCAGCTCTTCTTGTCCGTGAGCCCTTGCGGATAGTCTCTCTCATCCAGAGCCTCTGCCGGGCACATCTTGACGCAGCGCATGCAGTGGGTGCACAGCAACTCCTTACTGAGCGGATCGGCTGGAAGCTCTGCCGCTGTGAAAATAGAGCCGAAGCGCACTCTGGGCCCGTACTGGGGCGTGAGAAGCATGTTGTTTGTCCCAAAATTGCCCAGGCCCGCCAGGAGGGCCGCGTGCCGGTGGGAGAAGAAGGCCACAGGATTTTTCAGCAGGGCTTTTATGCCGAAGTATCCGTCCCGGGGAACGAAGACGGAAGGGTGGCCTTTTTCGTTCAGAAAATTGGCCAGGCGGTAGGTGTACTGATCCAGAAGGGCATTGACGGTGATGTACAGCTCCCGGTAGTAAATGGAGGGTGACGTCTCCAGCACCGGCAGGCTGATGGGAAGACCAATGACAATCACCGATTTCGCTTGGGGGAATATAGACTGGGGATAAAACTCCTCTGGCATCCAGGGCTGGAAGGGAGGGTCATTCCAGCGCTCTACGCTTGCTACACCCACCAGGGTTATCTCCATCCTCTTACATCTTTTTTGCAGCGCTCGTAGTAGATCCTCGTTCATAGAAAGTCCTGTATTCGCATCAAAGGATAAAAGGCTCTGCACAGTGCTACAGCTTGCTTTGCGTGTCCTCAATTTCCCAGGTATGCCTCGATATTATTTTATCATTATTATGAATTATCAAAGGCAAGCGTTATATAGTTTTTCACGCTTAATGCTGAGACAATGAGCGAATGACGAGCGAGATGAAATTGGCATTTCCAAGCTTCGCAGGACCTGGATCATGCCATCTTTGGCTTTGCTGATGGAAACTGGAGGCAATTATGGTGACAAAATCAAGGGAAAAATGAATGAATAAGCTGAAAGTCGATGCAAAAGCCCGCATCTCCGGTAATTTGTGGAGCTATTCTCTTGCCATCCTGTGTCAATGAATCCCGAATCAATTAGACTCAATCTTATGAACCTAATTCCCTTCTTTGATTAGAGGCAAAGAGACCGCTATGGGAATTCTTGGAAAGAGGCAGAGAACGCCCTAGAAAAGCCTATGGAGTTGGCTTTATGATTGATGCTGATAAGGAGAAGCTGGATAATATAATTAAAAAATATGATGGAAAAGAAGGATTCTTAATCCAGTTGCTCTTAGATCTGCAAAGCGAGCTGCATTGGATCTCTAAAGAAGCAATCGGAGAGCTTTCCCAGAGGCTTAAGATTCCATCAAGCCATATATTCAGAGTGGCGAGCTTCTACAAAGCGATGAGCCTCTCTCCAGTGGGCCGGCATAAAGTATGCGTTTGCATGGGAACCGCCTGCCAGGTGCGAGGCGCCCAGAGATTGCTGGATACAACCGAGTCAAAATTGGGGATAAAACAGGGAGAGACTACTTCGGACAATAGCTTCACGCTAATTAGGGTCAACTGCCTGGGATGCTGCGCCATCGGCCCGGTAATAGTAGTAGATGATGACTATCATGGTCGGGTGGACTCCAAGAGGGTAGAGAAGATATTGGAGCAGCTTGCTTTCGATTAGTCGGTACTTATCATGGTATGAAAAATGGGGAAATGATGGCAAGACTAACATCAATTCAGGATATGGTGATCTTGAGAGACGAAATCGAACGCAAGAGAGATCCCAGGAGAAAAGAGGTGGCAATATGTACCGGTACCGGGTGTCTGGGCCTTGGCGCGGGAAAGGTCGTCGGCGCCTTTAAAAGAGAGGTTGAGAAGAGGGGTCTGCAAAAAGAGATCAGCATCAAGGAGACTGGATGCCCCGGCTTTTGCGAAAAGGGAACTTTAGTAGTTGTATATCCGCCGGGAATCTATTACCTGGGCGTCCAGCCTGATGATGTGCCGGAGATCGTGGAGGAGACCCTTCTTAAAGGGGGGTTGGTGGCGCGCCTGCTTTACACAGATCCTGCAACCGGCAAAAAGGCAATACTGGAAGATGATATCCCATTTTATAATCATCAGATGAGATTTCTAATAAAAAATAATATAAAAATAAATCCCAAAAATATATACGACTATATCGCCCTGGGCGGCTATGCCGCTCTGGTTCGCGCCTTATCGCAGATGACCGCCCAAGAGGTGATTGAGGAGATAAAAAAGTCAGGTCTGAGAGGCAGGGGCGGGGGAGGCTTTCCCACGGGGAAAAAATGGGAATCGACTGCTAGAGCGCCCGGACAGCCAAAGTATGTGATTGTCAATTGCGATGAGGGAGATCCGGGCGCCTTCATGGATCGTGCCCTCATGGAGGGCAATCCGCACAGCGTTCTAGAGGGCCTGATAATTGGAGCCTATGCAGTTGGATCGCATAGCGGCTACATCTATGTGCGCATGGAGTATCCTTTGGCAGTGGAAAATGCCAAATTCGCCCTGCATCAGGCCCGAGAGCTGGGCCTTCTCGGGGAGAACATACTGGGCAGCGGATTTGATTTCGACGTATCCGTGCATAGGGGCGCGGGAGCCTTTGTCTCCGGAGAGTCGACCGCTCTCATGAACGCCCTTGAGGGCAAAGTGGGCGAGCCTCGGCCCAAGTACGTCCATACCTCGGAGTGCGGGGTCTGGAATCGGCCCAGCCTTCTCAACAATGTGGAGACCTGGGCCAATATCCCTCTCATCATCAACAGGGGTGCTGCATGGTATTCTTCCATTGGAACAAAAGGAAGCAAAGGAACCAAGATCTTCTCGCTGGTGGGCAAGGTCAACAATACCGGTCTGGTGGAGGTTCCCATGGGCATGAGCCTGGCCGACATAATTTATAAGATCGGAGGCGGAATTCCAGATGGGAAAAAACTCAAAGGAGTGCAGACGGGAGGGCCCTCAGGGGGAATAATTCCTGCCCGGCATTTGCAGACGTCGGTTGACTTCGACGAGCTTACTCGCCTCGGTTCCATGATGGGCTCAGGCAGCATTATTGTCATCGACGAGGATACCTGTGCCGTCGACTTGGCCCGCTACTTTGTGGACTTTCTCTGCGATGAGTCCTGCGGCAAGTGTCTGCCCTGCCGGGAGGGCCTGAAACGAATGCGAGAGATATTGGACGGCATCGTTTCCGGCAGAGGGCACGAGGGAGATCTAAAGATCCTCAAGGAGATTGCCGACCTGATGAGAAATGCATCGCTCTGCGCTTTGGGCCGCACAGCTGTCAATCCGGTTTTGAGCACGATGGCCCACTTTCCAGATGAATATGCTGCCCATATAGTCGAGAAAAGGTGCCCCTCTCTGGCCTGCAAAGCTCTTGTTTCGTATTATATAGAGCCTAAGGTCTGTATAGAATGCGGCCTGTGCCAGAAGAACTGTCCCCAAGGAGCAATCGAGCCGGAGGCCAGCATCTGTGTCATAGATCAATCTCGCTGTAATCGATGCGGCATTTGCTTCGATGTCTGTCCGCCAAAGGCGAGGGCCGTCAAGAAGGTCTCCCCTGGCTTTTCCCAGTCTTCTTATCAAACCCGTTTAGGAAAAGCGAATAGCGAGAATTTTCTGCAAGAAGGGGCCTGCATCGAGCAGGATGCACAAGAGAGCCTCAAGAGGGACAAGAAGGCATGACCAAGTTGAAAATCAAGATCGACGGCCATGAGATTGAGACCGATGCCGATGACGGCTCCGTCACAATCCTGGAGGCTGCGACGCTGGCCGGCATCAATATCCCTACGCTATGCAATCATCCTTCTCTCGATCCTTATGGATCTTGCCGTCTGTGTACTGTGCAGATCGAAAAAAATGGCCGGAAAAAGTTTGTCACCGCCTGCAACTATCCGGTAGAGGAGGGACTTGTCGTAAATACCTGCTCTCTGGAGGTTGCAGATATTCGGAAGATGATCTTAGAGCTGCTTTTGGCTAGATGCCCCCATGAGAAAAGATTGCAGGAGTTGGCCAGAGAATACGGGATTTTCAAGCCTCGCTTTATGCTGGAGGATAAGAATTGTATCCTCTGCGGATTGTGCTACCGGGTCTGTGAGGAGCTGGTTGGCGTCTCGGCCATAAATGCTCAGAATCGAGGAGTTTTCAGGGATGTGGATACGCCGTATGGGGAATTATCGGAAGACTGCATTGGATGCGGTGCATGTGCCCTGGTCTGTCCCACCTCTTCCATACTGGAAAGAAAAAATATCTACCCACTATCCTCTGCCGATGTCAAAGAGATGGAAGAGGAATTTCTCAGTGGAATGAGTGATAGCGATTTAGGCGTCAATAGGGAAATGTTTGCCGGCAAGAGCAGCATAGAGGGGCAAGATGGAGGGATGGTAACCTCAATTCTCCAACGAGGAATTGAGATGGGGCGGCTGGATGGGGCAGTGGTTGCCCAAAAAGATATGAGCTGCGGAGCGAAAGCAACCCTGGTTGACGAAACTGATTTGATTTTGCAGGCCAGGGGTACGAAGTATGTGCGGGTATCCGTAATCGCCCCGCTTATGGATGCCTTGAACAGCGGCAAAAGGAGAATTGCCGTTGTCGGCACGCCCTGTCAGATCCGAGCGGTTAGAAAATTGCAGAGGCTGGGCTATTTTAATGAAAAATTTCCGGGTGCCGAGATAATTCTCATCGGTCTCTTCTGTTTCGAAAGCTTCGATTATGAATCTCTCAAGAGTCACATCCGAGAGCTTTTCGGCATAAATCTTGATAGTGCCGAAAAGATGCAGATCGCCAAAGGAAAATTCATATTGAAAATAGATAGCAAAGAGTACTCCTGCCGTGTGCGGGATCTTGAGAACCAGGTGAGGGCAGGCTGCCCATTTTGTGATGATCTGGTCAGCCGGCTGGCGGATATATCCATAGGCTCGATTGGAAGCCCGGACGGATACTCCACGGTGATAGTCAGATCAGAGAGAGGGGAAAAGCTGCTGGAAGCGGCGTCGTTTGGCAGAAGTGAGATAAACAGAGATGAGATCGTCAAGCTGGCTGCAATCAAAAAGAAAAATGCCAATAAAAATTTTGCAGGGATATCTCCGTCTGTTGGTAGCAATTTAGGAATTTTATCCTGAATCTCATCTCGCTCGAAAGATCTATACAGGAACAGTCCCAATAGTCTTTTCATGGACTACTCATTCAAGCGAGGCTTCAAGCCCGATCTGGTGCGAATTCAAAAGGTTCTGGAAGAGGGATTTCCAACTGAGATAAAGCAAGAGGACGGCAAGCTTCTTCTCAGCTATGGGGCTCTTAAAAGCATCTGTGTGTCGATCAACGGCAAGAAGCTCACTGTTACCACAGAGTCGGCAATAGGCGCGAACGACGTCGTTGCCATGGATACCAACAAACGCTTTAGAAATTTTCTGGAAAAAGCCACAGGCTACAACGCCAAGCAGAGGCTGCAGATGGCCAAAAAAGAGGTAACCAAGGGAGTGGATTGAACTTCTATTTCAATATAAAGTCAGCTTCCCCTTGACAAACTGCTCCACCAATGCGTCCGTGCTCTCAAGCCAGAAGTCCAGGATGGCATTGACCTTCGACTCCATGGCCACA